>Ga0075163_10007105_pt1 | contig 14834 bp, 15 predicted proteins | sample JI1023141ADNA_FD_71478 | JGI IMG/M metagenome (GOLD analysis project Ga0075163, IMG submission 71478) | Wastewater effluent complex algal communities from Wisconsin, to seasonally profile nutrient transformation and Carbon sequestration -... | ecosystem: Engineered > WWTP > Effluent > Algae...
GTGCCACCGGTGGTGGTGCGCTGCGCCGTCTGGCGGCCGGCCGTGGCGTTCACGTCCAGTTCGCGCAGTTCGCAGACGCTCATGCCGTTGAAGGGCGAGTTGGCGTTGACGAGCAGCGGATCGGGGCGCGAGTTGAGCAGCGTGCGCATCTCGGCCGGCACCGGGAAGGCCTGCGCCATCGTGCAGCCGCCCGTGGGTGCGCAGTTGGTGCCGCGCGAGCCGCCCGCGCGATATTCAGGCAGCGTCTGCCCGACGGTCAGGCCATTGGCGGTGGCCTGCACGATCGAGGGCAGGTAGATCTCGGCCGAGTTGGAGTGATAGGGAATCGCGATGCCCCAGTTGCCGCTGGCCGGCGAGGGCTCGCGGCGAGTCTCGGTGGTGGAATGCGCGAACGTGACGGTGGAGTACGCCGTCACGCGGTCGTTGATCGCGAAGTCGGCATCGCCCATCAGCGTGTAGGCCTCGCGCGGGCTGGTGAGGCGGCGACCGTAGTCGACGCGACCCATCGTGGGATTGCACTGCTGCTGGTAGCCCGCAACCATGTTCCGGAAGCCCGAGGCAAAGCCGCAGGTGAACTCGTCGGGGTTGGCCTCGGTGCCGGCCAGCGTGCCCGTGAAGCTCTGCGGGCCGTAGCGCTGCACCACACCGCCAACGGTGGCGTTGCTCGAGGTGGTGAACAGCGTCTGGTCCCTGTTGAAGTAGAACGTGCCCTGGCCCGCGGAGGTGACGCAGGCCAGTGTGCCGCAGGTGCGATCGGCGAATACCGAGTTGAGGGCCGCCTGCGAGGGAGCATTGCCGGCCCAGGTGCGGTTGAACACGTTGTTGCTGCCACCGCCCGCGGCCGCCGCAAGGCTGCTGGTGCAGACCGAGCCCGTGGGGCAGCCCGCCGTCACAGGGGAAGCCGTGCCGGCGCCCGCCGCATAGCCCGGCGCCCAGGCGAAGAGATAGTTGCCGGCGTTCGACAGCGGCGATTCCATGACCTCGCGGAAGAACGGCCGGTTCTTCCACAGCGAGATCTGGCGCTTGCTGTAGTCCATGGCGACCATGGCGTGACCCCGGCCGTCGGCGATGCTGCCGCCCAGCAGGGTGGAGAACTGCCATTCCTTGCCGTCGCCGGAGTATTCGTTGATGCCGCCGCGCGCGCGGACCTCGGCGCCCTCGAAGTTGGTGCGCAGCTTGATGTTGGTGACGCCGGCCAGCGCGTCTGCGCCGTACACCGATGAGGCGCCGCCGGAAATCACCTCGATGTTGCCGATGGCGATCTGCGGCACGGTGTTCAGGTCGATGGCGCCCGAGGCGTCATTCGGGATGGCGCGACGGCCATTGATCAGTGTCAGCGAGCGGTTGGGACCCAGGCCGCGCAGGTTGACGGTGGCGGAGCCGGGCGTGAACTGGCCGGCGCGCGCGTTGTCGACGCCGCGGGCCGTGTCGAACATGTTGCCGGTGCCGGAGCCGCCGGCCACGTCGCCGGCCGCGGTGAGGCCCGTGACCGCGCCCGCGCCGAACAGCGCGCCGCCGGCCATGAACTCGGGCAGCTCGTTCAGCGCCTGCTCGAGCGAGATGTAGGAGCTCTTCTCGAGCGTTTCCTTTTCAACTGTGATCAGCGGGCTGGTGGTTTCCGTGTCGCGGCGCGTGATGCGCGAGCCGGTGACGGTGATTTCCTCGAGCTGGCTGTCTTTTGCTTCTTCGGCCGCCGTGGCGGTCTGGAAACCTGTGCCGGCCAGGGCTGCCGCGACGGCGGCCTGGACCAGGAAATGAGCAGAGATACGCGAACGGCTGCCGTTCGCGGCATTTGAGACCTGCATAGTGAGACTCCCCGATTTGATGTAGCGGACCGCCCACATTTGGCGGAATCGCAACAAGAATACAATCAATCAGCGGTAGTCACGGGTTGACTCAGGCGGAACCGGATTCCTTCGAGTCACGCAGCACTGAAGGTATAGCCCTTGTCGGAGCAGGTATTAGCGTTGGCGTTATTGCTTCAGGGCCGAAGAGCGATGTCGCGGATGAACTGCGTGACGATCCATTTCTCGCCCCGCGTCGGTGGTGACCCCGTGTGCAGCATCTGGCGATCGGCGGAGCGGTCGGCGCGCGAGTTGATGAAGTACAGCCCTTCGCCGCGACGCCCGCGGTTCACGATGCCCAGTTCGGGAAAGGTGGTTTCACCGCCGTCGTAACCCTCGTTCAGGTACAGCAGGAAGGTGATCATCCGCTGGCCCTGCTCACGGATCTGCTGCTCGTAGTCCGGTGCGGCGGTGTCGATGAAGTCGAAATGCGGCCGGATCTGCTGTCCCACCCGATAGTGCAGCACCATGGGCGCCTCGAGCTGTTGCTGTCGCTGGCCGCAGGTCCGGGCCATCCGCGCCTGCACCAGGAACTGCACCACATCGAGGCAGGCGTAGTCGAAGTTCGCCGCGCTGTTGGTGCGCATGTCGTGGGCAAGGTCGCGTCGTTCCACCGCGTCGTAGACCAGCGCGCGACCAAGCCGGGGCCGCGCGCGCGCAATGAGCCAGTCGCAGACGGCTGCAGGGGCGAGCTGCAGCACCCGACCCACGCGGGGCTCCAGCGCGATGACCGGCGCCGCGGTGAGCCAGTCACCCCACGCGACCCGCGCCGCCATGGCCGACCAGCTGGCGGGCGCAGCATGAGGGGCCTGCAGGCAGGTGAGCTGGCCCTGCGCACCGGCGTCGCCCGCGTCCGCCGCGGCGGCCAGCAGGTTCAGCGCGCCGGGAAGGTCCTGCGTCATGTAGGCGCCCGCGGCATTGAGCGCGGCCAGTCGCGCCAGCGCGCGGCCTTCGCCGCCCCGCGCGGCATTCGACAGCAGCGACAGCGCGTGATCGACCATCTTCGGTGCGCGATCGCCGGTGAGCAGCCGGTGGCCCAGTTCCGTCATCGACGGAAGGTCGCCGGCGGCGCTGGCGCGCTTCAGGACGTTGAACGCCTCGCCGGGGTTGCCCGCGGCGTCGAGTTCCAGGGCCGCCGACAATCCTGCCGAGACGCCCTGCATGGCCTTCAGCCCAGCGAGAGCATGCGCAGCGCCTCGACCAGCACCCCGACCAGCATCACCAGCGAGGGCACGGACGAGAGCGCGAAGCCCAGGCCGCGGGATTTCGGGTCTTTCACATAGCTCAGGAAATACAGCGTGCGACCGGCCAGGTACACGCCACCCAGGCCCGCGGCCCACAGCGGCGAGACGAACTGCGCGAACAGCCAGATGGCCGGGATGAACACCACCAGCTGCTCGAGGGTATTCACGTGCACGCGGAAATAGCGCTCGAACTGTTCGTTGCCGCTGACCGCTGGCGCATGCACACCGTACTTGCCGCGCGCGCGGCCGACGGCGATTCCGAACAGAACGAACTGCAACAATGCGAGCACGATCACAAGCAGGACATAAGCCATGGAAGCACCCGTGAGCCAGAGGTAGGGAAGTGGCAGAATAGCCTCAAGTCCAGCCAGAAGGATCAGGCGGCCGATGAAAACGCGCGGGTTTGCGCACCGGATAGACATCGACGCAGCACCGCCCAAGGTCTGGACGGCAATGTGCGGCCCGATGCTGGCGCCCCTGTGGCTGGGGCGCGACGCGCGCATCCGCCCGCAGAAGGGCGGAACCTGGTCCGCCACCGTGGCGCCGGGGCTCGTGCGCGAAGCCATCATCGATGTCTTCGATCCGCCGCGCCGCCTGCGCCTGATCTACCTCACGCCCCCTGACCTGCCCACCTTCGATGGCGCGATGGTGGACGACGTGATGCTCGAGGCCGTCGACGGCCAGACGCTGGTGCGCCTGCTGTGCTCCGGCGTGCCCGAGTCGCCCGAGTGGACGCCGCACTTCCTGAAGGTGCGCACGGCTGCCGAGCGCGCGCTGGCGCGGCTCAAGGTTCTGGTGGAGCAGCGCGAACGGATGGCCGCGGCGAAGTCGCCGGCCAGTTGATCATCAGCACGCCGGCCAGGATCACGGCCGCGCCCCATACCTGCATCAGGCTCATGCGTTCGCCCAGTCCGACGTAGCCCACGACAGTAGCGAGCGCGGGGTTCACATAGCTGTAGGTGCCGGTCTGCGCGGGCGTGGCATGGCGCGCGAGCCATGCATAGGCCATGTAGGCCAGGCAGGCGCTGAACACCACCAGGTACGCCAGCGCGAGGATGCCGGGGCGCGACCAGTGCCAGGCCGCGGGCTCGCCGCGCAGCACGCCGGCCAGTGCCATCCACACGCCGCCCAGCAGCATCTGCAGTCCCATCAGCGCGAACAGGTCGATGGCCAGCGCATGGTTGCGCATGTAGATGGTGCCCAGCGACCACACCACGCAGGCCAGCACGATGGCCAGCTGCGGGACCAGCGGCGTTGACGCAGCGGGATTGGTTGCGCCCGGCGCGGGCAGCACCAGCAGCACCGTGCCGATGAAGCCGATGGCCAGCCCCAGCATCTCGCGCCGACCGGGGCGATGCGCGCGCGCTCCGAACAGGCCAAAGAGCACGATCCACAGCGCGCACGAGGCGTTCAGCAGCGCGCTGGTGCCCGATGGCACCCACTGCATGGCCCATACCTGCAGGCCGTTGCAGATCGCGATGCCCATGAACGACATCGCCACCAGGTGGTGCCATTGACCCGAAAGCTGTTCGGGGCGGAAGCCGCGCCAGAACGCGATGCCGGTGAGCACCACGCCAGCGATGAGGAAGCGCGCCGCGCCGAACAGCAGTGGCGGCAGGTGCAGCACGCCCACGCGCGTGGCGAGATAACTGGTGCCCCAGATCAGGTACACCGCGGCAAGACACAGCACCAGCATGCGTCGCTGGCGCGCGGCGGGCGTCATGCGCTGTCTTTGCCCGCCTGGTTCAGGTTGGCCCAGCGGCGCAGCAGCGGGAACAGCATCAGCAGCACGGCCGCGCCGCCGGCGCCGTACTGGAACATCAGCATGAAATAGCTGGCGAGGCCGTCGGCCGTGGCGCCATCGAGGCTGCCCGCCAGGCGGCTGGCCAGCAGGTTGCCCATCGCGAGGCTGGTGAACCACAGGCCCATCGCCTGGCCGGCGAAGCGCTGCGGCGCGAGCTGCGTGGTGGCGCTCATGCCCACCGGCGACAGGCACAGTTCACCCAGTGTGTGCAGCAGGTAGGTGGTGACTAGCCACATCGGGCCGGCATTGCCGGTGGCGCCCAGCAGGCTGTGGCTCACTACTTTGGCGGCGCCGACCATCACCAGGAAGCCCAGTCCCATGCCTGCAAGTCCCAGCGCGAACTTCAGGATCACCGACAGGTCGCGGCCCTTCTGCGCCAGCCACAGCCACAGGCTTGCCAGCAGCGGCGCGCACAGCAGCACCCAGATGGCCGGCACCGACTGGAACCACGCGGCGGGGAATTCGTAGCCGCCCAGCATGCGGTTGGTGTTGCGCTCGGCGAACAGCGTCAGCGAAGAGCCGGCCTGCTCGTATCCCGCCCAGAACAGCGTGCTGGCCATCACCAGCACCAGCAGCACGACGATGCGGCGGCGCTCGGCCGCCGAAAGTCCGGCGAAGATCAGCAGGTAGGCGAAGTACGCGCCGGTCGCGGCCAGCATCACCTTCATCGCATGCGCGGAGAGCGTGGTGGCGGCGATCTTCAGCAGGCCCGTGAACAGCAGCAGCGCCACCAGCGCCAGCACCGCCACGACGATCCACAGGATGCGCCAGTCGCGCGCGACGGCGGCCGGCTCGCGCGCGGGAGGCAGTCCCACGGTGCCGAACAGCGCGCGCGTGCGCAGGAACCACCACAGGCCCGCGCCCATGCCGATGGCCGCCGACAGGAAGCCGATGTGCCAGCCGAAATGCTGCTGCAGCCAGCCGGTGATGATCGGCCCGGCCATCGCGCCGATGTTGATGGCCATGTAGAACCATGTGAATGCCGCGTCGCGCGCACCGCCGCTGCTGCGCACATGCAGTTGCCCGACCAGCGCGCTGATGTTGGGCTTGAGCAGGCCCGTGCCCAGCACGATGAAGCCAAGGCCCAGCAGGAACAGCGCGCGGTGGTCCATGAACCCCGCGGCGGCGAGGATCAGATGGCCCGTGGCGATCAGCGTGCCGCCCCACAGCACCGCGCCCTGCGCGCCGAGCAGCCGGTCGGCCACCCAGCCACCAGGCATCGACATGATGTAGACGCCCGCGGTGTACAGGCCGTAGATGGCCGTGGCGGTGGCGTCGTCGAGGCCCATGCCGCCGGTGGTGACTTCGCCCACCAGGAACAGCAGCAGGATGGCCCGCATGCCGTAGTAGCTGAAGCGTTCCCACAGCTCGGTGAAGAACAGCGTGGAGAAGCCCGCGGGCTGGCCCAGGAAACCGCGTGGTGCGTCAGCGCTCATGTCGAACTCCCCGGGTTCACGCCGGCTTGTCGGCGGTGTCTTCTTCCTCTTCCTTCGGCCGTCCGCGCGTCATCAGCCGCGCCACGATCACGCCGCCTTCGTAGAGGATCCACATGGGACCGGCCATCGCCAGCTGCGAGACCGCATCGGTGGTGGGCGTGATGATGGCCGACACGAAGAAGATGGCGATGATCACGTAGCCACGGCTGGCGGTGAGCTTCTGGATGCTGATCATCTTCGTGAGCACCAGCAGGATGACCACGATGGGCACCTCGAAGGCGATGCCGAAGGAGATGAACATCGTCATTGCGAAGCTCACGTACTTGCCGATGTCGGTCATCATCTCAACGCCCTTGGGCGTGATCGACACCAGGAACTGGAACACGCCCGGGAACACCAGGAAGTACGCGAAGGCCATGCCCGAGTAGAACAGCGCGATCGACGAGAACACCAGCGGACCGGCGAAGCGCTTTTCGTGCTTGTAGAGCCCGGGCGCCACGAAGCCCCAGATCTCGTACAGCAGGTAGGGCATCACGACCGACACCGCCACGTAGAACGAGAGCATGAACGGCGTGGTGAACACGCCCATCACCTCGGTGGACACCAGCTTGCTGCCCGGGGGCAGCGCGGCCTTCAGCGGCTCGGACAGGAACACCAGGATGTCGTTGCCGAAGTAGGCGCAGGGGATGAACACGACCACCAGCGCGATGCACATGCGCAGCATGCGATCGCGCAGCTCGAGCAGGTGCGAGATCAGCGTGCCTTCCTTGAGGTTCTCCTTCGAATCGCTCAAGGCGTCGGATCCTTCGATGCGGGCGCGGGCGGCGCGGGCTCCGGTGCGAAATCAGCGCCGTGGTCGGCATTCATCGGCGAATCCAGCGGCACCGGGGGCGGCGCCGCATCGAAGCCCTCGGCCTCGGGCGGCAGGTAGGGCATGGGCTCGCTGCCCGTGCCATGCGCGTGGGAATACGTGTCGTCACCTGGTTGCGGCGCCGCGGATGAACCGCTCGCCGCGGTGTCGGTGGGCGGGGTTTCGGTCGGCGCGCCGTACGGGTATGTGCCGCCGTAGGGATAGTTGCTGTTCTCCGGCGTGGCTTCCGGCGTGGGCGTGGGCGCCGGCGAGCCATCCAGGCCAGCGAGTGGCGCCGGCGTGAATGGCGCTGCGGACTTCGTGGTCTTCTCGAGATCGTCGAGATTGACCTCGCTCTCGAGCTGCTCGCGGAACTGACGCGCCATGCCGCGGGCCTTGCCCACCCAGCGGCCCACCGTGGTGGCGAGCTGCTGCATCCGCTTGGGTCCGAGCACCACAAGCGCGACGATAAAAATGACGATCAGCTCCTGGAAGCCGAAATCGAACATCGCGGCGGTACTCGCGCGCGGCCTGGCAGGAAGCGCCGGCCGTCAGGCCGAGCGGTCGGAGGACGACGTGCTGGTGGTCTTGGTTTCCGGGAATTCCGCGTCGGTACCAGACTTCAGCTGCTTGGCCACTTCCTGGCCTTCGGTGTCGCCTTCCTTCATGGCCTTCTTGAAGCCGCTGACCGCCCCGCCCAGGTCGGAGCCGATGGAGCGCAGCTTCTTCGTGCCGAAGATGACCAGCACCACCAGCAGGATGATGATCAGTTCGCGCATGCCAAAACTACCCATGTCATTGCTCCGTAATGCGTTTCAAGAGAGTCCCACATCATAAGACAAGGTCTGCGGGAAAGGTTCGGAATACAGGAATATCGGCGCGTTACGTCACGTTCAGGCTGAAGGTGACAGGGCCGTCATTCACCAGGTGGACCTGCATGTCGGCGCCGAAGACGCCGGCCGCCACGGGGGCATGGGCCGCCCGCGAGGCCGTCAGCAGCCCCTCAAACAGCAACCGGGCCCGGTCCGGGGGCGCGGCGGTGCTGAATCCGGGGCGGGTGCCCTTGCGGGTGTCGGCCGCCAGCGTGAACTGGGGCACCAGCAGCAATCCGCCGCCAATCTGCTGCAGATTGAGGTTCATTTTGCCGGCATCGTCCGGAAAAATACGATAAGCGAGCACTTTTTCGAGCAACCTGGCGCCTATCTCCGGGCTATCGGCTGCCTCCACCCCGATCAGCGCCAGGATGCCCCGGTCGATGGCGCCCACGGTCTGGCCCTGAACCTCGACATGGGCCCGCGCCACGCGCTGGATAAGAGCGATCATCGTGGCATTCTCGCCGGTCGAACCTTAATATTCACGGCTGTTTGTGGCTCGCCCCGAGGCTTGAATGGTCCGCTCCCTGCACAAGTTCCTGGTGTCGTCGCTGGCCCTCGTGGCCGCGGGTTTTCTCTTCACGGCGCCTGCCTCGGCAGCCGGCGATCCGGTGCGCGGCAAGACGCTGGGCTACACCTGCCTGGGCTGCCACGGCATCGAAACCTACAAGAACGTGTACCCCACCTATTCGGTGCCGAAGCTGCGCGGCCAGCACGCCGAGTACATCGTGGCGGCGCTCAAGGAATACCGCGACAGCCAGCGTGGCCACGCCACCATGCATGCGCATGCCTCGACGCTGTCCGACCAGGACATGCAGGACATCGCCGCTTACATGGCCGGCGGTGAAGTGAAGACCGCCGGTGGCGCGCCAGTGGGCAAGCCGCCCGCCGCGGTGGCCACCTGCCAGGCCTGCCACGGCCAGGATGGCGTGGGCATCATGGGCATGTACCCGACGCTGTCGGGCCAGCACGCCGACTACCTGATGCAGGCGCTGAACGATTACCGCAAGGGCGTGCGCAAGAACGCCATCATGGCGCCGTTTGCGGCACAGCTGAAGCCGGAAGAGATCAAGGAAGTGGCGGAGTACTTCGCGCGGCAGAAGCCTTCCTTGCTGACGGTTCCTACGAAAGAGAAAGTGCTGACGGCTGCGAAGTAAGAGGCGAGCCGAAGAGGCGCGCTGTAGCCCGCGGCGCGGCCGCGTTGCGCGGGTCATGCGCGCTTCGGACAGCCGGACTGCTTGATTACTCACTGAGTTCCATAGGGACGCCTGCACACGCAGTCCGGAACTTGCGCGCATGACCCGCGCAACACGACCACGCCGCTGACGATAGTGCCGATCGGTTCGTCCAAGATCCGCGGTCGGTTCTTTTTCTAAGGTCGCGGCTGCCAGAAATTTGCTGTGCGCGGAGTGGTCGTGTGGAGTGCGGGCCGAGAGCGAGTTCCGGCCGCGTGCTCCGGCGCTGTTCCTGCCGCCTGCGCTGACCAAGCGGCCGGCTGTCTGAGCGGCGCGGCCCGCACTCCACACGGCCGCTCCGCGCAACGCCAGCTATTTGCTGGTATTCAGCCTTCTCAAAAACTGACTGACCGTCAGCAAATACGCATCGACATTGGGCTTCTTGCGAAACCCATGCCCCTCGTCGCGCGCTGCGAGATACCAGACTTCCCCACCACTGCCGCGCAACCGCGCCACCATCTGTTCCGCTTCGGTGTAGGGCACGCGCGGGTCGTTGAGGCCTTGCACCACGAGCAGCGGCTTCTTGATCGCGGCGGCGTTGTTCAGCGGGGATATGCCCTGCAGGAACAGGCGCATGTCGGGGTCGCGTTCGTCGCCGTATTCCACGCGGCGCAGGTCGCGGCGGTAGCTGGCGGTGTTGGTGAGGAAGGTGACGAAGTTGCTGATGCCGACCACGTCGATGCCGCCGGCAAGGCGGTCGCCGTAGTTCACCAGCGATGCCAGAGTCATGTAGCCACCATAGGAGCCACCCATCGCCACCACGCGGCTGCGGTCAAGGTCGGGCTGCAGGCCGATCCATACCAGCAGCGAGCCGATATCTCGCACGGCGTCCTCGCGCAGGCGGCCGTCATCCAGCCGCAGGAAGGTGCGGCCATAGCCGGATGAGCCGCGCACGTTGGGGGCAACCACTGCAAAGCCCAGCTCGTTCACCAGGTACTGCGTGAAGGCGTCCCAGCGGGGCCGATACTGCGATTCCGGGCCGCCGTGGATGTTGATCAGCACCGGATGCGGTCCGGGTGTTGCGGGTTTGTACACGAAGCCGCTGATCAAGCGCTGCGCGCTGCCCACCGTGTCCCAGGTGGGGAACTGGATAGGCACGGCGGCCACGGCCTTTGTGCGATCGATGGGGCCGAGCTCGCTCTGTGTCCAGCGCGCAAGCGTGACCTGCGGCAGCGGTGCTTCCGTGCCGAGCGTGTACACATATACATCGCGCGGCGACTGCGCATTCTCGAGCGTCACCGCCAGCTGGCGGCTGGTGCGATCGAAGCCCATGCCCTGGATCACGCTGCCGGCGGGCAGCGGCGGCAGCAGCACATTGGCCTTCGTGGCCGTGGCGTAGAGCACCAGGCGATCCACGCCGGCTTCGTTCTGCGTGTAGGCCACGTACCTGCCATCCGGGCTCTGGTCGAAGCGCTCGACATCCCAGCGCGCGCCGGGCGTCAGCGACTGCTCGACGCCGGTGTAGATGTCGCGATAGCGCAGCTCGAGGAATTCGCCGCCGCGATCGGATATGAAATAAATGCCGCGTCCATCCTTCGAGAAGCGCGCCTGCGCAACCGATACCGGGCCGGGCACGGCCGCGGGCGCTCGCGTCGCGGACCTGGATTTACGCCCCTTGCTGGCCGGTGCCGGCGGGGGTGGCAGCGGCTCCAGCCGGGTCTGCGTGCCGGTGGCTACCTCTGCGACGACCAGCTCGCTATCGGCGGCTGATCGGTAGCGGATGAAGGCGATGCGCTTGTCGTCGAACGACCAGTCCTCGACCGACAGCGCCTCGCTGCCGCCGGTCACGACCAGCCGCGGCACGCCGCCAACCTGCACGTCGGTGGTGTAGATGTCGGAGCTGGCGCCGTCGCGGGCGTTGCTGGAAAACGCGATGCGCCGGCCGTCATGCGCGAACACCGGCGCGCCATGCCGCGACTTGCCATCGGTGAGCAGCCGCTCTTCACCCGTAGCCAGGTTGTGCAGCCAGAGCTGGCGGTTCTCGTCGCCACCCTTGTCTCGACCGAACAGCAGCAGGCTGGCATCCTGCGGATGCGACCAGACCGTGGTGAGCGGCTCGCTGCTCCAGGTGAGCTGCTCGCGCATGCCCATCGCGCTGCGCACGCGGTGCAGCTGCGACACATTGGCAAAGCGCGTGGTGATGATGAGGCTGCCGTCGGCCTTCCAGTCCAGGAAGCTGGCGCTGCGCGATTCGAGCCAGCGGCCCAGTTTCAGAGCGTCGTCGCCAGTGGCTGCCGGGATGCCGTCGAAGATGAGGCTGCCCGCTTCGACCCGGGTGGGCGCGGGCGCCTGCGCCGCGGAGGCGCACCATGCAAGGCCGCCCAACAGGGCCGGCAATATCCAACGCTGCTTCATGGGCAGGCAGTGTAGCGCAGCGGTAAGATCGTTCCGTGTCGACCTATCGCGCATTTCGAATCCATGAGCAGGGCGGCGGCGTCGAATCGCTGCCGCTCGAGCCGCCCGCCGCGGGCGAGGTGCTGATCCGCGTGCACTGGTCGGGCATCAACTACAAGGATGCGCTGGCGGTGACCGGCAAGGGTCGCATCGTGCGTCGCTTTCCGCTCACAGGTGGCGTCGATCTTTCCGGTGTGGTTGAAGCATCGGCCGCGCCGGAGTTCGCGCCCGGTGATGCCGTGCTGGTCACCGGCTGCGGGCTGTCGGAAGTGCGCGATGGCGGCTATGCCGAATACGCGCGCGTGCCCGCCGAGGCGGTGATCCGGCTGTCCCAGAATTTCTCGCTGCGCGATGTGATGGTGCTGGGCACGGCGGGGTTTGCCGCGGCGCTTGCCATCCACCAGCTCGAGCACAACGGACTTGCGCCGGGCCAGGGGCCGGTGGCCGTCACTGGCGCCAGTGGTGGCGTGGGCTGCATCGCCATCGACATGCTGGCGCGGCGCGGCCATGAAGTGGTGGCGTTCACGCGCAAACCGGAAGCCGCGCCGCTGCTGCGCGAACTGGGCGCGAGCGAAGTGCACGCGTTCGAGACCAGCAGCCGGCCGCTGGAGGTCGAGCGCTGGGCCGGCGCGGTGGACAACGTGGGCGGCGAGGTGCTGAGCACGCTGCTGCGCGCGACGAAGGGCTGGGGCGGTGTGGCGGCGGTGGGCCTGGCCGGTGGCGCTGAACTCACCGTGAGCCTGATGCCCTTCCTGCTGCGCGGCGTGAACCTGCTGGGCGTGAACTCCGCCGCCACGCGGCGCGACAAACGCGTGCTGCTGTGGCAGCGCATCGCCACCGACCTTGCGCCGCGCCATCTCGACCGCATCGCCACGGCCACGGTGGGCCTCGATGATCTGCCCGCGACCTGCGCGAAGATCCTCTCCGGCGCGCACATCGGGCGCACGCTCGTGAAGGTGGGCGCATGAACGTGGAGACCGATGCCATCGCGCGGCAGCGTTTGCTGGTGGTGCTGGCTGCGCTGCTGGAAGGCCTGTATGACGACGCGGCGGTGAGCGTGCTCGAGAAGTTGAGGCCCGCCGACATGCGATCCGGCGGCGCCCGCATCCCGGGCACTTCATATGAGTTGCCTCCGCTCACGGCCGCGCGCGCGATGCAGCAGCTGCTGGCGCTGCGCGGCGTCACAACGGCCGGCGCGCTGCTGCAGGCGCTGGCCGATGCGGATGTGGCCGCGCGCCTTGCGGCGCTCACCGGCAAGCAGCCGCCCCTGGTGGGCGCGTTGTATCCGCTGTGCACGGGTGATCTGTCGCTGCCGGGCAGCGAATCCCTGCGCAGCGCGCTCTTGAGGCTCTATGTTGTGTGCGAGAAGGTGTTCACGCTCACGCACATGCGCCGCATCGACGCGCTGCTTTACGACTGGGGCCAGTCGCCGCAGCAGATGGACGCCATGCCGGTGCAGAAATTCATCGCGCAGTTCGTGCGCAACGCGCCGCCGCCCCATGGCTGACATGCCCGCCGCGCTGGCGCGCGGCGCCGCGCAACTGGGCGTCGCGCTGGATGAATCGCAGCGTTCGCAGCTGCTGAAGCTCGCCACCGAGCTGCTGCGCTGGAACAAGGCCTACAACCTCACCGCGATCACCGACCCCGATGCCGTGCTCACGCATCATCTGCTCGACTCGCTGGCCGTGGCGGCGGACCTTCACGGCACCGCCGTGGCCGATGTGGGCACCGGCGCGGGTTTCCCCGGCCTGCCGCTGGCCATCGTCCACCCCGCGCGGCAGTTCACGCTGATCGACACCGTGGACAAGAAGCTGCGCTTCATCGACCACGCGGTGCGCGAGCTGGGCCTTGCCAACGTGAAGACGCTGCATGCGCGCGTGGAAACGCTGCTGCCCGGGCACGGTGCCATGCGGACCTTCGATACCGTGATCAGTCGCGCCTTCGCGCCGCTGCCGCGGATGCTGCAGCTGGTGGCTCCGCTGTGCGATGAGCGCACCCGGGTGCTGGCCATGGTGGGGCGCTGGCCCCCGGCCGATGCGGCCGAGGCGGTGATCCCGGATGGGTGGCGCCTGGAGAGCGAGCGGCCGCTCTCAGTGCCGGGCCTGGCGGCCGAGCGGCATATACTCTGCCTGATGCGAAGCCCAAACCCTGCCGCCGGCCACTGACGATGCAACGCGTCATCGCCATTGCCAACCAGAAGGGCGGGGTGGGCAAGACCACCACGGCCGTGAACCTGGCCGCGTCGCTCGCGGCCACGCAGCGCCGCGTGCTGCTCATCGACCTGGATCCCCAGGGCAATGCCACCATGGGCTGCGGCGTCGAGAAATCCGGCGTCGAAAAGGGCAGCTGCGAGATGCTGCTGGGCGAGTGCACGGCGCAGGAGGCCATCGTGCCCGTCGAGGGCGCGAGCTTCTGGGTGATTCCCACCAACCAGGACCTGACCAGCGCCGAGGTCCGCCTGCTCACCGGCGCCGAGGGGCGCGAGCAGCGGCTGCGCGAGGCGCTGGCGCCGGTGCGCGGCAATTACGACGTGATCATCATCGACTGCCCGCCGTCGCTGAACATGCTGACGCTCAATGCGCTGGTGGCGGCCGACAGCGTGATCGTGCCGATGCAGTGCGAGTACTACGCGCTCGAGGGCCTCTCGGCGCTCACCGCCACCATCGAGCAGGTGCGCGAGGCGGTGAATCCCGACCTGCACATCGAAGGCATACTGCGCACCATGTATGACCCCCGCAACAACCTTTCCACCGAAGTGTCGGCGCAGCTGCTGACGCATTTCGGCGATGCCGTGTTCCGCACGGTGATCCCGCGCAATGTGCGGCTGGCCGAGGCGCCGTCGTTCGGCAAGCCGGCGCTGCTGCACGACAAGGATTCGCGCGGCGCGCTGGCGTACCTCGCCCTCGCGGGGGAAATGATCCGGCGCGAGGAAGAAGCGCAGGCCGCCACGCCTGCCGGGGCTGAATCGTGAGCGAGAAGAAGCCGGCTTTGGGACGCGGACTTGCCGATCTGCTCGGCGCCTCGCGCGCACGCGCGGCAACGCCCGCGGCGCCAGTGCCCGTGGCGCCGCCCGCCACTTCGGGCGCGCCGCCGAGTGCCGCGGCCAGCGCCGCCGCAGCGCCGCGCGGCAGTGGCGATGAACTGGCGCATCTGCC
>Ga0075163_10007107_pt1 | contig 14828 bp, 10 predicted proteins | sample JI1023141ADNA_FD_71478 | JGI IMG/M metagenome (GOLD analysis project Ga0075163, IMG submission 71478) | Wastewater effluent complex algal communities from Wisconsin, to seasonally profile nutrient transformation and Carbon sequestration -... | ecosystem: Engineered > WWTP > Effluent > Algae...
CATGCCGGGTGAAGACGAAGACGCGTTCCCGCTGCTGTCCAGCCGGCACAACATCGTGGTGATGGCCGACGAGGCGCACCGCACGCAGTACGGCTTTGAGGCCAAGCTGAAGACGCCGAAGGCGCCGCGCGCAGTCACCACAGGAGATGGCCAGCCGCGGGCGCAAGTCGCAGAGTTCGCCCCTGCAGCGAAGTACCAGGTCGGCTACGCCCAACACCTGCGCGACGCGCTGCCCAATGCCACCTTCGTGGCCTTCACCGGCACGCCGGTGTCGGGCGAAGACCGGGACACGCGGGCGGTGTTTGGCGACTACATCAGCGTCTACGACATGCAGCAGGCCAAGGAAGATGGCGCCACGGTGGCCATCTACTACGAAAGCCGGCTGGCCAAGCTGGGGCTGAAGGCCGACGAGATGGCCACCATCGACGACGAGGTGGACGAGCTGGCCGAAGACGAGGAAGAGAGCCAGCAGGCGAAGTTGAAGAGCCGCTGGGCGGCGCTGGAAAAGGTGGTGGGCGCCGCGCCGCGTGTGGCCCAGGTGGCGGCCGACCTGGTGGCGCACTTTGAAGAGCGCAACAAGGCGCAAAGTGGCAAGGCCATGGTGGTGGCCATGAGCCGCGAGATCTGCGTGCACCTGTACGACGAGATCACCCAGCTGCGGCCCGGCTGGCACAGCGATGACCCCGAGCAGGGCGCGATCAAGATCGTGATGACAGGCTCGGCCAGCGACAAGGCGCTGCTGCGCCCGCACATCCACAGCGCGCAGGTGAAGAAGCGGCTGGAGAAGCGCTTCAAGAACCCGGCCGACCCGCTGCGCCTGGTGATCGTGCGCGACATGTGGCTCACCGGTTTTGACGCGCCCTGCGTGCACACGCTGTACGTGGACAAGCCCATGAAGGGCCACAACCTGATGCAGGCCATTGCGCGCGTGAACCGCGTGTTCAAGGACAAGCAGGGCGGCCTGGTGGTGGACTACATCGGCATTGCCAACGAACTGAAGTCGGCGCTGAAGGAGTACACGGCCGCGCAGGGCCGCGGCCGGCCGACGGTGGACGCGCACGAGGCTTTCAGCGTGCTGGCCGAGAAGCTGGATGCGCTGCGCGGCATGCTGCATGGGTTTGACTACAGCGGCTTCCTCACGGGCGGCCACAAAGCATTGGCGGGCGCGGCCAACCATGTGCTGGGCTTGTCCTCGGCCCAGGGGCGGGACGGCAAGAAGCGCTTTGCGGATCTGGCCTTGGCCATGAGCCAGGCTTTCACCCTGTGCTGCACGCTGGACGAAGCCAAGGCCGTGCGCGAAGAGGTGGCCTTCTTCCAGGGCGTGAAGGTGATCCTCACCAAGCGCGAGGCCACATCGCAGAAGAAGACCAACGACGAACGCGAGCTGGCCATACGCCAGATCATCAGTTCGGCCGTGGTGTCTGAAGAGGTGGTGGACATCTTCGACGCCGTGGGCCTGGACAAGCCCAACATCGGCATCCTGGACGACGCCTTCCTGGCCGAGGTGCGCAACCTGCCCGAGCGCAACCTGGCGGTGGAACTGCTGGAACGGCTGCTGGAAGGTGAGATCAAGTCCCGCTTTGCGAGCAACGTGGTGCAGAGCAAGCGCTTTTCAGACCTGTTGACCCAGGTGGTGCAGCGCTACCAGAACCGCTCCATCGAAGCCGCGCAGGTGATGGAAGAACTGGTGGAGATGGCCAAGAAGTTCCGCGACGCCGCGCTGCGCGGCGAGCAACTGGGCCTGAGCGAAGACGAGGTGCGCTTCTACGACGCGCTGGCCCACAACGAGTCGGCCGTGCGCGAGCTGACCGACGAGACGCTGAAGAAGATCGCCCACGAACTCGCCGAGAACCTGCGCAAGAACCTCACCGTGGACTGGTCGGCCCGCGAAAGCGTGCAGGCCAAGCTGCGGTTGATGGTCAAGCGCATCTTGCGCAAGTACAAGTACCCGCCGGACCAACAAGAGGCGGCCGTGGAGCTGGTTCTTCAGCAGGCCAAGGCGCTGGGGGAGGCCTGGACGGCCTAGGCAGCGGCTGGGGCTTCCTCTCGCTTGCCCTGATGGTGCGGCCCCGCCGCACCGTCAGAATGCCGTAAGGCAACAAGAAGCATTGATGGACCCGCTCTGGCTCAGGCAATACCCGGCAGGCATGCCGGCGCAAGTCAGAACCGACACCCACCCGTCGCTGGTGGCCCTGCTGGCGCACAGCATCGCGAAGCACCGCCCGCGTGTGGCCTTCAGCTGCATGGGGCGCCAGATGCGCTACGGCGAGCTGGACGACCTGTCCATCGCCCTGGCCGCCTGGCTGCAGGCCCAGGGCCTGCAGCGCGGCGACCGCGTGGCGCTGATGTTGCCCAACGTGCTGCCCCTGCCGGTGGCCGTGCTGGCCGTGCTGCGTGCGGGCGGCGTGGTCGTCAACATCGGGCCCGAACTGCCGCAGGCCGAACTTCAGCACCGCCTGCACGACAGCGGCGCGCGCGTGTGCATCGCCAGCGAAACCGCCGCCGCCGCCCTGCAGGCCGTGGTGGACAGCGGCACGGTGGCGCTGCGCACCGTGGTCGTGGCGTCGCTGGGCGACCTGCAGGGCGCGCTGAGAGGCCCGCTGCTGAACCACTGGCAGCGCCGCGTGAAGCGTTCGGTGCCGCGTTGGCACATCCGCGGCGCGGTGGGCCTGTCCACGGCGCTGGAGCAAGGCCGCCACAAGACGCTGGCCCCCGTGGCCGTGGGCCCGGACGACCTGGCCGCGCTGCAGTACACCGGCGGCACCACCGGCACCAGCCGCGGCGCCGTGCTGCTGCACCGCAACCTGGTGGCCAACCTGCTGCAGGCCGAGGCCTGGAACGCGCCCGCCTTGCAGCTGCTGCAGTCGGGCACGAGCGAGAGCACCAGCACCAGCACAACCACAAGCGAAGGCGAGACCCTGGTGCAGGTCGGCGCGCTGCCGCTGCACCACATCTACGGCTTCACGCTGGTGCTGCTGCTGGGGCTGCACCTGGGCGGCTGCACCGTGCTCATCCCCAACCCCCAGGACACCACCGGCATGCTGAAGCTGCTGGCGCGCCACCGCGTGCACTGCTTTGCCGGCGTGAATGCGCTGTTCCAGCGCGTGGCCGAACACCCCGACGTGGACCGCGTGGATTGGAGCCACCTTCGCCTGGCCGTGGGCGGCGCCACCGCGGTAGAAGCGCCCACCGCGCTGCTGTGGCTGCTGAAGACGGGTGTGCCCATCTGCCAGGGCTACGGCTTGTCTGAAGCCGGGCCGGCGGTCACCTGCAACCCGGTCACGGCCACGGCCTTCAGCCCGCACCTGGGCCTGCCGCTGCCGGGCACGGACGTGAAGCTCATCGACGACGAAGGCCGCCCCGTGCCCGCCGGGCTGCCGGGTGAAATTGCCGTGCGCGGCCCGCAGGTGATGGCCGGCTACTGGCAGCGCCCCGACGACACCGCGCGCGTGATGACCGCCGACGGCTACCTGCGCACCGGCGACATCGGCCAGTTCGGCGAAGACGGCGGCCTGCGCCTGGTGGACCGCAAGAAGGACCTGATCTTTGTCAGCGGCTTCAACGTCTACCCCAACGAGGTGGAAACCGTGGTGTCCCAGCTGGCCGGGGTGGAGTCCTGCGCCGCCGTGGCCATGCCGGACGACAAGGCTGGCGAAGCCGTGCGCCTGGTGCTGGTGAAGACCGACCCCACCAGCGCAGCCCCCAGCGAAGCCGACGTGCGCGCGCACTGCGCCGTGCACCTGGCCGGCTACAAGCGGCCCAAGGTGGTGGAGTTCCGCCCCGAGCTGCCCACGTCGGCCGTGGGCAAGGTGCTGCGGCGGGAACTGCGCGGCAGCCTGTAGCCCCCGCGCCGTTCCCGCCCAGTTCCAGCCCTGGCCTGCCAGAGAATGGCCGCATGAACCCACTGCCTTCCCTGGCCACGCTGCGCACGCAGCTGCACACACCCGGCGCCCATGAAGCCTTGCTGACCCGCGTGCAGGCCGGCATGGGCGTCGACCGCGCGGCGCACGTCTTCACGGCGCGCTTCGACAGCGAAGCCCTGGCTGCCGCGCGCGCGGCCGACGCGCGCCGGGCGCGTGGCCAGGCCGCGCTGCCGCTGGACGGCCTGCCGGTGAGCATCAAGGACCTGTACGACGTGGCCGGCCGCACCACCATGGCCGGCTCCGTGCTGCGCCAGGGCCAGCCCGCGGCCACCGCCGACGCGCCCGCCGTGGCGCGGCTGCGCGCGGCCGGTGCGGCCATCACGGGCCTCACCAACATGAGCGAGTTCGCCTTCTCCGGCGTGGGCATCAACCCGCACCACGGCACGCCGCGCAACCCGTGCGACACGGCCGTGGCGCGTGTGCCCGGTGGCTCGTCTTCAGGCGCCGCGGTGTCCGTGGCGCTGGGCCTGGCCGTGGCGGGGCTGGGCTCGGACACCGGCGGCTCCATCCGCATCCCGGCCGCGCTGTGCGGGCTGGTGGGCTTCAAGAACACGCAGGCGCGCACGCCGCTGGCCGGCGCCTTTCCGCTGGCCACCACGCTGGACACGGTCTGCAGCATGTCGCGCACGGTGGCCGACTGCCTGGTGGTGGACGGCGTGCTGGCCGGCGCACCGCTGCCCGTGCAGCCGCGCACGCTGCAAGGCGCGCGGCTGCTGCTGCCGCGCACGCTGGTGCTGGACGCGCTGGATACCACCGTGGCGCGCGCCTTTGAACGTGCACTGCAGCGTCTGTCGGCGGCGGGCGCGGTCATCGTCGAGCAGCCCTTGCCTGAGCTGGCCGAGGTGGCGCAGATCAACGCGCCCGGCGGGCTGTCGGCCATCGAGGCCTGGGCCACGCACCAGGGCGACATGCGCACGCAGCGGGAACGCTTCGACCACCGCGTGGCGCTGCGCGTGGCGCTGGGCGAGCCGGTGAGCGCGGCGGACTACATCACCATCCTGCGCCGCCGCGCCGGCTGGATCAGCCGCATGGAAGCGCGGCTTGTGGGCTTTGACGCGCTGGTCTGCCCCACGGCGCCCATCGTGGCGCCGGAGACCGCGCCGCTGCTGGTGAGCGGCCGTGAAGGGGATGACGCGTTCTTCAAGGCCAACGGCCTGCTGCTGCGCAACACCTTCCCCATCAACTTCCTGGACGGCTGCGCCTTCACGCTGCCCTGCCACGAAGCCGGCGAACTGCCGGTGGGCCTGATGCTGTCTGCGCCCGGCGGGCACGACGCGGCACTGGCCGCGCTGGCGCTGGCTGCCGAGCCGCTCTTGCGCTGAGCTGGCGCTGACACCGCGCCGAACATGCGCCTCTACATCGACACCCCCCTGGTGCAAGGCACCGACCTGGCCCTGCCCGAAGGCGCGGCGCGCCACGCCATGGTGCGCCGCGTGCAACCGGGGCAGGTGCTGACGCTGTTTGACGGCCGTGGCGCCGATTGGGCGGCCGAGGTGCTGGCCGTCACGCGCAACAGCGTCAGCGTGCACGTGGGCGCACCCCAGGTGGTGCAGCGCGAACTGCCGCTGCCGGTCACCCTGGCCCTGGCCATGCCCGCCAACGAGCGCATGGACACGCTGGTGGAAAAGGCCACCGAGCTGGGCGTGGCGCGCATACAGCCGCTGCACGCCGAACGCTCCGTGCTGCGCCTGACGGGTGACCGCGCCGAGCGCAAGCGCGTGCACTGGCAGGCCGTGGCACAAGCCGCGTGTGAACAGTGCGGCCGCGCCGTGCTGCCGGTGGTGGAGCCGGTGCGCGAGCTGCAAGTCTGGCTGGCCGCGCTGCCGGCGGCCGACCCCACGGGCTCGCGCTGGCTGCTGAGCCTGGCCAGCGGCGCACAGCCGCCCGCCGCGCTGCCCACGCCCACGCAGGGCCTGCTCACGCTCAGCGGGCCGGAAGGCGGCCTCACACCCGACGAAGAAGCGGCCGCGCGCCGTGCCGGCTTCCAGCCCGTGGCCCTGGGCCCGCGTGTGCTGCGCGCCGACACCGCGCCGCTGGCGGTGCTGGCCTGGCTGGCGCTTTCCTGAGCAAGTGAGCTGAGCCCATCCGTCCGCACGGTGGCCCAGCCGGGCTTCTGGCCCACACTCTGCCCTTTCGCGTTCACCTTCCAACCACCGCTCAGGAGAAGTCACATGGGTCTGCTCGATTCCGTCATTGGTGCACTCGGTCAATCAAGCCAGGGTGGTGGTGCAGGCGGCGGCGCCGACCTGTTGAGCGCCGTCGTCAGCATGCTGGGCCAGAGCGGTGGCCAGGGCGGCGGGCTTGGGGGCCTCGCCGGCCTGGTGGCCAAGATGCAGCAAAGCGGCCTGGGCGACGTGGCCGCGTCGTGGGTGGGCACGGGGCAGAACCAGCCCATCTCGGCCGACCAGCTGGGCGGCGTGCTGGGCGGCGACACGGTCAGCCACATGGCCAGTCAGCTGGGCCTGAACTCTGGCGACCTGATGGGCCAGTTGACCCAGCTGCTGCCGCAGGTGGTGGACAAGCTGACGCCGCAGGGCCAGATCCCGCAAGGCGACATCGGCGGCATGCTGGGCGGGCTGCTGGGCGGTGCTGGCGGCCAGGGCGGTCAGCCCGACCTGGGCGCGCTGGCCGGCATGCTGGGCGGGCTGCTGAAGAAGTGAGCCTTACTCGCCCCGCCGCCCAAAGGCGGGGTCTATGCGCACCAGCGCGGCGGCCATGAACGACGGCAACGTCGCCATGCAGCCCCAGATGAAAAACGCCGTGTAGCCCAGCTGCTGCTGCAGCCAGCCGGCCCACATGCCGGGCAGCATCATGCCCAGCGCCATGAAGCCGGTGCACAGCGCGTAGTGCGCGGTCTTGTGCACGGCCGTTCCGTCGTTGCCACCGGCCACCATCAGCATGAACACCATGTAGGCGGTGAAGCCGAAGCCGTAGCCAAACTGCTCCACCGCCAGCGCCGCGCTCACCAGCAGCAGGCTGTCAGGCTGCGCCCACGCCAGCCACACAAACAGCAGGTTGGGCACGTGCATGCAGATCATCAACGGCCACAGCGTGCGCTGCAGGCCGGCGCGTGAAATGACCCAGCCACCCAGCAGGCCGCCCAGCGTCAGCGCGGCCACGCCGACCGTGCCGTAGGCGATGCCCACGTCCTGTGTCTTCAGGCCCAGGCCGCCCACGGCGCGCGCGTCCAGCAGGAAGGGCGTCACCAGCTTCAGCAGCTGCGCCTCGGCAAAGCGGTACAGCAGCAGGAAGCCCAGGATGCGCGCGATGTCGCCCTTGCGGAAGAAAGCCGCGAAGACCTTCAGGAAGTCGGCCAGGAAAGCCGCCTGGCGCGGCGCTGGCACGTCCGCCACCGGCCGCGGCAAGGCCCACAGGTGCCAGAAGGCCGCCACCACAAACAAGGCCGACAGCAACCAGAACACGCCCACCCAGCCCGCCACCGGGCTGCCGTGCCGTTCTGCAAGCCAACCCGCCAGGTAGACCAGGCCACCCTGCCCACCCAGCATGGCCAGGCGGTAGAAGGTGCTGCGCACACCCACGAAGGCGGCCTGCGTGCGCTGCGGCAGGGCCAGCATGTAGAAGCCGTCGGCGGCGATGTCGTGCGTGGCCGACGCAAAGGCCATCAGCCAGAAGACCGCCAGCGTCATCTGCAGGAACTTCGGGCTCGGCAAGGTGAGCGCGACCATGGCAAAGGCGGCCCCCAGCAGCAGCTGCAGGCCGGCGATCCAGCGCCGCTTGGTGCCCAGCAGGTCCACCAGCGGGCCCCACAGCGGCTTGATGACCCAGGGCAGGTAGAGCCAGCTGGTGTACAGGGCGATCTCGGTGTTGCCGACGCCCAGGTTCTTGTACATGACCACCGCCAGGGTCATGACCACCACATAAGGCAGGCCCTGGGCGAAGTACAGCGGCGGTATCCAGCGCCAGGGCGAGGGTGGGCGTGCAGGCGCGGCAGTCGTCATGGCACACATTGTGCTGGCCATGGTTGCAGGAACGCTGTTGCCGCAGCGCACCGAACATGGGTTAGCCCGTATGGGCCGCAGGGAGCGGACGGGTCAACACTTTGGACACAAGCCCCCGGGAGGGGAGGCGGTGGCGGCGTTGCCGCCCAGGACCACAACAAAAGGAACCGAAGCACATGAAGATCCACTCCTTTGCACTCAACGCCCTGGTGGGCTCGCTGGCCCTCATGGGCCTGGCCAACCACGCCCTGGCCCAGGCCGACCAGCGTGTGGTGGTCACCGGCTCCAGCATCAAGCGCATCGCCACCGAAGGCGCGCTGCCGGTGGACGTGATCCGGCGTGTCGACATCGAGAAGATGGGCATCAGCACCGTCGAACAACTCATGTCCACGCTCACGGTGGCGGGCAACGGCACTGACAACCTGGCCTCGCTAGGAGGCAACGCCAGCCAGGGTTCAACGGCCAACCCCGACGGCAACAACAACCTGGGCAACTCGTCGGTCAACCTGCGCGGGCTCGGGCCACAGAACACACTGGTGCTGCTCAACGGCCGACGCCAGTCCAGCCATGGACTGAAGGGCGCCACAGTGGACCTGGGCTCGATTCCGCTGGCGGCCATAGACCGCGTGGAAGTGCTGCGCGACGGTGCATCGTCCCTGTACGGCACCGACGCCATCGGCGGCGTCATCAACTTCATCCTGCGCCGCGACTACAGCGGCCTGGAAGCCACCTTGGGCGCTGACGTCACCCAGGAAGGCGGCGGCAACATTTATAAGTTCTCGGGCGTCTGGGGCGCCGGCTCGCTGGACTCGCAGAAGTTCAACGTGATGGTTGCGCTTTCGGGGTCGCGTAACGAGCGCCTCAGTTCACGCGAGCGCGACTTTGCCAGCCAGGGCCACGACCCGGCGCGCGGTGTGGCCCAGGAAACCGTGGGCACGCCTTTCGCCACCCAGATTGCCACCACCAATGCGAACAATTGGACGGCGCTGACACGTCCGGGTGCGACAGCACCCATACGTTTCAACTCAGCCAACCTGCTGGCGCTGAATGGTGACTGCGACAGCATCGCCGACATGTACCCGTATGCCGACGCCGTGACCGGCGTCACCACGCGCCGCTATGGCTGCTCATACGACTACGCCGGGCGCGCCATGCTGCAGCAGCCGCTGGACGTGCTGAGCCTGGTCTCGCGAGCGAACTTCCAACTGTCAGACAAGCACCTGGCGTATGTGGAATTCATAGGCTCACAAACAAAGGCTCGCAAGGAATACGAGCCCATGCAGATCACGTCCAGCACCGCGTCCGACCGCTACTCCTACCCGGCCAATGGCCCGTATTACCAAAACCTCAACGTCCTGTATCCGAACCTGACGGCAGAGACGGGCATGACCTTCGACCCCACCAAGCCCATAGGCATCCGTTGGCGCTGCACGGACTGCGGAACTCGCATCTCCGACACCACGTCAAACAACTATCGCGTGGTGGCCGGCATGGAAGGGATGTTGGGCGCCTACGACTACAAAGCGGGCATCTTGGCAGGCCGCGCCACCAGCCGCGCCGTGCTGACGCGGGGTTACTTCTACGACGACGCGCTAGACGCTGCCTTGGACACCGGCCTCATCAACCCCTGGTTGACCAACGGCCAAACACAAACTGCCGCCGGCATGGCCGCGCTGGACTCGGCCCGCGCCGACGGCCTGGAACGGCTCAACGGCAGCACCCACATCTACCAGGCCGACGCCGTGGTCTCCGGCCAATTGGCCACCTTGCCGGCCGGGTCGGTTTCGTTTGCGGTTGGGCTGGACTGGCGGCAGGAAGGCTACAAGCTCCAGTACAACGAGGCGGTGCTGTTCGCAGCCTTGCCGGACGCCAACTTCCAGTCGCGCAAGCGGGATATCACCGCAGTCTTCGGCGAGCTGTTGGTTCCTATCGTCAAGGGAGCGGAACTGACCCTGTCCGCACGCACTGACAACTACTCGGACTTCGGCAGCACCACCAACCCGAAGGTGGCGCTGCGCGTGCAGCCCCTCAGCCAGCTGGTGTTGCGCGCGTCGGCCAGCACGGGCTTCCGTGCGCCATCGTTCGGGCAGCTCTACACGGCGGCAACTGACCCGAGCGGGACGCTGCCCACCATCACCAGCGCCAGAGACGACCCGGCAGCCATCTGCACCGGCACCGGCGCACTGGTGGGGGCAGCTCGCGACGGCGTGTGCGGCGTACGCTTCGAGTACCTCACGGGCGGCAATCCGAACTTGAAGCCAGAGCAGTCGAAGCAGTGGTCCATGGGCTTTGTGTTCGAGCCTGCAGACTGGTTGACGCTGAGTGCCGACACATGGAAGGTTACGCGCACCGATGTGATTGGCTTCCTGGCGCCAGAGGCCATCCTGAACAACTACAGCGTGCTGAGCTCCTACGCCATTCGTGGCGCCGACGGCAAGATCGACTACCTGCGCGCAGGACGCATCAACGCCGCCGGCACCGTGACGGCCGGCACCGACATCGGCATCACCCTGCGCGGCAAGCTGGATGGGGGCCGCTGGAGCACCGCGCTGACCGGGTCCTACCTCGACAGCCACAAGGACCGGTTGCTCGACAACCAGCCCTGGGTGGAACGCGTCGGCCGCTTCAGCAACCAGGACCTGCGCCTGCGCTGGAAGCACACGCTCGCCTTCAGCTACAGCCGAGGCGACTGGTCCGGCTCACTGTCCCAGACGTTCAGCACCGGACACCAAGCCTATGTCTGGCCGACCGGAGTCACCCAGCCCGGTGGCAAGGTTGACAGCTACACGCGGTACAACCTGTCCACCAGCTACACGGGCATCAAGAACCTGACGGTCAACGGCGGCATCCGCAACCTGTTGAACACCGATCCGCCGTTCTCGATTCACCATTCCGACGAGGTCAGCGGTACCAGTTGGGACCCGCGTGTGGGCGACCCTCGGGGCCGGTCGTTCTTTGTCAACGCCACCTACAAGTTCTTCTGACCACACTGCACCTGCACGCAGGGGCCCCTCGGGGCCCCTTCTCGTTTCGCCAGGGCCCACTTCGATAGAGTCCGCGCGCATGTTCCGCCTGCTGCTGCAAAAACTCGCCACACTGGTGCCCACGCTGCTGGGCGTCACGCTGGTGGCCTTTGCGCTGATACGGCTGATTCCGGGCGACCCCATCGAGATCATGGTGGGCGAGCGCCGGCTGGACCCGGCCCAGCACGCCGCACTCATGAAGCGCATGGGCCTGGACCAGCCCCTGCCCACGCAGTATTTCAACTACCTGGGCCAGCTGGCCCAGGGTGACCTGGGGCAGAGCCTGGTGACGCGCGAACCCGTGGTGGAGGAGTTCAAGGTGCTCTTCCCCGCCACCGTGGAACTGGCCGGCAGCGCGCTGCTGCTGGCGCTGCTGCTGGGCCTGCCGCTGGGCATGGCCGCGGCGCTGAAGCGCGGTTCGTGGTTTGACCAGCTGGTGATGGCCACGGCCACCGTGGGCAACAGCATGCCGGTGTTCTGGTGGGGCCTGGTGCTGATCATGGCCTTCAGCGTGGGGCTGGAGTGGACGCCGGTGAGCGGCCGCATCGGCATCGAATACGACGTGCCCTTTGTCAGCGGCTTCATGCTGGTGGACGCGGCACTGTCCGACGAAGCCGGCGCCTGGTGGTCGGCCCTGCTGCACCTGGTGCTGCCGGCCGTGGTGCTGGGCACCATCCCCATGGCGGTGATTGCACGCATGACACGCAGCGCCATGCTGGAGGTGCTGCGCGAGGACTACATGCGCACCGCGCGCGCCAAGGGCCTGTCACCCGCCCGCGTGGTGCTGCACCACGGGCTGCGCAATGCGCTCATCCCCATCGTCACGGTGCTGGGCCTGCAGGTGGGCAGCCTGCTGGGCGGCGCGGTGCTGACGGAGACCATCTTTTCCTGGCCGGGCATCGGCAAGTGGCTCATTGACGCCATTGCGCGGCGCGACTACCCCGTCGTGCAGGCCGGCATCCTGATCTCCGCGCTCATCTTCATGGGCGTGAACCTGGTGGTGGACCTGCTGTACGGCGTGGTGAACCCGCGCATGCGGGGCGAGCTTGGCAAGGACAAGGAATGAAGGCCTTCATCGCCAACCGCGGCGCCTTCATCGCGCTGCTGGTCTTTGCAGCCGTGGTGCTGGCCGCATTGCTGGCGCCCTGGCTGGCACCGCATGACCCGGTGCAGCAGTTCCGCGAGCACATGCTCACGCCGCCCGTGTGGCAGGCCGGCGGGCTGGCGCAGTTCCCGCTGGGCACGGACGAACTGGGCCGCTGCCTGCTGAGCCGGCTGCTGTTCGGCGCGCGCGTGTCGCTGATGATCGGTGTGCTGTCGGTGCTGCTGGCGCTGCTGCCGGGCATCGTGCTGGGTCTGGTTGCCGCCTTCCACCCACGCTGGGTGTCGCCGCTGGTGATGCGCGTGATGGACGTGCTGCTGGCGCTGCCGGGCCTGCTGCTGGCCATTGGCGTCATCACCATCCTGGGGCCGGGGCTCATCAACACCGTCATCGCCATCGCGGTAGGCGCGCTGCCTGGCTATGTGCGGCTGGTGCGTGGTTCGGCGCTGGCTGAACTGGGCCGGGACTACGTCACCGCCAGCCGCCTGGCCGGCGCCGGCACGCTGCGGCTGATGTTCGACACCGTGCTGCCCAACTGCCTGGCACCGGTCATCGTGTCTGCCACGCTGAGCTTCAGTTCGGCCATTCTGGAGACAGCGGCGCTGGGCTTCCTGGGCCTGGGCGTGCAGGCGCCGCAGCCGGAGTGGGGCAGCATGCTCAGCGCCGCGCGTGACTACATCGAGCGCGCACCGTGGGTGGTGACGCTGCCGGGCCTGAGCATCCTGGTCACCGTGCTGGCCGTGAACCTGATGGGCGACGGCCTGCGTGATGCGCTGGACCCGAAGTTGCGACAAGCATGAGTGCCCTGCTCGAAGTCCGCAACCTGCGCGTCCGCTTCAACGGCTTCACCGCCGTGGACGGCGTGGACCTGGACGTGGCGGCCGGCGAGCTGCTGGGCATCGTCGGCGAAAGCGGCTCCGGCAAGAGCGTCAGCATGATGGCCTTGATGGGCCTCATCGACGCACCCGGCATCGTCACCGCCGACGCGTTGCGCTTTGACGGGCAGGACCTGCTGACGATGAGCGCCGCGCAACGCCGACGCGGGCTTGGAAAGTTCGTCGGCAAGGACGTGGCGATGGTCTTCCAGGACGCGCTCAACAGCCTGAACCCCAGCCACACCGTGGGCAACCAGGTGCGCGAAGTGCTGCGTGTGCACCTGGGCCTGCGCGGTGCGGCGCTGGAGACCCGTGTGCTGGAGTTGTTTGAACGTGTGGAGATCCCGGCCGCCAAGACACGCCTGGGTGCTTATCCGCACGAGATGAGTGGCGGCATGAACCAGCGCGTGATGATCGCCATGGCCATCGCCTGCGAGCCGCGCCTGTTGATCGCCGACGAGCCCACCACGGCATTGGATGTGACCATCCAGGCCCAGGTGATGGACCTGCTGCTGCGCCTGCAGCGAGAGCAAGGCATGGGCCTGGTGCTCATCACGCACGACCTGGCGGTAGTGGCCACCATGGCCCAGCGCGTGGCCGTGATGTATGCCGGGCAGGTGGTGGAAACTGCAAGCACAGACACCTTGTTCGAACAGCCGCGACACCCCTACACGCAAGCGCTGCTGGCCGCGCTGCCGGAACACAACCGCGGTGGCCCTGAAGAAGGACGGCGCCTGTCGGCCCTGCCCGGCATCGTGCCCGGCCGCAACGACAGGCCCGCTGGCTGCCTGCTGGCGCCGCGCTGCAGCCACGTGCAGCCGCGTTGCCAGGCCGAGCGGCCCGAACTGGTGGGCGGCGTGCGCTGCTTCTTTCCGCAGGCCATCAAGCAGGGTCCGGCATGAGCGAGCCCGTCATGCACGCGCAGGACCTGGTACGCCACTACCGCGTACGCCAAGGCCTGTTCGCACCAGCGGCCACGGTGAAGGCACTGGACGGCGTGAGCTTCACGCTGCGGGCACGCCGCACGCTGGCGGTGGTGGGCGAAAGCGGCTGCGGCAAGAGCACGCTGGCGCGGCAGCTGACGCTGATCGAACCGCCGACATCTGGCGCGCTGCGCCTGGACGGCGTGGATGCAGCCGTAGCCGACAAGCCCACGTTGAGGCAACTGCGGCAGCGCGTGCAGATGGTGTTCCAGAACCCGTATGCCAGCCTGAACCCGCGCAAGACCATCGCGGCCGCGCTGGCCGAGCCGCTGGTGATCAACACCGCCCTGTCGGCCCGCGAGCGGCAGCAACGGGTGCTGCAGATGATCGAACGCGTGGGCCTGCGCCCGGAACACGCCGGCCGCTACCCGCACATGTTCAGTGGCGGCCAGCGCCAGCGCGTGGCCGTGGCGCGGGCCATGATGCTGCAGCCCGCGGTGGTGGTGGCCGACGAGCCCACATCGGCGCTGGACGTGAGCATCCAGGCCCAGGTGCTGAACCTCTTCATGGACCTGCAGGAGGCCACGGGCACGGCCTACGTCTTCATCAGCCACAACCTGGCGGTGGTGGAGCATGTGGCGCATGACGTGATGGTGATGTACCTGGGCCGCGCGGTGGAGCAGGGCCCCAAGACCCAGGTGCTGGGCTCGCCGCTGCACCCCTACACACGCGCGCTGCTGGGTGCGGTGCCGGTGTTGAAGAAGGCCGACCGGCGGCCGCGCATTCCGCTGGTGGGCGAAACACCCAGCCCCTTGGCGCCGCCCAGCGGTTGCGCCTTCCACACGCGCTGCCCGCTGGCGGTGGCGCGCTGCAAGGCCGAGGTGCCGATGCTGCGGGAACTGGGCGGGCGGCAGGTGGCCTGCCATCTGGCGGAGGTGGGCCCATGACGCTGGCGCAAGCCCTGCTGGACGCCGTTCGCGCCCAGCACTTCGAACACACCGCCGACCGCTGGCGCGGCGGCGC
>Ga0075163_10007108_pt1 | contig 14828 bp, 2 predicted proteins | sample JI1023141ADNA_FD_71478 | JGI IMG/M metagenome (GOLD analysis project Ga0075163, IMG submission 71478) | Wastewater effluent complex algal communities from Wisconsin, to seasonally profile nutrient transformation and Carbon sequestration -... | ecosystem: Engineered > WWTP > Effluent > Algae...
GGGCATGAACAACATCAATTCACTGCTTGAAGCCAACGGGGCTAAAGATGGATTGACCAAACCAGCCAGCAGCATCCAGACCGAGACACCCGCCAATGTCAAGAACACAGCGCCAGCAGCCAACGAGCCAAAAACCGAAGCCACGCCGACCGGCACGCCAGAAGCAGGAGCCAAAGCCACTAACACAGCCGTACCCGATGCCGGAAGTGGTGCCGTACAAGCCGTAGACGATGCTGCCCATGCCGCAGCCACATCGCCACTGAACGACCTGCCGCAACCAACCGACGCCCAGAAGAAAGCCGGTAACTACGCCAAGGGCCACGTCATGCTGGGTGGGCTGGACTTGTCCATTGAAAACCCGGCTGGCAGCGTGCGCAGCGGCAAGGACAAGACCGGGAAAGCCTGGAGCAACACGCTTCAACACCACTACGGCTACATCAAGGGAACGATGGGCAACGACAAGGACCATGTGGACCTGTTCGTAAAGCCAGAAACGCCACTGGACTACAGCGGCGACGTGTATGTGATTGATCAGGTTCATCCAGAAACCGGGAAATTTGATGAACATAAGGTGATGGTCGGGTTCCCGAACGCCATGGCTGCCAAGGCCGCGTATCACAAGAACTATGCCAAGGGCTGGAAAGGCATGAAGGCGATGACGCCAATGCCGTTCTCGGAGTTCAAGGCATGGGTGAAAGACGGGCCAAAGAATAAGCCTCTAGCCCCTGAATCCATTGTCCAACCAGCTACTAAAACTGTAGCGCAACCCACGGAGAAAACCAGTGATCAAGCCCCAAAAGCCGAGCAAAGCCAAACGCAACCAGAAGCCGGAAAAGCAGCAGCCGATATTCAGCCCGCAGCAGGCTCGGGAGTGGGCGGCAAGGCCGAAGCAGCAAAGCCGGTAAAGCCGAAGAATCTGCGAGAGAGGGTTGACCAGACCCGTCAGGCCCGCGCTGACTACTTCAAACCCGGCAACATCGTAAAGAGCTACGGCGGGCACGACGAGGTTTTGTCCTATACCGAGGGAGAGAACGGCAACTGGAGCGTGAAGGTGCATGCCATCACGTATCGGGACGGTCAGTGGGTGCGCCAAGGTAAGCCCCAAGATGCCCGCCAGCATTCAACCCAACCCGATGCCAAGGAACTGAATGCAGGCCCAGTAGCGGTACTGCCCAGCCAGGCCGCGAAAGACGTGGTGTATTCCGAGCCGCGGGCAGACGGACAGCCGTTCCCGAATGCAGTGCCACGCGGCACGCCGGTTGCACCAAAGACTGAATTTGGTGCCGGGTTTGAACCAGTTGGGGCCAGGGCTTTCGCGGAAGGCAAGGCGCGGATTCTGCCTACTGAACTGCGGGGGTTGAAGAACAGCACCATTGCCGACGAATGGTACACAGGTTACGACGATGCTAAAGCACAGTCAGCCGCCAAACCAGACACCCAGCGCATCACGATCGACAAGGCCGAAATGCGGCCGTACCGCAAGCCTGACGGAAGCGTTGGGTATGAGGCCGTTCCGATTGTTGAGGATAAGGCTCCAAGCCAGGAAATGATTAACGAGGCACTACGCCTTGAAGTCAGAAACCCCGGAACCATGACCGAGCAGGCATTGTCCGCTGCCATTGATGCAGCCAAGCAGCGCCAAAAGGAAGAACACGCCAGGATAAAAGCCCAGATTGATGGCAAGCAGGAAACAGAGAAACCCGGCACCGTCAACGTACCGCCAACAGTGGCAGAAGCCTTTACCGCCCAGATGCAGAAGCAGAAGGGCCGGATTACCCGGCTCAAGAACGAGACAGAGAAAGCCGGAAGCCTGGAGGACAAGCGGGCCGCACAACTGAAGGTGACAGCCGCTGAAGCCACATTGCGCCAAATGCGCCTCAAGATTTTCGACGCAGAGGATGCAGCGGTTAAGGCGGTCGAGTCAGGCGATGCCAAGGCATTCACGGACTTTAAAGACCTGTTCCCAAGTGCGGCCGAGGAAATTTCAAAACTGACCGGCCAGAACGACGAACTTGACGCAGAAATGCGGTCCTACGAAGCCAAGGCTAACCCGACATATTCTGGTGAACCAGCCGCAGCACCAGCACCAGCACCAGTTGCCACGCCCGAAGCCAAACCCGCCAGCGACAAACAGTTTGCAGGCAACAAGGTATTCACCGCTGACGCCGTGGCCGCTGCGCGCGCCCGCATGAAGAAGAAGCTGGGCACCCTGAACAGCGGCCTGGACCCTGAGTTGATGATGGACGGCATGACCATTGCCGGGGCCTACATCGAGTCGGGCATGCGCAGCTTCGGCCAGTACGCCAAGGCGATGGTGGAGGACATGGGCGACGGCGTGAAGCCTTACCTGTTGTCGTTCTGGGAGGCGGCGCGCCACTTCCCCGGCGTGGAAACCACCGGCATGACCAGCGTGGAGGATTCTGCGCGCGAACATGCTGCGTTGCTGACGCCCGAGGTCAAAGCGCAAGCCGCCGAAGCCATTGGTGAAGTTGCCCCGGCGCCCACCAAGCGCACCAAGAAGACCGGCGCCAAGGGCGACATGATGCTCACCCAAGACTGGGGTGTAGAGCACATCAACGGCTACGGCGACAACACCCGCGAAGAAGGCAACGACACCAAGGACGCGTTCCTCAAGGAAACGCGCAACTACCTGAACGCCGTAGCCGCCCAGTTGGAGCAATCTGGCTTTGTGCCGCACACCGACCGCAAGGGCAAGGCCGACAAGCCCGTGAGCGTGAACGAATCGGGCGCGGCAGGTAGCGGCGACGTGTCGCTGACCATGCAGCACCCCGACACCGGCATGAACGTGTACGTGACTATCAGCGACACATCCCTGCGCGGAGTGGTCCCCACCACCCCCAGCGGCATCGCCATCATGTACCGCACCGCCACCGGCAGCGACCGCTATGCAGCGAAAGGCGGCAACACCTGGGCGCCGGTAGACCTGTCGGCCAGCGACCTGGCTCTTTTGGTGTCGCGCGCAGCACGCAGTATCATTGACAAACCTGCCCGCACTGCGGGAGATACGGATACCCACCATGCAACAAATTCTGGACAAAGCGGACGTGACGCGGATCAAGGCCGAGCACCAGAGGTATCTGGACGCCGGGGAAGTGGTGACGATGCCGTTGCAAGAGCGGATTCTGGCAACGTGGAAGCGGGACAGTCCCAAGATGTACCTGCGCTTGCGGACGCAGGGCGTGCTGGAGGCGATGGCGTTCGTGTGCCAAGTGCGGATGTGGGCGGAAAGCGACCGGCTGGAAAAGGCGGGAATGCCGCCAACGGACGCACGGGAGCAAGCGGAGCGCGATCACCTGATGCTGGAGCCGGAAACCGCCCCAGCGTAAAGGCGCCCGAGGAAGTCAGCCCCGCCAACCCAGGCGCCGGCAACTTCCACATCGAGAACCCCCTTGAAATCGTCGGCGGCGGCCAGGTTGCCCGCTTCGACAAGAACAAATCTGCGATTGATCTGCTGAACACCATCCGCGAAGACTCGCGGCAGGCCACAGCGGAAGAACAGCGCACGCTCGCCGGGTACACCGGCTGGGGATCGTTCGGGCAGGAACTGTTTCAAGGGACATGGGAAAAGCCCATGCCCAAGGACGGATGGCAGGCGCGCGACAAGTGGTTGCGCGAGCACCTGGGCGAGGACGAATGGAAGTCGGCCCAACGCTCCATCACCAATGCCCACTACACCGACCCACCAACCGTGACGGCCATGTGGGACATGGCGAAGCGCATGGGCTTCACGGGCGGGCGCGTGCTGGAGCCCAGCATGGGCATCGGCAATTTCTTCGGGATGATGCCCGCCGACATCAAGGCGCGCAGCCAGCTCGCAGGCATTGAGCTGGACAGCCTGACCGGGGCTATGGCGAAGCTGCTGTATCCCGATGCGAACGTGAAGATCATGGGGTATCAGGAGTCCAAGACACCCGACGACTTCCACGATGTCGTGATCGGCAATTGGCCGTTTGAGAACACCACGATTGCCGACCGCCGCTACAACAGCCTGAGCCCGTTCCTGCACGACTACTTTTTCTTGAAGGCCGTGGATCAGGTGCGCCCTGGCGGCCTGGTGATCGGCATCACGTCCAACGGCACGATGGACAAGAAGGCGACCCGCATCCGCGCGGCGCTGGCGAAGAAAGCCGAGCTGGTGACAGCGATCCGCTTGCCATCTGGCGCGTTCCAAGAGTACGCCGGCACGAAGGTGGTGACGGACATCGTTATCTTGCGCAAGCGCGAGCAGCCGCTGTCGCAGGTGCCCGCTGACCCATGGATCAATTCGGTTTCCTACAAGACACCGGCAGGCCCCGAGGTGTTCATCAACGAATACTACGTGGCCAACCCCGGCAATGTGATCGGCACTACCGACTTCGGCCACGGCACCACGCGCATGCAGCCCGGCATGATCGTGCACCGCCCCGAGAACATGGCCGAGCGCCTGCGGGCTGCTGTGGATCTGGTGCCCGAGGGCGCCTACAAGAAGGCCGAGCGCACCAAGCACATCGCCTACATCACGAACCACACCGCTGACCGCGAGGGCGCGCTGACCCTGCAGGACGGGCAGTTGATGGTGGTTCGGGGTGAGCAACTGGCGCCAGCCGAACAGGTGCGATCGTACAAACTCAAGAGTGCGACGGCCACGGCCCAGCGCGAAAAGGAACTGCGCTCGCTGATCGACATGCGCGGCAAGTATGCAGCGCTGATCGAGGCCGACCGTGGCGGCGCGGATGCCACCGCCCAGCGCACGGCATTGCGGGAAGCCTACGAGGCGTTCACAGGCGAGCACGGCCCGCTGGGTGACAGCTTCGGCCTGAACTACCTCAAGCGCATTGATGATCCGTTCCGCCCCGCGCTCGCGGCGCTGGATGTGAATGGGCGGCCATCGGCCATCCTGACCAGCAGCACCATGCGCGGCGCGGCCAAGATGGAGAACCCGACCGCGCAGGATGCCTACGTGCTGGCGCGCAACAGCGCAGTTGAGCCGTCTATTGAAGAAATTGCGGCGCTTGCCAAGAAGCCAGCCGCCGAAGTGAAGGCAGCATTGCTGGAGTCGGGCGCGATCTTCGAGACGCCAGCCGGCGCCGTGGTGCCATCCGACATCTACCTATCGGGCAACGTGCGCGAGAAGCTGCGCCAGGCCCAGGCCGGACTGGAAGACGGCAACGCAGCCATGCAGCGCAACGTGGACGAGTTGAGCAAGGTGGTGCCCAAGGACATCCCTTACTTCAACATCGAAAGCCAGTTGGGCGCCACATGGGTGCCGCCCAAGACCTACGCCGCTTACGTGGCCCACATGCTGAACATGCCCGATGGCGACGCTATTGGTGTGACGTTCATCAATGGCCGCTGGAAGGTGAAGATTCCCGATGGTGCGAACCGACGTGCCGAGGCCAGCACCGGCTTTGGTACGGGGCATTACCCGTTCTCCAAGCTGGTGAACGCGGCCATGAGCAACCAGACGGTGAAGATTCGCCGCAAGGACAGCGACGGAAACGAATACCTCGACACCGAGGCCACCGACGAAGCCAACGGCAAAATTTCAGACATCCGGGGCAAGTTCGGTGAGTGGCTGTGGTCCGACCCCGAGCGCCGCGTGGCGCAGGAGCGCGAATACAACGAGGTGCGCAACGCCTACGCCACCCCGAAATATGACGGTTCGTTCCTGGCCTTTGAGGGCATGGCCCTGAGCCTGGGGCGCGGCCCCTTCAATCTGCGCGAGCATCAGGTGAATGCCATTTGGCGCGCGCTGGTGAACCGCCGCAGTCTGAATGGGCACGAGGTAGGCACCGGCAAGACCTTCACCATGGGCGGCATCGCCGTGGAGTCGCGCCGCTATGGCATTGCCAAGAAGCCTATCCTGCTGGCCCACAACGCCAACAGCGCCAGCGTGGCCGCCGAGATTCAGCAGATGTACCCCGGCGCCAAGGTGCTGTACATCGACAACCTGACCCCGGACACCATTGCGGTGAAGATGCGCCAGATTGCCAATGACGACTGGGACACCATCGTCATGCCGCACTCGCTGATAGACCGCCTGAGCTTCCGCGAGGAAACGCTCATGGCCATGGCGCAGGAGGACATCCGCTCCCTGGAAGAAGAAGCCTACGCAGCTGCCGAGGATGACGGCGTGACCATTACGGCCGAAATGCTGGAAGACGACGACGAGTTGAAGAAGCTCCGTTCTGTCACGGCCAAGGAGCTGGTGAAGGCGCGCAACCGCATCATCGAATCCATCAAGGACCAGGCCATGCGCTCCAGTAAGGAGGGCGCTATTCCCTTCGAGGAACTGGGCATTGACATGGTGCTGGTGGACGAGGTGCACGAGTTCAAGAAGCCGCCCATCAGCACGCGCATGAACATGAAGGGCCTGAACACGCAGACCTCGAACCGCTCGATTGCGCTGCAGTTCATCACCCGCTACATCCGCGCCAACAACAACGGCGGGAACGTGCACACCTTCACCGGCACGCCCATCACGAACACGCTGACGGAAATCTTCCACCAGATGCGCTATGTGATGGAAGACGAAATGAAGGCCGCAGGCGTGGAAACCTGGGACGGCTGGTTCGGCTCATTCGCCAAGGAAGTGCAGGACGTGGAGCTGTCTGCCGCTGGCGAATACGAGGCCGTCACGCGCCTGGCTGGCTTCATCAACGTGCCCGAGCTGCGCCGCATGATCGGCCAGTACATGGACGTGGTGTTTGCCGACGACATGCCGGAAATGCAACCGCGCAAGGTCAACGGCAAGACCATGGCATCCGCCGACCTGACCGAAGCGGAGCGCGCCGAGCTGCTGAATGGACGCACCGAGGGCGCCGCTGACCGCCCATACAAGAAGGTGGTGAACGTCACTTCGGACATGACAGCCGAGCAGAAAACGATTTTTGCCCAGTTGCAGGGCTACGCGCGAAGCTGGCGCAGTATGCGCGGCAAGGAGCGCAAGGAGGCCATGGCCGCAGGCGCCCCCGAGTCGCCCATCATCACCGAAGGCATGGCGAACAAAGCCAGTTTCGATGTGCGCCTGACGCGCGATTCCGAGTTTGCCGGCCAGGAGGGCACAGCGCCAGACGATCCGGGCAGCAAGGCATCCAAGGTGGTTGCGAACGTGCTGGAGATTTACCGCAGCAGCCCCGACGCAGCGCAGGTGATCTTTGCCGAGCAGGGCTACTCGACTTCGCAAAAGCGCAGCGCTGGCCGCGATGCGGCAGGCAACAAGCAATACCGCACGGTCAAGACCTTCTCCACCATGCGCGACATCGTTGCGCGGCTGGTGGACCAGGGCATCCCCGCCGACCAGATCGCCATGGTGGATGGCAGCACCAGCAAGGAAAAGCGCAAGGAAATTGCCGACGCGATGAACGATCTGCGCATCCGCGTGGTGATCGGCTCGACCGACACCCTGGGGGTGGGCGTGAACATGCAGCGCAACCTGCGCGCCATGCACCACATGGACGCCCCGTATATGCCCGGCGAGCTGGAGCAGCGCAACGGACGCGGCCTGCGCCAGGGCAACCAGTGGAACACCGTCATGGAGTACCGCTACATGACCGACCGCCTGGACGGCCGGCGCTGGCAGATTCTGGCGATCAAGCAACGCTTCATTACCGCGTTCCTCAAGTCCAACAGCGCCACCCGCGTGATCGAGGGCGATGCAGCGGCCGACGAAGACAGCGACATCCTGCAATCCTTCTCCGAAGCCGCAGGCGACCCGCGCATTCTGATCCGCGAGAAGTTGAGCAAGAACGTGGAGGCCTTGAAGCGCTCCGAGCGCCTGCACGGCAACGGCGTGGCCGATGCGATCCAAGGCATCCGCCGCCAGAACGACAGCATTGCCTGGGCGAAGAAACGCCTGGCCGATATGACCGCCAACAACCTGCAAGGCAAGGTGCGCGAACTGCTGCAAAGCCAGCAGGCAAACTACCGCGCCACCGTGGGCAAGACGACCTACGACAGCCGCGCCGAGGCCGAAGACGCCATGCAGCAGAGCCTGCAGGATGACATCCGCATGGAGTCCAAGGATGTGCCGATGGGCAGCTACGGCGGGCAGGCCATCGTGGCATCGTGGCCGTCGCTGCAAAACGCACCGCACCTGACCATCACCATGGGTAATCAGGAGTTCGTGAGCACCAGCCTGCGCGGCCTGGAGTCGCAATTGCGCGGCCTGCCTGCGCGCATCGAGAAGGTGCAGCAGGAAATCGACAGCAAGAGCGGGAGCATTGGGCGCATGGAGGAAGTGGCCGCCGCGCCGTTTGCCCGTGCCGCCGACCTTGAGCGCGCCAAGAAACAGTTTGACGCCCTGGTGGCCGACATTGCCGCCAACCCCGTGCCGCCGCCTGCCTGGCTGCGCGCGGGCGCCCCGGTAGAGTCGGCTGCGTTCCGCAACGGCAAGGAGTTCCTTGTGACGGGCCACCGCTGGAACGCGGATGGCTGGTTTGTGCTGGCGCAGGACGCCAAGGGCGAAGTGGTGATCCCGTTCGCGGAAGTGACGGACGCCCAGGGTATGCCGGTGTACGAGCCGCGCGAGTTTGAAGCGCCCGAGGTGCACACCAAGGAGTCGAAGGCGGCAAAGGACGCACCTGCAGCGCCAGCCGAAGACGAAACACCGGCCATGAGCCGCAGCTTCAGCCCAGCCGCGCGCAGCCAGGCAACGGATGTGGTTGAACGTCAGGTGGCACGCATCAAATCCAAGTGGAAGAATGCGCCCAAGATCATCGTGGCCTTCGACATGGCCGACGAGCGGATACCTGCAGCGGTTCGCGCCGAAGATCAGCGCCAGCGCAGCGGCGGTGCAGCGGGCACACCGGAGGGCTTCTACTACGGCGGAACGGTCTACCTGATGTCGTCACAGCTGAAGTCCCCGGGCGACGTTCAGCGGGTTCTCTTCCATGAAACGCTGGGTCACTTTGGCCTGAGAGGCACCTTTGGCGACGGCCTGAAGCCTATCCTGCAGCAGATTGCCACGTTCAGGAAGGCCGAAGTAGATGCCAAGATCAAGGAATACGGCCTGAGAAGTGTTCCCGACCTTGACCGCCTGATTGCAGCCGAGGAAGTATTGGCCGAAATGGCGCAGAACACCCCCGAAATCGGGTTTGTGAAGCGCGCGATCGCCATGATCCGCACCTGGCTACGGGAGAACGGTTTCAGCAACCTGACCCTGACTGACGACGAGATCATCACCCAACTGATTCTGCCGGCGCGCGCCTTTGTGGAGCAGGGCGGAAAGCCCAAGAATCTGGGTGGAAACTCCCTGATGCGCAGTCTGAAGAAGGGCGACTGGTACTCCGAACTGAGCCGTCAGGTGATGGCCAACAAGCAACAACAGATGCCTGCCGGGATGTGGGCCAGCTGGATCGACTCCCTGAAAACCAAAGGCGTGAAGCCCGATGAAATCGAATGGTCCGGCGTGACCGACTGGCTCAAGATGCAGCCGGGCAAGGTGACCAAGCAGCAGGTGCTGGCCTACCTGGACGCCAATGGGGTGCAGGTTCAGGAGGTGACACTGAAATCCGCGCCCACCATGGACCAAGTGCGCGACAAGTACATGCAGGCGATGGTTCGCGCGGGTGAGAAGGCAAGCGTGGCCGACCAACTGTTCCGGGAAATGCAAGGCTTTGCCGAGAACGGTGAATACGACGATGCGATGAAAGATCGCGGCTTTGATCTGGTGATGAAGGACGGATCACTGACGGGCAACGAGATTCACGATGCCGCCAGCAACTATGACGGCGGCGACACCAAATACAGCCAATACACCCTCCCCGGCGGAGAGAACTACCGCGAGGTGTTGCTGACGCTGCCGGAGAAATCTTCTACCCCTTTGTATGACGCCCTATCGACAAAGTATGGGAGAACTGGCAGTTCATTGAAGCAGGTCGCCACCGCAGAAGAACTGGCAGCCGTAGCCAAGGAATCGTCTGGATTGAAAGTTGCCGGGCAGGCTGGCTACAAATCTAACCATTGGGACCAACCCAACGTCCTGGCGCACATTCGCGTGAACGACCGCACCGATGCCGATGGCAACCGCGTGCTGTTCGTGGAAGAAATACAGAGCGACTGGGGGCAGGACGGAAAGAAGAAAGGGTTCACCAAAGACACGACCGGCTGGACGGCGAAATCGCTGGCAAAGCCGGGGCAGACCTTTGGCAACTGGAATGTCTTTGACGCGAACGGCGAGCGTGTGACGAGCATCGTGGGCGGCAGCGTCACCGATGGCGCAGGAGCAATCCGCAAGGCCGCAGAAGGCATTCCCCTCGCCCCCTTCGTCACCAGCACCGACAAGTGGCTATCCCTTGCCCTGAAGCGCATCATCACGATGGCCGCCCAGGAGGGGTATGACAAGGTGGCTTTTGTGAATGGGGAGCAGTCAGCCGACCGCTACGACCTGAGCAAGAGCGTGGACAGCATCAAATGGCGTCCGAATGGACGAGGCGGTGGGCGCACGGTCAACATTGAAATCCCATCGCGCGGCAATGCCGAACTACTTGTAAACGAAAACGGGAAAGTCGTGGGTTCGCGCGGCGCAGGCGACGCCCTTGGATCGGCAGACGGGAAGCAACTTGACGAAGTGATCGGGAAGGAAATCGCTTCAAAGATCATGCAGGACACCGATGGCGATTTGTCAGGCAACGGCCTCAAGGTAGGCGGCGAAGGCATGAAGGCCTTCTACGACAAGATCGTCCCCACCTCAGCAAACAAGCTGCTGGCAAAGCTGGGGGGCGGGAAGATGGAGGCTGTGAAACTACCGGGCGAGAGCGCTTTCGACAAGTTCGACGGCATCCAGAACGGCGCCGTGGTGTGGACCTTCGACAGCCGCTACGCCGCGGAGAAGTGGTCCCAGGCCGAGCCCGGCCGGTCATTCCGGCCTGCCAGTGCTGACGGCTTGACCCAAACCGGATTCACCATCACCCCCGCCATGCGCCAGAAGGCGGGCGGCGGGCTGCCGATGTTCAGCCGGTCCACCGACAAGCTGAACGAGACGCTGAAGAACATCACGGTCACGGACATCAAGGCCCGCACCGGCAACAAACTGGCGGATTACCGCGGGCTGGGGCTCCAGTTCCTTGGCGGTCGCCAGATCGTTGACCTGTACGGCAAGGATATCCCCCAGCTGAACGGCTACACCCAGATGGTGCAGCAGATGTCTGCCGATGCCAACGAGGTAGGGGCACAGGCCGACAAAATCGCAACCGGTTGGGCAAACCTGAAGGACGAGCGCCAGCTGGCCGAATTGATGCACGATGCCACCCTGGCACAGATCGACCCCGCCAAACCGCTGGTAGAGGGCGATAACCCGCTGGCCTACGGCAAGTTGAATGGCCTGTTCAAAGCGCTGTCAGACGACGCCAAGAAGGTGTACCGGGAAGCCCGCGACGCCTATGAAGAGCACTATGCCCAAGTTCGGGACGCCATCCGGGACAAGATCGAGCGCAGCGAAATGTCCAGCGCCAGCAAGGCAGCCATGTTGGAACGCATGGATGGAGAATTCTTTGACAAGATCAAGGGGGTGTACTTCCCGCTGGCCCGGTTCGGCAAATACGTGGTGGTGACCCGTGGCCCGACTGGGGTGGTGAACGTCAGCCGCGCCGAAACGCTCAATGAAGCGCAGGCGACCCGCGAACTGATGCGCAAGGCCTACCCTTCAGAAAAGGGCTTCATGGTCGGCAAGGTCATCAAGGACAAGGAGTTCAACGCCAGCCGGGATGCCGTAGGCCGGGGATTCCTGAAGGAACTGTTTGGCGTGCTGGACGAGAAGGGCATGGGCGAAGAACTGCAAGACGCCGTGAACCAGTTGTATCTGGCATCCATGCCGGACCTGAGTTGGGCAAAGCACGGTATCCACCGCAAGGGCACCCCGGGTTTCAGCCAGGACGCACGCCGGGCCTTTGCCCAGAATATGTTCCACGGCGCCCGCTACCTTGCCAAACTGCGCTACGCCGATCAGCTGGCCGACAAACTGGTGGGGATGCAGAACTACGTGGAGTCCAAAGCCGGGGAAGAGGGATACGATTCAGTCAAGGGTCAGCAGGTGGTGGACGAGCTCAACAAGCGCCACGATTCCCTGATGAACCCGAAATCGAACCCGCTGTCCACGGCCTTGACGAGTTTCGGCTTTGTGTTTCACATGGGCCTGTCACCGGCTTCGGCTATCGTCAACTTGAGCGGTACCGCCATGGTCGCCTATCCCATCATGGGCGCCAAGTGGGGGTTTGACAAAGCCGCCACGGCCTTGATGAAGGCGGGCAAAGAGGCGGCTACCCACAAGAACGACATCAGCCAGGCACTCAGTGCCGACGAGAAACGCGCCTACGACGCAGCCGTGAAGGCGGGCACCATCGACGTGACCGCTGCCCATGACCTGGCCGGTATTGCCCAAGGCGAAGACGCTGGCGTGATGTGGAAACTGCGCCCGGTGATGAAGTGGGCAAGTTTCTTGTTCCACCATGCTGAACGGTTTAACCGCCAGATCACGTTCGTGGCTGCTTACCGGCTTGCCCGGGAGACTGGAGCCAACCCGGAAGCCGCGTTCGAACAGGCCACCAAGGCGACCTATGACGGCCACTTTGACTACGCCGCGTCCAACCGGCCCCGGGTGATGCAGGGAAATGCCGCCAAGGTGCTGCTGCTGTTCAAACAGTACGGTCAAAACATGGTCTACACCCTGACCCGTCAGGCACAACAGGCCATGAATGCGGAAACGCCTGAACAGCGTCGGGAATCCCGCAAGGCACTGGCCGGGCTGCTGGTGATGCATGCGGCCGGTGCCGGTGTGCTCGGGCTGCCACTGGTGGGAACCCTGTTGGCGGCTGCCTCCATGATCGGCGGAAGCGACGATGAACCGTGGGATGCTGAAGTAGCGCTACGCAACATGCTGGCTGACGCCTTTGGGCAGAAGCCTGCCGAAGTGCTGGCGCGCGGGCTCTCTCGCCTGACGCCATGGGACATATCCGGGCGCGTGGGGCTGGACAAGCTGATCCTGCCGGACATCCAGGAAGGGCTCGAAGGCCAACGACTGGGCGAATCCGTCATGGCTGCCGCACTCGGACCCGTGGCGGGCATTGGCATCAACGTGACCCGCGGCATGCAGGAAATCAGCGAAGGGCACCTGGGGCGTGGCATCGAAACCATGATGCCGGCTGCTTTCCGGGCACCGCTGAAGGCTCTGCGGTACGAAATGGAAGGTGCCAAGGATAAGACAGGCGTGATGATCAAGGACGAAGTGGGGCTTGCCGGTGTCGCTGGCCAGGCGCTGGGCTTCAGCCCGTCAGAGGTCCGCAACGCCACCGAAGGCCGCAGCGCAATCTATGCGGCCGACAAGCGCTTGATGGCTCGTCGTAGCGAACTGATGGCCCAGTATGCCCAAGCCCTGATCGGCAAGGATACGGAAGGGGTTGCTGAAGCGATGGCGGAGATCCGGACGTTCAACGAGAAGAACCCGAATCGCCGGATCAACGGGATGCAGCTGGCGATCAGTGTGAAAAACCGCAATCGCCGGGTGAACGAGGCTGCCGACGGCGTGTATCTACCCAAGAAACGCCGGGATATGGTCGAAGAGGGAAGATTCGCCGTCCCCCAGTAGGGTTTGATTCAATTCGACGGCATGACGACCATGAGGACATCAAATCCCCATGGAGCCCCCGCATGTCGAAGATGCCTGAACTTGCTTTTGCCCAATTCATTTCCGCCGATGGCGATGTCCTGACTACCGATTCGCTCAAGGTGGCGGCGGTCCATGGTAAATCCCACGACAACGTACTGAAGTTGATCCGTCGAAGAGTTGCAGAGGCGGGCGATTGGGGTGTCGTCAACTTTAACGAGACATCCTATATTGGTTCAAATGGCGAGACATACCCCATGTTCACCATGACAAAGGATGGCTACGCTTTTTTAGTTGGAAGGATGACCGGCAAGAAAGCGGTGGAGCATCAGATCGCTTACATCATGGCGTTCAATGCCATGGAGGCGTACATCAAGAACCAGCGCGAGGGATTGCAATACCGCTGCATCGCCAAGGAACTGGAATGCAAGGACAGTTTTCGGCGCGGGAGTGTCCACGGCAAAGGTTTGAGGCAACGCCAATTGGAGAAGCCAGTGTTGGATGCCGAGCTCGCAGCCCTTCAGGCATTGGTGCAGCCGACACTGCTGAATTGAGCCCCCAGTAGGGTTTGGCGTCAGAGTGGCCAGCGACCAGAATCGCGGCCATGCCTGAACCTACTACTACGACTACCGCCACGATTATTGCTGCTGCCGCCACGGTGCCCGTGCTCAGTATTGCGGGAGTCCCTTTGGGGATACGCCCTGATTTACTGATGGCTGGCTTTGCCGGTAGCCTGGCCGCAATCGTGCTTTTCAACTCCGTTCCAACCAGCGGGGACACATGGGAACATCTGGTAAGGACCACACTGAGACGGATGTTTGTGGTGATGGCGTCGAGCTTGACAGCCGGGTATCTGGCGCCCATTTCACTGCTGATCGCCAATCTGCCTGACCCGCTTTTATTGGGTACCGCCTTCGGTGTTGGTGGTGGCGCCCAGAACGTGCTGATCTCTGTCATCCGGCGCGTCAGTGGACCTGCAAAGGAGCCGCCACAATGAACTATCTGCACTGGATCTCCGGCCTGATTGTCCTGGCCGAAGCTCTCAACAAGTTGGAACGGTGCAATCCGTTTGAGGCCGGATTGTCTCGATACGCAAGGGTAGTAGATTTACTCAAGGCGCTGGCATGGACAAGCCTTGCACTAGGGGCTGGTGGTGCTGTCTCAAAGCCCATTCTGACCATGCTGGGCGCAACGCATATCCCAACATTTCTGATTGACACACCGACCA
>Ga0075163_10007109_pt1 | contig 14827 bp, 17 predicted proteins | sample JI1023141ADNA_FD_71478 | JGI IMG/M metagenome (GOLD analysis project Ga0075163, IMG submission 71478) | Wastewater effluent complex algal communities from Wisconsin, to seasonally profile nutrient transformation and Carbon sequestration -... | ecosystem: Engineered > WWTP > Effluent > Algae...
CACGATCAAGTGGAAGCCATGACGCTGGGCGACCGCATCGTGGTCATCGAGGGCGGGCGCATCCGCCAAGCTGATGAGCCCCATCGCACGTACGCCGCACCGGCCGATCCCTTCGTCGCCTCCTTCATCGGGACACCGCCGATGAACCTCTGGGAAGGCGCCCTCATGACAGAAGGCGGAAAGACCGTCCTCAAAGGCAACGGCCTAACCTTCCCGCTTCCGGCTGGGCTGGCCTCATCTCATTCGACGAAGAAATCCGCCGTCACGCTCGGAATCCGCCCGGAAGACATCGCGCTCCGGGAGTTGCCTGAAACGCTGCAGGTAACAGGAACGGTGGAACTGGTGGAGGATCTCGGGGCGGACCTACTTCTGCATTGCCGAGCCGGTGAGCTTCGCCTCGTGGTCCGTACGGCCCGCCGCACCGACAAAATTCAGGGACAAACAGTGAAACTCTTTTTTCCAGTCGATAAACTGCATCTCTTCATCGACCACCGCCGGATCGACACACCGACCGCCCCACCCGCTTGAGGACGGCCGGAAGTCTCCCCTCGTCGCAAGAACGAACGAGCAGATGCGGCGGTGTGGAACACAGTCCACGTTCATAAAGCCGGTACCGAAATCGGCGCCGCCAGAGAGATGGCCGCAGTCATCCGCATAAACTGAGCGACGCACCCGTGGGGATCGTAGTGGGTGGCGAGGCGGTGACCTCATTTCTGTGGAACAGGATGCGAGGGGGAGGGCCCAACCGGAGCGCAGATAAGCGTGTGGGGCACAACTATCGATCAGTACAATTCGATCAAATACTCGCCGTGCTCCAGATGTTCAAGTATTTGAGGGAAGAGGGGTTGGAACCACTGTGTGAGTGCGGCATTGGAGCAATTTCTGATACGTACCCACACAACGGGTGTTTTTCGTTCGGTAGCCAGCAAGAGGATATTCTTAAAGTCTTCGTCTTTCGTAACGATCACGTGCTGTTGGCTGACCGCGTAGGCCCATATAGCAAGGTCCGTTGCGAGAAGCAACTGAGCGTCTTGAACATGAACGGCCGGATGGCCGAAAGAGTTGATAAGGCGAGCGAGTGCCGGCGGGAGTTGCGCGTCGACTAAAAATTTCATCCAGCCCGAAGCATGACGTGATCGGATTGGGCAGCGGCAAACTCAAGCACTGCTTGAATATCCGCCTTCTCAAGATACGGGTAGTCGTGCAGGATGTCTTCTTGAGAGACTCCAGCCGCAAGGAGATCCAAGAGATCCTTCACCCGCATCCGCATGCCACGAATGCATGGACGCCCCCCACATTGCTCAGGATTGATCGTGATACGGCTCAATAGGCTCATACTACGCAATCATACCTCCGTGAAGGTGGAGAGATCAATATTCGTAAGAGAAACGGCCTGTGAAGCAAGAGCACAACATGGTCGCAGAAGGGATGTAGGGGTTGGGGGGTCTGTTTTTCGGGTAATCCTTGCCGCCTTCGCGCGATGACCGTATGGACGTAGTCGGCCTTCCGGCCTTATAGATCTGCGTGCTCGTCACTGGCAGTTGGTGGAGAATATCGGTGACCTGACTCACCGAATCGTACGTGTAGGTCGTTTGGATGCCGTTCGGAAAAGTGAGATTGGTACGGCTCAAAAGGGTGCCTGAAGATTCTTGCCGTGGTCAGCGCTTGTTGCGCAGCACACCCACGGCCAGAGCCGCATCGCGCGAGAAGGCTTCAGACGAAAACCGCTCTGGGGTTTCTCTACATGAAGTTCTGCACGTCCGTACTTATCGACTAGAATAGTCACCCTGTTCGAAGCTTCTGCCAGGCCTTTCCCCTCATAGGAAGCCTCCCAGACTTCAACAACAGCGTTGTAGATTATTCGCGGTCCACTATACTGCCCTTTGTCCAAATTCTTTTTCAGAATGAACTCTTGGAAGACCCGGCTGGCTCGCTCGCGGGCATCTGCTTCGGAGTGGACTTGTGTACAACATGCCAACAAGAGTGCTCCGAGCCCCAAGAAACATTTTCATCGGTGTATCACCGCTTCTACTTTCGGCGCTCTGCTTCGAGCGCTGATTGGCGGGTTTTGCACCAACGATGTTGATCGTATACGGCTTCCCCTGTGGCAAGCGTCAGGTCTGCATTCAAGCACTGAGTCCAAAACCGGCAGTTGTGGTTCGTTCTTTTGGAGGTATGCCAGACGATCGGCACCTCACGTGCCCGTTCTAGCAGCCCCCCATCAAATGCACAAGACAAGGCCCCATCGCTGCAAGTGACATAGTTCAGCCTGCGCACCCAATATCGGCACGGCTAGTCAGCAGTGGAAGGACATCCCAACCAAGACGCATAACCGGCCAAGCATTCGCCTCGCTGCACAACAGGATAGTACGCCATGGGTTCACCAATCCCCGTCGTTTGGTTCCGCCCCCCGCCCCACCCACTTGACTGTGCCCCGGGCTCTCTTATCTCTGTCATAAGGACAACGGAGGCAAAAGAGAAAAACGGTGAGTTCGCTTGCAATGCATCCGGAGACCTCGTAAGCTCCGGAAAGGATTGCACTCTTCGCCTACGCGCACCGGATTATTGTCCACGGACAGACCCTGATGGCCACATCTCAACGCGGTTATTACGACATCCTCGGTGTGCCACGGAACGCGACGGCCGACGACATCAAGAAGGCCTTTCGGCGGCGCGCCCGCGAAATCCATCCCGATCTCCATACCGGCACAAAAAAAACGGAGATGGAGAAGAAGTTCAAAGAATTGAACGAAGCGCACGAGGTACTGTCGGACCCGGACAAGCGAAAAAAATACGACCAGTACGGCTCGAACTGGGAACAGGCGGAAGCCTATGAGCAGGCGCGCCAACAGGCCGACGCCCAAGCGGGACGTGGCGGCCAGGCCGGCGGATTCAGCGGCGACTTCGGCGATATCTTCGAAACCTTTTTCGGCGGACGGGGCCGTGGTGGGGGAACCTCGCCAGGATTTGCCGTCGATGGGGAAGATCTGGAAACCGATGTCCATCTTACCATCCGCGACGTCCTAACCGGAGTCAGCCGACGCATCGATCTCACCGAACGCGTCGTATGCAAGGCCTGCGGCGGCAGCGCCATCGTACGGGGCCGGCCCTGTGTCGTGTGCGGTGGTGCCGGCACCCAAGCTGAAAAACGCACGATCGAAGTACGCATTCCGGCCGGTGTGCAGAATGAGACCCGTGTCCGCCTGGCGGGCAAGGGACAACCCGGCATCAATGGAGGCAAACCGGGAGACCTCTATCTGCGCGTCCATATCCAGGCCAACGGCGTCTTTCGGCAAAAGGGATTCGATATTCAGGTCACCCTTCCTGTCTGGCCATGGGAGGCGGCGCTGGGCGCTGAAGTGATGGCTCCGACCCTGACGGAACCGGTGAAGGTGAAAATTCCCCCCGGTAGCAAAGCCGACAGTAAACTGCGCCTCAAGGGCAAGGGGCTCCCGACCTCGACCGGCGAGCAGGGAGATCTCTTCCTGAAGCTGAAAATCGTCATGCCCACCGCCATTTCCGACGAAGAACGGGCGCTCTACGAACAATTGGGCCGCGCCCGCCACAGCGATCCCCGGGCCGAGATCATCGCCGCATCGAGACGCAGTTCATCCTGAGTAGCGCCGCCCCAGGCCAATCCCTTCTATGACTATCGCCGAATACGCGCTCCTCGCGTTCAGTTCGCTTTTCGTGATCGTCGATCCCATCGCCGTGGTCCCGGCTTTCCTCGCCATGACCCCACGGGATTCCGTGGCGCAACGGCTCCGGACCGCGCGGGTCGCCTGTCTGGTTAGCGTCGCCCTCCTCGCGGGATTCGCCCTATTCGGGCAAACCGTCCTCAAATTGTTAGGCATTACCTTGCCGGCGGTTCAGATCGCCGGCGGGCTGATCCTATTACTTGTGGCGTTGGACATGCTGCGGGCGCAACGGTCCACGGTGCAGGAAACGGCTGCGGAAACAGCGGCCGGCACCAACAAGGACGACATCGCCATCACCCCGCTCGCCATCCCCATGCTGGCGGGGCCAGCCGCGATCTCGACGGTCATCCTACTAGAGACGCAGGCCACCACATTCATGTTGCACGTCGTATTATTGGGATGCCTTGTACTCATCGGGTTGGCGAGTTACAGTATATTAGCGATCGGCGCACGCAGCGCGAAGTGGCTCAATCCCATCGCCGAGAAGATCATCTCGCGGCTTATGGGCTTGTTGCTCGCCGCGCTGGCCGTTCAATTTATGGTGAATGCCCTCACCGGAGACCAAGGGCTGTTACGCGGGTTGACCGGACATTAATCGCTCTCAACTGAAGGAGGAACGAATGACGACGAAACTGTTCACATTTGCCACCGCTTCGGCCATCGCCTGCGCGCTGACGATCTCCCCCGCCTGGGCCAACCCCGAAGGTGGATATGGCGGACACAGCGGCGGCTACGAGAAGGGCCAGCACGGCATGGGCGCCGCGATGATGGAAATGATGATGCACGGGGGCGCAGGCCACCTCATCCGCCACCTCCTGAAGCATGAAAAGGACATCGGATTGAGCGCCGACCAAGTCACCAAGCTCAAGGACCTCCAGCTCAACCTCGATAAGAACCGGATCAAAATGGAAGCCGACATCCAGGTCGCCGAACGGGAAGTGAAGGCACTGAACGACGATGAGAAGTCGGACCTGTCCGCCATCGAAGCCAAGCTCAAGCAAAGCGCCGACGTGCAGATCGGGCTCCGCGTCCTGTCGATCAAGACTAGGCGGGAAGCCCTGGCATTGCTGACCCCGGAACAGCGGGCCAAAGAGCAAGCCGAACATGAGAAGATGATGCAGCAGCACAAGGGCGCAGGCCAGGCCGCTCCCCACGGCAAGAATCCGCATAGCAGCAATCCGCACGGCGCCAACCCGCACGGTGAGGCGAAGCCCCAGTAACCGTGCACGTTGCACAGAACCGGAGGTCACACATGATCAAGCACGTTGCAGTACCTGCCCTGATGGTCGCGGCACTTTGTTTCACGAGCACTCCTGCCTGGAGTGACAAGGGACACAAAGGCAAGGACGAGAAGTGTGACGCCGCCGAATTGGTGAAGGATGCCAAGGTCACCATCGACCAGGCCATCAAGACCGCGTTGGATGCGGTTCCAGGCACGGCCGTCGAAGCCGAGCTTGAAAAGAAGCACGACAAGACGGTCTGGGAAGTCGAAATACTGGGAGCCGACGGCAAAATGACGGAAGTCCATATCGACGCGGGCACCGGCACCATCATCGATAAGGAAGCCAAACAAGAGAAGCACGAGAAGAAGGGCAAGAAAGAAAAGCACTAAGGTTCCTGCGGCGGGGTCGCGCCTTCAGATGCGATCCTGCCGCACCGTCTCGACCCGTGCCATTCATCTGCCCCCCGTTCCCCCTGCGTGCCATTCCCAAGCCTAGCGGCAGCCGATCTCAGGACCGGCGGATTGACCCTCTGAGCCTATCTATGCGAAAGTTTACGATCCATCAGAACGCGCGCTGTGCGAAGCGGTACCCCCCCCGTTCCCGTAAATGAAGGAGTTTCCATGACGATCGACCCACGACACAAAAGCCACAACTTGCTCGACGGACCAGGCCGCGCACCGGCCCGCGCCATGCTCAAGGCCGTCGGCTTCACCGATGCCGACCTCGAACGCCCTTTGATCGGCGTCGCCAACACCTGGATCGAGGTCATGCCCTGCAATTTCCACCTCCGCCGTTTATCGGAACGGGTGAAGGCCGGAATTCGCGCGGCAGGCGGCACCCCGATCGAATACAACACCATCGCGGTGTCGGACGGCATTTCCATGGGCACCGAAGGCATGAAGGCCTCGCTCATCAGCCGGGAAGTCATTGCCGACTCCATCGAACTGGTCGCACGTGGACACTTGTTCGACGGAGTCGTCGCCCTGTCCGGTTGCGACAAGACGATTCCCGGCACCGTCATGGCCCTCTGCCGCTTGAACGTCCCTTCACTCATGATCTACGGCGGCTCCATCATGCCGGGACAGTTCCAGGGACACGACGTCACGATTCAAGACGTGTTCGAAGCGGTCGGCAAACATGCGGCCGGCACCATGACGAATGCGGAACTCAAGGATCTCGAAGACCATGCCTGTCCGGGCCCCGGTGCCTGCGGCGGCCAGTTCACTGCCAACACCATGGCCATCGCCTTCGAATTTCTCGGCATCTCGCCGATGGGCCGAAACGGCGTCCCGGCCATGGATCAGCGTAAGGACGATGTGGCGTTCGAATGCGGCAAACTGGTCATGGATCTGCTCAAGAAAGACATTCGGCCCAAGCAGATCATCACGCGCCGCTCCATCGAAAATGCGATCGCGGCAGTCGCGACGACCGGTGGATCGACGAATGCCGTCTTGCACCTGTTGGCCGTGGCGCGGGAAATGGGCGTGCGGCTCAGCATCGACGATTTCGACAAGATCAACCGGAAGGTGCCGTTGCTGGCCGATCTCAAACCTGGCGGCCGATTCACCGCGGCGGACTTGTATGCCGCCGGTGGCACAACCCTGGTCGCCAAACGTTTGATCGATGCGAAGATCCTGCATCCGGATCAGATCACGGTCACGGGACGCACGATCGGTGAGGAAGCTAAGGCCGCCACGGAGAAGCCGGACCAACAGGTGCTGCGTCCCCTGTCCAAGCCCATCAAGCCGACGGGAGGTCTGGTGATCCTCAAGGGCAACCTCGCTCCGGAAGGGTGCGTCGTGAAAGTCGCCGGCCACTCCATTCTGCATTTCAGCGGACCGGCCAAGGTCTATGAGCGCGAGGAAGATGCCTTCAAGGCCGTGCAGGCCGGAAAAATCAAAGCCGGTGATGTGGTCGTCATTCGGTACGAAGGGCCGTCCGGTGGACCGGGCATGCGGGAGATGCTGGGGGTCACGGCCGCCATCGTCGGAGCAGGGCTTGGCGACTCCGTCGCCCTGCTCACAGACGGACGGTTCTCCGGAGCCACGCATGGCTTAATGGCCGGACATGTCGCGCCGGAAGCCATCAAGGGCGGTCCGATCGCGGCGGTGAAGACCGGCGACATCATCACCTTCGACATCACGAAGCGACGCCTCGACGTCAACGTGACTCAGAAGGAACTGGCCGCGCGCCTGAAGAAGGTGAAGCATCCGTCCCCTCGGTACCTGTCCGGCGTCATGGGGAAATACGCCCGCCACGTCTCCTCCGCATCGGAAGGTGCGGTGACGACCTAGTCATGGGCATCCTGCTTCGATGGAGTCTCGCGGCGACGATGTTCGTCGCCGCCTGCTTCGTCGAGGCAGGCCGTTCCGTCGGTGCGGCTGAGCGTTCCGAAGCCGCTTGCGCCGACTGGCACAGCCGTCATCCGGAATGGCTCTGGTGTGACGATTTCGAAGTCGACCGGCTAGAGAGTTATTTCGAGTACGACATCCGGCATGGTCGTTTCGTCCGCGAGGCCGGAGCAGGAGTCGGCCACTCAACCGGCATGCGCGCGGAATACCTGCCCGGCGATCCCCACGGAGGCTCCCTCCACCTGGCATTCGGCAAAACTCCCAGCGCCTACATCAAACCGGTCGATGCCGGGACCGCAACGTATCGCGACATCTATTGGCGATTCGATCTGCGACTTCAGCCAGGCTGGACCGGCGGTGGCGCCGACAAATTGACGAGAGCCACAATTCTCTCCAGCGACCGGTTTGCGCAGGCCGCCATCGGCCATCTCTGGAGCGGAAGCTCACCCGATTCGGATCCAGAGCGGCTTTATCTCGATCCGGCGTCCGGCACCGACGAATTCGGTGTTTTGCGCACGACCACGTATAACGATTTCCTCCGCCTACGCTGGCTCGGCGCGGCAGGCGGGCAGACTTCCCTGTTCAGCCCGCCCAACATCGGGAAGTGGTTGTGCATCGAAGTCCACATGAAGCTGAACAACGGCGATGCCGACGACGGCGTGCTTGAGTATTGGATCGACGATCGTCTCGACGCGCAACGCACCGGAATCAATTGGATCGGCACCTATCGCGACTACGGCATTAACGCGGTGTACCTGGAGCAGTATTGGACCTCCGTCCCGTTTGCTCAAATTCAACAGCGATACTTCGACAACTTCGTGGTCTCCACCGCTCGCATCGGATGCGCCCGGTGACACCGGTTGCCACCTGGATAGTCCGGGCAGCATGGTGAAAAATTTAACCGTTTCTTGATCCGCCGTTTCGCACGGCTGAGATACACTGCCGACCCACTGGTTATGTCATCGCCGCAGACACCTTCAGAGACTCAGCCCCACGCATCGACGCCGAAGGCGAGGGCTCACCGGCCGGCCACGAGTGACCTCTCCCGGCCGGAATGGTACCTGAACCGCGAGCTCAGCCTCCTGGAATTCAACCGGCGCGTCCTCGATCTGGCGAAAGATCAGAAGGTTCCACTGCTGGAACGGTTGAAGTTTCTCTGCATCGTGAGCTCCAATCTCGACGAGTTCTTCGAAGTCCGCGTGGCGGGACTCAAGGAACAGGTGACCCATGGAGTCGAACAACGGGGCGCCGACGGACTGACCCCGTCGGAACTCCTGGCTCGCATCGCCGCGCTGACGCACCAGCTGGTTCATGAGCAATACGTCGTCCTGAATCAATCACTCATCCCTCAGCTGGCCGACCAACGTATCCGTTTTCTCAAACGCGCCGATTGGATGCCGTCGCACATTCGGTGGATGCGCCGGTTTTTTTCGCGCGAACTGCTCCCGCTCCTGAGTCCGGTTGGCCTGGATCCCGCGCATCCTTTTCCCAAACTGCTCAACAAGAGTCTCAACTTTCTGGTGACGCTCGAAGGGACCGATGCCTTCGGCCGCCCCAACGGAACCGCGATCGTGCAGGTCCCGCGGTCGCTCCCGCGCGTGATTCACCTGCCGGTGCGCAACGCCGCCTGGCCCCACGATTTTGCGTTCTTGTCGTCGGTGATCCATGCGTTCGTGCACCAGCTCTTTCCCGGCATGCACGTCACCGGTTGTTATCAATTCCGCGTCACACGGAACAGCAATCTTTTCGTGGACGAAGAAGACGTGGACGACCTCCGGCGGGCGCTCGAAGGTCAGCTTCCCGAACGGCGATTCGGCGACGAAGTGCGGCTTGAAGTGGCGGACAACTGCCCGCCTGACCTGGTCTATTTTTTGCGCGAACAATTCCATCTCGATGCGCGCGACGTGTATCAGTGCCACGGACCGGTCAATCTGCATCGACTGATGGCCGTGCCCGACCTGGTGGATCGGCCTGATCTAAAATTTCAGCCCTTCACCCCCGGCATTCCCACGACGCCTGTACCGAGCGAAGACTGGTTCGACGCCATCAGGCAGGGCGACATCCTGCTGCATCATCCCTATCAGTCCTTCGCGCCGGTGACCGAGTTCCTCCGCCAGGCGGCCACGGACCCGCACGTCCTCACCATCAAGCAGACCCTGTATCGCACAGGGGCGGATTCCGCTATCGTGCAATCCCTGGTGGACGCAGCCCGAGGCGGAAAAGAAGTGACCGTGGTGATCGAACTACGGGCCCGTTTCGACGAAGAGGCGAACATCGAGCTGGCGCATGATCTGGAAGAGGCCGGCGCCCATGTGGTGTACGGCGTGGTCGGACATAAAACCCACGCCAAAATGAGTCTCGTACTCCGACGGGAAGGCCGGATGCTGCGGAGCTATACGCATCTAGGAACCGGCAACTATCACGCCCGCAATGCACGGCTTTATACCGATTTCGGACTGCTCACTTGCGATGCGGCGATCGGGCGGGACGTGCGCACGGTGTTCCAGCAACTCACCTCCCTCGGACGTCCGGGACGGCTCAAACACCTTCTCCAATCGCCGTTTACATTGCACGCCACCTTGCTGAAATGGATCGGCCGTGAAACCGATAGGGCCAAGCAGGGCCGACCGGCCCACATCATCGCGAAGATGAATGCGCTCCTGGAGCCTCAAATCATTCGGGCCCTCTACAAGGCCTCTCAGGCCGGGGTGAAAATCGACTTGATCGTCCGAGGTCCCTGCGCCTTGCGACCCGGCATCGCGGGCCTCTCGGAACATATCCGCGTACGTTCGATCATCGGACGGTTTCTCGAACATAGCCGGATCTTCTATTTTCTGAACGACGGCGACGACCGGGTCTTTCTCTCCAGCGCCGATTGGATGGATCGCAATTTCTTTCGACGCATCGAAGTGGCGTTTCCTGTGCTGGATAAAACATTGCGGCAACGCGTGATCGACGAGGGCCTCCGCCCCTACCTCGAAGATAATACGCACGCCTGGATTCTCCATCGGGATGGCACCTACCGGCGTCAAACACCGGGACGCAGAGCCGCTCGTTCGTCCCAGCAATGGCTCATGAACAAGCTCGTCACCTAACCTCCTGGTAGGCGCAACCACTCGTCATTATTAACCCCTCCTTAACCGGTTGCTGATCCGGTTGTCACGTCAGCCCTCTATGCTGCGGGCTCGACAACGAGGAGGGGAGTACCATGAGCGTCGCGCAGGGCATTCGACTCCATCCACACCACCAAGCATTCGCGTCGTTACGCACACACCTGCTTCGAAGCCGCCGCATGCTCGACACTTCGTACGGCATCTGCCATCGCTGCCGAGCGGACATCCCTCTGCCGCGACTACGCGCACAACCTGATGCGACGCTCTGTTTCACATGCAAGCAATTGTCTGAAGAACGGGCTTCGGTACGACGCGCGGCATGGAGGCCCGACACCTCCGCAGAAGCGGTTTACCGATCCTGAAAGCCGGCTACCGATTGGGAGTTGAGCTGCGCCACCTCTCCGCACCTCTCTCCCGGGCTGTTCCCCTCTTCTGAGCCGGAGCGGAACAGCCCACCATTTTGACCCGAAACCGCGCTCATAGGGGGCCGATCCCCCGGCCCCTTACAGCCCAGCCCGATCACACCATCGTTGTAAGGGAGAAACAATCAGGAAAAGAAAGATTGGAATGACCCGGGAGCGGTGATTGGCCACGCGAGATTCCGTGGCGATTGCCGCATGCAATCCGCAACCTCCAGTGTCCGCGGCACAATCGGCACGAACCAGCTCAGAAGCCTCGGCATGAAGGCCTGACGCTTCCTACCCCCGGCACGATGCCTCTAGCAGGCTACCTGACGGCACGCAACGATCCAGCGTATACCGGAACAGGTACAAGCCGATATTCAGACGAGCGGTTGCCCTCGCGACTAGCCCGGACTATTCATGCATGCCGTCGCGAGGCGTTCGAGACCGAAGTCCCGCGGGGCTTCTCGCACGTGAGGCCGACGCAGGCGTACTTGCAGTCCGTCGAGGAGGCCGAACGAGAACAGCCCCGCCGGGCGAGAGGATCGGACGACGCAGTAGGTATTCATGAATAGTCCGGGCTAGAGCGCATCCGCAGACAGACAGTCGAGACGTTCTTGAACGCAGTTTGTGCACAAGGTCGCGTGCGGCCGGTGTCTCAGTTGTATGAAGGGAATCTCCTTCCGACACTCCAGGCACAGACCGTTGATCCTCGGCCTTGTCTGGCGGAGAGACAAAATATCCTGGCGGCGCGGACGAGACCGATACATCTGAACGCCTTGTGTTACGAGTCGCATGCTCCCCTCCTGTGCTGGATAGTGGACTTCTCACTATCAGTCTAGGGTTCAAGGGTCACAAGCACGTCCGGACAAGGTAAATTTTTCGTTAACAGGCCGGAATCGCCGCAGGCGAGGGTTCCATTCGGCTGGATGGCGCCCCTTCGCCCGTACGCAGGGGCATCGACTCAGACCATCACACGATCAGGGCTTACATAGCACCGGTGAGGCGTTGCATGAGATGCATGCGTCAGTAAGCCCTACTTCGCCGCGGTTCGACGCCGTTCGATCACCGGCGCCCAGGCCGGTTCGAGGTCGCGCTTGGCGGCAGCCAGGAACCGCTCTTCGGCGGCGGCGTCCCGACTCCCCTGCTTGACGCTGACCGTGTGCACGGCGAAATACGCCGGGGTACCGATCATCTGCAGTTCGGCTATGACCTGGGCCAGCGGCTTGCCCCAAAATGCTTCGAAATAATGTTCCTGCACCGGATCGGCCACCTTCTCCTGCAGGACCATCGTCGAGGCGCCGACTTCATATTCCCCCATAAAACTGATACTGCCGGGAACCACCGTCGTATCGCTTTGCTTCACGACTGTCTTGGGTAATAGGAATAACGTGACTTCGCGTACCTTGCCGAATCCCTTCTCCGAGGTGCTGAATGCCACGGCCGCATACCGCCCGGGCGGGACATTTTGCACATAGACCGTCCCGCCTCCCCCGGCCCCTGGAGGCGGAGCCAGAATGCTGGTTGGAATCAGCTTGGAACCTTCGAAGAGATCACGCTCGTTCTCGACCTTCACCAAATACAACCGATCTTCGGTGTTGGGTACCCAGGCCGGACTCTTGATCGTGATCCCGAGAACCGCACTCTGCTGATCGACCGGCTTCGTGATGTGAACCGGAGAGACAAATTCACCCGCCAGGCGCTGAAACTGTTTCTTCGGAGATTTTCCTGCACAACCAACGACACCGAAAAGGCACAACCCAACGATCAGAATCACGATACGATGCATGCCTGCTCATTCCCTTTCGTGTATGACTACTGCCACTGGGCAAGCAGGTGCGCCTCCCTGATCACCTCGGCAATAATCTCCGCCATCACGCGATGCCCGTCGGCATTGAGATGCATTTGATCCATGAACATGTGCGGGGCGAATTCCTTGCGCGCACCCAGGTCAAGAACTCGTATGCCCCCGCGTCTCAATGCGGACACGGCTGTTTCTCGAAAATGCCGATAGTCGCTAGAATGATCTACATCCGGCTGCATGGCAACGAGAAAGCGGTAATGGAACGCGGTTCCGACTTTCTGCATTTTGGTGAGGTTGTCCACATAATGATGGGCGGCAAGATCGATGGAGGGCGGGGGCGCTTCCCTCCGATCCAGCCATCCCGCCCAGAGCCCGATCCTGGAATATTTCACCCGATGGCTGATGCGTGGGAACAAAAGCCGGGGCAAATTGGTGAGGCGTTTCAGTAAGGACGGATCTGCCAATCCCGCCAAAGCGACGAGTTGTGACTCGATCTCATCAAACCCATTCATGCCAAGCAGCCGCGGATCGTGCAATTCCAGCCTCTTATAATAATCATTCCAGCCATCCAGCGCCAGAACCACATCGGGCCGAAGATCCACCAACTCCGTCAACAGATAAGTGAGCTCTTGCCCGGAACCGTGGCCGATGACCGCAGCGTTGATAACCTCCACGTCCAAAAGCCGTGAAAGTTGCGCGGCGACAGTCTCCCTATCACTTTCCAGGCCGGTCCCGAACGCCGTTGAGCCTCCCACCAACAACACGCGCTTTTTTCCCTCACGCTGAGGCCCCTGGCCGTTAGACCGAAACCCCCGCTTATCGATGGAAAAGTGATCCGACAACTGGTTAGGGAAGTTGGAATACACGGCATAGGGGTGCAAGGCTAGTTTCAACGGACCTTTATGCTCATAGCCGATATCGTGACCATCATGGGTCAGGAATTGCCACCAATAATAGGGTTGGGTCTGCTTGGACTTCTCTGTCCACTCCCGATCATGTGCTCGATCAAGCTCGATTTCCCATATCCACAAAAGTCCGACGCATAGAGCGACGATCGAAATCAGTAGGAGTAGCAGGCAGCTGATTGAAGTGAAAAATCGAGACCCTGTTGCCATATTCGATTGGCTTGATGAAGTGGGCGCACGCTTGCCGAGTTAGGCATCCTCGAATCAGTACGCATCCCTGCAATGCAATCCATACGCCTACCGCAATTCTGAACTTCCTGCGGGATTGTGCCATTCTCGCATCGAGATTGAGCGCTTCCGCACAAACTGCGCCGTGCGAAATACGATTCGAAGAGGTGTCTTTGGGGAAATTAGCTGAGCAGTTCACGGCCACAATGTCCGGGGATTAGGCGTACTCCCTAGTGCCATACTTCAGGCGGGTATCAGCCTTGGCCTGATCCTCAATACGAGAGCTGAGCGATAGATCGAGTATGGGACGAACGTTCAGGGGTTATACGGAGCAGAAGTTTTCAGCACTGGGAAGCGGCAGAAACGAGCAGCGCAGTGTCCCTCCTATGGCAACGGCGAAACCGGAGCAAGTGGAACATCCGCAGCAGTTTTCCCTTGGCTCTGACTCTCCAGTGAGAGACGCTTCAAGACCGCCTTGGCTCGCTCCTCCAGACGCTCGGCTTCGCCGGACCGCTGCCGACGCCTCAACAGGGACGCATAACTCTTCAAGGCCTTCACGTAGGCCTCGCGATCATACCCGACGGACTGTTCGTAGATGACCAGCGACTGTTTATAGAGATCCTCGGACTGTTCCAACTTATTCTGCGATTGATAGAGTCCCGCCAGATTCTTGAGTTCACCCGCAACGTGAGGGCTCTCTGCGCCCTGCTGCTTTTCCCGGATTGCAATCGCCTGCTGAAAGAGCGGCTCCGCCTGGGAGTAGAGTCCCTGCAACTCATAGAGTTGTCCCAAGCGACTCATCGCCTCGGCGGTATCGACATGGTCGTTGCCGAGAGACTTTTTAAAAATGCTGACTGCGCGTTGATACAGCACTTCGGCTTGAGGGTATTGATTTTGGGCCCGGTACGTATCCGCAAGATTCTCAAGATTCCTGGCCACGATCGGATGGTTGGGACCGAAGGCCTTTTCATGAATCGTCAAAGCGCGCTGATACAACGGCATGGCGCGAGCATGCTGCCCCTGCGCCTGATACATCTTCGCCAGGTTGTCGCGCGTGATGGCCGTCGTGCTGTGTTCCGGCCCGAGTTGTTTTTCAAGAATCCC
>Ga0075163_10007110_pt1 | contig 14825 bp, 11 predicted proteins | sample JI1023141ADNA_FD_71478 | JGI IMG/M metagenome (GOLD analysis project Ga0075163, IMG submission 71478) | Wastewater effluent complex algal communities from Wisconsin, to seasonally profile nutrient transformation and Carbon sequestration -... | ecosystem: Engineered > WWTP > Effluent > Algae...
GAACTTCACCGTTGCCCATTCTGAAAAGTACAAGGACAGCCAGGGCAATTTGCAGGAAAAAACAATTTGGGTGGATTGCGCTTACTGGAATGACCGTACCGCAGTAGCCCAGTATCTGACAAAAGGTACACAGGTATTTGTAGAAGGTCAGCCCGAAGCAAGATCTTTCCAGCGTAACGATGGCACTCCGGGTGCTTCCTTATCCCTTCGGGTAAGAGAAGTACAGTTGCTGGGTAGCAAGAATGAAGGCTCAGGTACTGGTTCCTATCAGCAACCGGCCAATGCTTCATCTGCTATGTCAGGCAGCAGCAGTCATGTACCATCTCCTGGTGATATCGCAGAGCCGGTGGATGATCTGCCATTCTGATTATCATCCGATGCAGAACGAATAGAAGCCCCGTACTAACGGGGCTTTGCTTTTCCGGATTATATTTGCGCATGTCCGAACAACTATTTCCCTACGATAAAATATACCAGTTCACCCGCTCTGTATTTGAAAAGATCGGTTGCTCCGAAGCGCATGCCATCACCGCAGCAAAGGCACTCTTATCTGCCGACCTGCGTGGCATTGACTCCCATGGTGTGGCCAGACTTAGTGGTTATGTTCGTTTATGGGAAGTGAAAAGAGTAAATGCCCGGCCGGATATTAGAATCATTCATGAAACCCCTTCAACTGCCGTGGTTGATGGAGATAGCGGATTAGGATTAGTGGTGGCACCATTTGCCATGCAGGTGGCGATTGAAAAAGCAAAACAATGCGGCACGGGCTGGGTGAGTGTACAGCACAGTAATCATTTTGGTATTGCCGCCCATCATGCGATGATGGCGCTGGAACATGATATGATCGGAATGGCGATGACCAATGCCAGTCCGCTGGTGGCTCCTACTTTTTCTATTGACAAAATGCTGGGCACGAATCCCATTTGTGTAGCAGCCCCTGCCGGAAAAGAACCGGCCTTTGTTGCTGACCTGGCCACCACAACAGCGGCCAATGGTAAACTGGAAATATTACAAAGAAAAAATTCGGATACCCCGGATGGATGGGTGCAGGATAAGGATGGATTGCCTACCAATGATGCGAACATTCTTAAAAAAGGAGGCGCCTTATTGCCATTGGGAGGTGACCGCGAACATGGCAGTCATAAGGGCTATGCACTGGGTGCGATTGTAGATATTTTTTCCGCATTATTGAGTGGCGCCAATTATGCTCCCTGGGTACCACCCTTTCCGGCCTATGTACCAATGCCGGCACAACAACCAGGAAAAGGGATTGGTCATTTCCTGGGTGCCATGCGGGTAGATGCTTTTCGGCCGGCTGATGATTTTAAAAATGCCATGGATCACTGGATACAGGGATTCAGGAACGCAAAAACCAGTCCCGGTCATGATAAAGTGCTGGTGCCGGGTGATCCGGAGAGGGAATACGAGGCAAAAAGAAGGGTAGAAGGCTTACCTTTACTCCATCAGGTAGTGGATGATTTACATTCCCTTGCTCAGAAATTTTCCATTGACTGGATCAAATAAAAATATAGCAATGAAATCATTCTTTTTTGCAATTACTGCAATCATCACATTTTCAATCGCATTGGTTTCCTGTCAGCGGGAAGTTGACTGGAGTATCAATAACCCGACTGCCGCCGATAGCAGCTACCTGATAAGGGCGAATGTTTTTGACACGACCCTGGCTCCGGGAACTGATACCCTGCAGTGGTTGAGTTTTCAATATGATGCCCAAAAACGACTGACAACAATGTTCTCCCGCTTCAAAGGTATTAGCAGTCCGGATGATACCACCGTATTTACATTCTCTTATCAAGGGAATGATACACTCCCGTTCAAGTATGTGTATGAAGAAAAGTATTATTTTGGGCTGGTACGAAATCATAGACAAACCACGGTGCATAATTTGTTTTTGAATGGATTTGTCAGTCAGGATTCAGCTATTTTCATTGATATGATTTCTGGTACCAATTTCGGGGCTGATGTGAACAAATTCCTGGTATCAGGCGGCACGGTGAACAGGTATGAGGCTAATTATAATTTTATTGGCGGCAACTATGTGCTTAATACCAGGGATACCGGTGTGTACGCTTTTACACAAACCCTTGGAAATATCACTTCTCAGACCCTGCTCAGTGGTAGTGGGGCTTATGAGTCGGCCCAGGTAACCTACGATAACAAGTTCAATCCACTTGGAAAGATTATAAAGCTTCGTTATCCGGTTTTTGAATCCCCTTATTTTGAAGTATGGTCCAACCAGCCTTCCAATGCGCTGCAGATACAGTATAAGGAACCCTTCAATCCCTTATATCAGGATACTTATACCTATCAGTACAGGGCAGACGGATACCCGGTCAGTCATACCTATTCTACTACGGGAGGAACGGCTTCTTATAACAAAGCAAAATACTTTTATACTACACTTTGATCAGTCGGGAGACCGGCAATGATTCCATAAACAGTATTATCTTTGCGACCCGGCCCTTCAGCCGGGTTGCTTGCTAATTTATTCATCCTTTAAATTTAACGGGAGGGGGGACAAACATGAAGATCATGAAGTTTGGCGGCACGAGTGTGGGTAAGCCGGAACGAATGCACCACATAGTATCGCTGGTCAGCAAGGAAACAGAACCGGTGATTGTGGTATTATCAGCTTTATCAGGCACTACCAATGCCTTGGTAGAAATCGGAGATTGCATCGCCCGGGGCGATCGGCAGGGAGCTAAACAATCTATAGATAAACTGGAAGCCCATTATCAGTCCTTCATCAGTGAACTGGTAAAGAAAGAAGCATCGGTGGCAAAAGCCAAATCGATTGTAGCCGAGCATTTCGAATTCCTGAATATCATCCTGCGTATTTCATTCAGCGAAGCCCTGAGTAAGGATATCCTGGCACAGGGTGAATTATTATCCACCAAGCTGTTCTGTACCTACCTCGAAGAACAGGGAACCCCACACCAGTTATTGCCGGCACTGGAATTTATGTCTATCGACCAGTATGATGAACCACAGATCGGTAGTATTAAAGTAAAGCTTTCGCAATTACTGAAAGAACACAAGGGGAAGAAAATATTTGTTACACAAGGTTATATCTGCCGCAATGCCCGCGGGGAAGTAGATAACCTGAAAAGAGGAGGAAGCGATTATTCTGCTTCATTGATTGCCGCAGCCATCAATGCTTCTGTCTGTGAAATATGGACCGATATTGACGGAATGCACAACAACGATCCCCGGATTGTAAAGAAAACAGTTCCGGTGGAACAGATGAGTTTTGACGAAGCAGCAGAGCTTGCTTATTTCGGTGCCAAGATCCTGCACCCGGCTTCTATCTGGCCAGCCCAGCAATACAATATCCCGGTGAAGCTGTTGAACACCATGCAACCCGAAGCCAAAGGCACCACCATTACCGGTGAAGCAGGTTCAGTTGGGGTAAAAGCAGTGGCAGCAAAGGACAATATCATTGCCATCCGGATCAAGAGTAGCCGGATGTTACTGGCTTACGGTTTCCTGCGTAAGATTTTTGAAGTCTTCGAAAAATACCGCACCCCCATTGATATGATCACCACTTCTGAAGTGGCGGTATCCCTTACCATCGACAGTGACAGCAACCTCGATAAGATACTCAAGGAACTGGAGCCATTTGGAACAGTGGAATTGGATAAGGACCAGACCATCATTTCTGTAGTGGGGAACCAGATTGCACAAACAGAAGATATGGTCAAAAAATTATTCGGCTCCATCATGAATATCCCGGTCCGGATGGTTTCTTATGGGGGAAGTCCGCATAATATCTCTTTACTGGTACCGGCCAGCTATAAAATTCAGATCCTGCAGCAGCTCAACAGGGGTATGTTCGGACTGGAGTAAATACTCCTGAAATAATAATTCAGTAAATTGTCCGCATGTTCAGCATGCGGATTTTTTTTATCGGCATATTTTTCTGCTCCACTGTTTGCGCTCAGCAACAGGTGAGAGGGAGAGTGATGGATGGAAGCACCGGTTCTCCGCTGGCGGGTTGCAGCATCTTTATTTCCGGTTCATCCCTGGGCACAGTTTCAGGAACCGATGGCAGTTTTATATTATCCGGTATCCCCAGGGGAAAGCATGAAATGATTGTTTCCTTTATCGGGTACCAGACTTATATCCGCGTGATCCAGGACGGGCAGCTACCGCTAGACATCAATATCAGTCTGCAGGTAAAGGCGCAGGAGCTGGAATTGGTACTGGCAGAGCCTTATAGTGAAGATAAATGGGATCAGTGGGGACAGGTATTCATTGATAATTTCCTGGGTACAATGCCTGAGGTGGACCGCTGCAGGATACTCAATACAAAAGCAATCCGCTTCCGGTATTATAAAAAATCAAAAAGACTGAAAGCATTTGCCGATGAACCCGTACTGATAGAAAATGACTTGCTGGGTTACCGGATCAGTTTTCAAATGGAAGAATTTGAACTGAATTTTACTTTAGGGACTACCTATTACCTTGGGTATTCTCTTTTTGAAGAAATCGGTGGCAAAGGAAATAAAGCGATGGCCAGAAAAGAAGAAAACCGCCGGAAAGCCTATCAGGGATCGGTGATGCATTTTATGCGGGCCTTATACAGCAATCAATTATCGGCAGAGGGTTTTGAAATCAGAAGGGTGCAAAGAAACCCAAATACTGAAAAGCAAAGAGTAAAAGAAGTATACCGAAAAGCGATGAACCAGATGAAGGATGAAAAAGGAGTGATTGTAGTAGGCCCGGGTATCTCAACACCGGGTATTGATGCTGATTCGGCAGTGTATTATCGTAAAGTAATGTTACAGCCGGATCAGTTGGATATCTATAGTGATTGGAAAATTACCGGGGATAGTTTGATCATCGCAAGGGATACAGCCCTGCTGGAGTTTCAATTTCCCGACTATATAGAAGTAAGCTATTTAAAAGCACTGGAAGTAAATGAATACCTGATGGATCAGCATTTATCCCGCAAAAGAGATTATCGCCGGTCAATGGTCAACCTGTTTGGCGGTAGTTCAATTGTCGTGAATCGGTACGGGAATTATTATAATCCACAGGATTTCGTCACCCTGGGGTACTGGGCCTGGAGCGAAAAAATGGCGAATGCACTGCCGATTGATTATAAAGCCGACGAATAACTAGTTAGAATTTGAAGGAAGTAGCGATCTCTTCTATGGTTTTTAAAAAAGTAAATTGACGGCGCCCGCAGGTCTTGAGGGTCCCTTTTTTCTGCAGAATCTGGCGAATCAGCATCATTTCTTTTTCCGATAATATCTGCCCCTGCTTTTGCAATGTATAAAAGCCACTGACTCCGTAGAACTGCATTTCTGTTAAGGGTGATTGCAATAACCGGTAAAGCCCCTTCCTGTCATTGCCGGCTACCATTTTTTCAACCAGTTTTCTTTCCGGTGTTTTGATGTCATTGTATAAACAGGTATCTCCATAATAAACAGAATCAACAAAGAGTCCGGTTAAACTGACTTTAATACCATATTCCTGCTGAAATGAAGCTTTGAATTTACTTAACCCGTTGGAATGGGTTACGGTGGAAACTGTTTTATAGCTAAACAGATTTGAGGTATCGTTAAGATATTGTTTGTGTAAAAGACGGCTATATACAATCACATTGCCCATCGTAATAATATCCAGCCGGTAACTGGTAACATAACTCAGGTATTCCTTAACCGGATCCTGCCTGCTTTCTTCCACAATCAGACTGCCTGTCCAGCCCAGGCTTGTCGTTTGTCTGTATGGGTACCAATAAGCCCGGATACTGCTATCCCGGCTGACTGGCACCTTGTCAACAAAAGACTGCAATGCCTGAAAATCCTGATCATTCATGTACCTTTCTACCTGCTGTACCAATTGCGCCTGTGATATATAAAAAGGGGCGGTACTTAAAACGCAAACTAATGTTAGCAATATGATTTTAATCATGTCGGAATCTATTAATCCTGAATTCGAATATAATCATTTGTTAATGTGATTTTAGTCACAAATATAAGTCAAAGGCAACCGTTAGCTTTAGAGCGCCATCATACCATTTATGAAGATTTATGCACTCCCTTTTCTGATGCTTGCCATCATTCCCATTATTGGATGGGAAAGCGATTTTGATACTGCCAAACAAAAAGCCAGGGATCAGCACCGCCTGATTTTACTGGAGTTTTCCGGGTCAGACTGGTGTATACCCTGTATCCGATTCCGGAAGGAGGTATTAGAAACAACTGAGTTTACCGCTTTTGCCGATACCAGCCTGGTATTACTCAAAGCTGATTTCCCCCGATTAAAAAAGAACCAGCTCCCCAAAAGCCAGCAGCAGAAAAACGAAAAACTGGCTGATCAGTATAACCCAACAGGTATATTTCCTTTGACCATTTTGCTCGATGCAGATGGAAAAAAATTAAAAGTCTGGGAAGGGTATCCTGATCTGAGCAGCTCCGAATTCATTAGCGAGATCAATCAACTCCGGAATGCCCGAAACTGATTTGCTGCAACATACCAGCCAGGTGTTCAAACGGGTGCTCAGATTAATGGGCAACCGTTTTGAAATTTCTGTGGTGAATGATGAAGAGGAGACCGCCAATCAGCATATTGATGCTGCTGTTGAAGAGATACGGAGAATTGAAAAACTACTCACTACTTTTGATCCCTCCAGTCAGACCAATCAGGTGAACCAATTTGCCGGTGAAAGACCGGTTAAAGTGGATCGCGAAGTATTTGATCTGATCAGCCGCTCTAAAATTATTTCCCAGCTCACACAAGGTGCTTTTGATATTACCTATGGTTCAGTAGATAAGCGACTCTGGAATTTTGACCAGGAGATGAAGACCCTTCCGGATGCGGAAACTGCAGCCCGGATGGTCCGGCTGATCAATTACCGTAATGTAATTCTTGATGAAAAAAAAGGAACCGTCTTTTTGAAAGAGGCCGGCATGCGTATCGGCTTTGGTGGAATCGGGAAAGGGTATGCCGCAGAAATGGCCAGACGCCTGCTGATTCAAAGAGGTGTAAAAAGCGGGGTAGTAAATGCTGCTGGTGATTTGACCGTTTGGGGGCATCAGCCCAACGGAAAACCCTGGACCATCGGTATTGCAGACCCGGGTTCGGCACGACATCCTTTTTCTTACCTTGATATCACCGATATGGCTGTGGCGACTTCCGGTAACTATGAAAAATTTGTAATCATTGACGGAAAGCGTTATTCGCATACCATTGATCCCAAAACAGGGTTGCCTGTACATGGTATCAAAAGTGTAACCATCATGAGTCCGAATGCTGAAATCGCTGATGCTATGGCTACACCGGTCATGATCATGGGAATCAGTGTGGGACTTGACCTGGTAAACCAGGTACGCGGACTGGGTTGTATCATTATCGACGAAAACGACAAGATCTATACATCCAAAAACATCAATCTAAAATGAAGCAGGCAAAAGCAAAAACCCTGGTGGCAGCGGCAGCGATTACAGCTGCACTCGGCGCCGGTTCCTGTACTACCGTAAAGGAGTACCAGAAAAACAAAATCAATGATGCGGAGATGACCCTGAGCGCCCGCAAGGTGGAAAAAACAGAAATGAGTTTCCAGACTTACCGGGAGGGAGCTTCCGGAGCCAATGGTGGCAAAACCGGCGGCGGCTGTGGCTGTAATTAATTTTCCTCATCACCAACACCAACTTTAATGAAAAGAATTTGCTTATCAGTCGTGGGGATTTTCCTGACAATTTTTGCCAGCTTCGCCCAAACGGCTAAAGACAGCAGCAGCTACAAGAGCCGCAAGCTGAGTTTTGAAGAGGCCAACCTGGTCTCCAGTTACTATAAACAGGACGGCAATAATTCGGCTGTCACAGGAGGATTGGGCACCGAGAAACTTACGGATATTGCCACCAGCATTGATGTAAAGGTTTACAAATGGGACAAAAAAGACCGCAAGCATAATTTCGATGTGGAAGTGGGTATTGATCATTATACCTCTGCCTCATCTGATAAAGTGGATCCCAACACCATTTCTTCCGCTTCACATGCCGATACCCGCATTTATCCTTCCGTCAACTGGTCCATGGAGAATGAAAAGAAAGGAACCACTATTGGTGCGGGTCTTTCTCTTTCCTCTGAATTTGATTATACCTCTTTCGGTATCAATCTGAATTTCTCTCAGAAAACAAAGAACCGGAATGGTGAGTTCACGGCAAGGGCACAGGCCTATATGGACAAGCTGAAGTATATTGAGCCCATTGAAATCCGGATTGCTAATGGTGGTACCGGAAATGAGGAAGAAAATGATTATGCTTCCCGATCCAGAAATTCATTCAGTGGTTCGCTCTCTTATTCACATATCATCAACCAGCGCCTGCAGATCATGTTAATTGCCGACCTGGTGATGCAGCAGGGCTTCCTGGGATTGCCTTTTCACCGGGTGTACTTTAATAACAGCGCCGTTAAAATTGAGAGCCTGCCTGATAAGCGGATGAAGATTCCGCTGGGATTCAGAGCCAATTATTTCGCAGGTGATAAGTTTGTGCTGCGTAGCTTCTACCGCTATTATACAGATGACTGGGGAATCAAGGGGCATACGGTTCAATTGGAATCGGTAGTGAAGATCAATCCTTTCTTATCGCTCACGCCTTTTTACCGGTATTATACCCAAACCGCTGCGGATTATTTCAGTCCGATCAATATCCATAAACTCACGGATCAGTATTTCACCAGTAATTATGATCTGTCGAAATTCAACAGTAATTTCTATGGGGCAGGCATCCGGATCAGTCCGCCCAAAGGAGTATTTGGCATTCAGAAACTCAACATGCTCGAACTTCGTTACGGACATTACACACGTACCAATGGATTAAATGCGGATATCATTTCTCTGAACGTTAAGTATAAATAGCAGATCCCGCAACCTGAATAGAAAAGCGTCGTTTTGAAAGAATCAACTTCTTTTAAAACGACGCTTTTAAGTTATTAAAGCCAGTAGTGATTTTCCGCAATTCAATATCTCAATATTCTAACACCGCATTATCCCTCCTCCGATAAAGCTTCTGCGGGCAAGCCCAATAACCAATACCTAATACCCAATACCACTTTTATATAATCAGCAACGCATCACCGTAACTGAAGAAACGGTATTTGTCTTTGATCGCTCTTTTATAAGCTTCCATCGCCAGTTCATATCCGGCGAAAGCGCAGGTCATGATCAGCAGGCTGGTCTTGGGCAGGTGAAAATTGGTAATCAGTGAATCGGCGATATTGAACTCATAAGGCGGATGGATGAAAATATTGGTCCAGCCTTCTGAGGGTTTAAGGAGTTTCTGTGCGGTAAAAGATGATTCCATCCCACGCATGGTGGTGGTACCAACGGAGCAGATACGGTGACCGTACTCCTTTGCCCTGTTCACAATCTTGCAACAGGTTTCATCAATATTATAATACTCGGCATCCATCTTGTGTTTGCTGAGGTCTTCCACTTCAATCGGGCGGAAGGTACCAAGTCCGGTATGCAGGGTCAGTTCGGCAAAACGAATTCCTTTGATCTCCAGTCGCTTGATCAGTTCTTTACTGAAATGTAAACCAGCAGTGGGGGCCGCTACAGCTCCTTCGTGTTTGGCATAAACAGTCTGGTAACGCTCTTTATCTTCTTCGTCGGGTTTTCTTTTGATGTACTTGGGTAATGGGGTTTCTCCAAGACGCTCCAGCACCGCTCTGAATTCTTCTTCTGATCCTTCCCAGAGGAAACGAATGGTACGGCCACGGCTGGTGGTATTATCAATGACTTCTGCTACCAGGTCTTCCTGTTCGCCGAAATAAAGTTTGTTACCCACACGTATTTTCCTTGCGGGATCAACAATCACATCCCAAAGGCGGTTGGGTTTATTCAGCTCACGTAACAGGAATACTTCAATCTTGGCACCTGTTTTTTCCTTGCGGCCGTACATACGGGCAGGGAAAACCTTGGTGTTATTCACAACAAATACATCCTTGTCATTGAAATAATCCTGAACGTCACGGAAATATTTGTTCTCAATTTCTCCGGTATGGCGGTGAACCACCATCATACGGGAGTCCTCTCTTCTTTTAGCTGGATTTTGTGCGATCAGATTCAGTGGAAGGTCGAAACGGAATTGGGATAGCTTCATGCGTATTAGGGGTTTAAAAACGGCCTCATGACGCAAACCGGGTAAGAACCGGTGATCCTCTGCCGGCCTTACGGCGCCGGGTTTGGTCAGTACGACTGTGATTTTAGCGTGCAAAGGTACATTATTATCAGGCAAAATCCCGTTTATTTTTTTGAAAGGGATCAGGGATTACCCCCTTCCGGGTATGGAGTTCTTATTTGGGGGTTTTAAATTGCCAAACCATTGGTTTTCAAAATAATTTTATGCTTTTTGTCACAGGGCCTCATCTTACATTTGTTAACCATCATCGCTAATAATCCCTGCACACATTATGAAGCCACAGTTGATATTATTCCTGCTCCTGTCCTGTTTAGGTGCGGCTGCCCAGCCAGAGATCAACTCCAAAAAGTACCCCAGTCTGCTATGGGAGATCAGCAAACCCGGCCAGAAAAAGCCCTCTTACCTGATCGGAACCATGCACGTGAGTAATAAGATGGCTTTTAATCTGCCTGATTCATTCTATCATGCCATCCGCAGTGCCAATGTGGTGGCACTGGAAACCAATCCTGAAACCTGGCAGGAAGATATGAGCCGATATGATATTGGCAATAGTACTTATGGATCGGCGGGTTCATTGTATGGCGCCTATTCCGCCATTCCTGCTGATTACCTGGGCATCAATACCCTGAAGTTTTACCGGTATAACCGGAAAATTGAAAGAGCCTTATACAGCAATCCTTCTGCTATTAATAACCTGCTTTATCGTACTTATGGAAATGAATCCAGCGATTTTGAAGAAGATACTTACCTGGATATGTATATTTTCCAATGCGGGAAAAAATGGGGTAAAACAGTAACCGGTGTGGAAGATTATGGGGAAAGTATGCGGTTGATGGCCGAAGCATATAAAGATGCCGGTAAAGACAAGAGCAAGAAAGAAAGGAGTTACGGCGACTGGGACGAAGCTTATTCCACTGATAAATTACAGGAAGCTTACCGCAGAGGGAACCTGGACCTGCTGGATACCATCAATAAATACAACAGCTTCTCCGCTGCCTTCGATGAAAAATTTCTTTATAAAAGGAATGAGATACAAGCCCAATCCATCGACTCGATTATCCGAAGCGGTGCCACTCTTTTTGTAGGGGTGGGTGCGGCCCATCTTCCCGGTGACCGTGGGGTAATTGAAATACTCCGCCGGTTGGGATACCGGCTCAGGCCGGTGAAAATGGGAGAGCGGGCCAGCAGGGAAAAAGATCAGATTGACCGGATCAGGGTGCCGGTAAACTTCCGCACCGATTCTTCAGAAGATGGCTTTTATAAAGTGGAGATACCCGGTAAATTTTACAAATATGGAGATGATGCTGCACTGGACCAGAAACAATGTGCTGATATGGCCAATGGCAGTTATTACCTCGTGACCCGCATCATGACCAACGCTTGGATGTGGAACCATGGACCAGATGATGTGTACCGGGTAGTGGACAGCCTGCTCTATGAAAATGTACCCGGAAAAATTATTTCGAAAGCAGCAGTCACCAAAAACGGGTACAAAGGATTTGATGTCCTGAACCGCACCCGCAGGGGAGACCTGCAGCGTTACCAGATTTATATTACTCCATTCGAGATTCTGTTTTTTAAGATGAGCGGCAATGCAGATTATGTAAAGAACGGACCCGAAGCAGATCGTTTTTTCAGCAGTATCCGGTTCAAAGAGTATAAGAATGGAAATGGAACCAATCCGGTGAAATACAGTCCATCCTACGGAGGTTTTGCCATTCAGCTACCGCATGAACCCTATATTGGAAATGATGGCAGCTGGATTTATGATGCCGCTGATAAATCCAACGGGATTCACTACAGGGTGATCAGGACAGATGTACATAATTTTAATTTTGCAGGGGAAGACAGTTTTGACCTGGCATTGATGGAGGAGAGTTTTAAGGCCTCGGAATTCATCGATAGTCAACTCTATCGCCGCTTCATACTTCACCAGGGATACCCGGCACTGGAAGCAGCCTACCGCGACAAAAAGGGAGCACAATACCTCACCCGTTTTATAATTCAGGGAGCACATTATTACAGCCTGATCGCGAGGGGAAAACAATCCCTGCCTGCGATGACGCATTTTGTGCAGTCTTTTGAGTTGAAACCTTTTCAATATGGTACTTCCAAAAACTATCGGGATTCATTGCTTTATTATTCCGTCAACAGCAGCTGGTACCCGGAAGAGAAGAAAATAAAACTGGATATTCCGCAAAATACCTGGTATGGAAGTGCGGATCAGGATGATGAAAAAACAGAGAAGGAAATACTGGAATCTGGGGTGTTCCGGAATAAAGTCATCAGGAATGATAGTACAGGAGAGAGGATTTATGTCTCTTTCTTCCGTTCTTCAAAGTATCATTATATCAAGGACAGCAGCATTTTTGGAAAAGAAACGAATATGTCCTTTTTTGCAGATACGAGTTTTCGCTACCTGTATAAGAAGAAAACAGTAGGACCGGACGGGACAAAAATATGGGATGCACTGATTACCGATACAGGCAGCAGCCGAACCCTGCGCACTAAAATGATATACCGGGATGGCAACGGTTATGCACTGGCCATGCAGGGTGATACCCTGACAGAAGCCAGCAGTTTCACCAAATTTTTCTTTGATACGTTTACTCCGGATCCCTCCTTGAAAAGCACTAAACCCTTTGAGAAGAAATCAACAGTTTTCTTCAGGGATCTGCAGGATGCCGATTCGGTAATTCGTAATAATGCCATCAGCCAGATTACTGAAATTGATATTGATTCTACCGATCTGCTCCGGTTGCAAAAGGCAGTTGCTTCATTGAACTGGAAAGAGAAAAAATACCTGGAAACCAAAAAAGAACTGATCAACCGGTTTGGCGATATCAAAACCCGGGCAGCCTCAGATTATCTCAGGGAACTTTATGTTGCCCTCGATGATACCATACAGTTACAGTATACGGTTCTGGAAAACCTGCTCCAGCAAAAAACGGCCTATGCTTATCGTTTATTCAGTGAGATACTGAGAAATGAGGCACCGGTACTGGACTTTGCCGGAGAAGATTTTTCTTATGGAGATTATTCAATTAAATCCCTCCTGGACAGATACAAATCGGGCGAAAGGATAAAGAATGGAAAATTCCTGGATGAACTGGATGATTCAATGGCTTTGACAAGAACAATACTGCCTGATCTGCTTCCCTTGCTAAACCTTGATGACTATAAGTCTTCATTGATGAGCCTGCTGGGAAATATGGTGGACAGTAATTTGTTACAGCCCGTCGATTATGAAGCATACTTTAGCAAGTTCCTGGTGGAAGCCAAACAGGAATTGAAAAAACAGGCCATTGCCGAAAAAAGAAAAGCGATAGAAAAGGCAGAAGAAAGTAAAATAGAAAAAACAAAAGCTTCCTACCTCGATGCATCTGACGAAGATGATGGCAATGATGACCTTGGTTTATATGCCAAACTGCTCCTGCCTTTTATGGAATCACAGGCTGCTTTGGTGAACCCGGTCATTCAGCAAATGTTGCGTTCCGGAGATAAGCGGCTCCGGTATAATACATTCATCCAGTTAGTACAAAAAGGTAAATCCTATCCTGATTCGCTGCTCCGCTATTTTGCAGGGCTGGATGAGTATCGCTATGAGTTGTACAAGGATTTGCAACAGGTGAAAAAACAAAAACTCTTCCCGGCGGCATTTAATAACCACCTGGACCTGGGACGCAGTGCGCTTCTTGAAACAAAGGATTATGAGAAACCGGACTCCCTTGTATTTATACAAAGTCTGCCCGCCGGTGTAAAAGAAAAAAAGGGGCTGGTTTATTTTTATAAATACAAGACCAAAAAAGATGACCTGGCCTGGAAACTGGCGGTGGTTGGTCTATTACCGGAAAATGCTGCGCAGTTTGAATTTGAGAAAACTACACAAGGGAAAAGCCTGCCGGATATTAATACTGAATATGAAGCCAATGAAGAAGAGTGGAATTTCACCTCCTTTACATATACAAAGATTAAAGAGGGAACCCCGCTTGCTGAATTAATTAGTAAAGAACTGAAAAAACTACTCTACTCCCTGCGAAACAGCGGCAAGGCATTTTTTAAGGAAGAAGACAATGAGACAGAAGAGGAATTTTAAGTAGCCGGCAGCCCTTTTGGAATTGATGCAATCAATTGACGGGTATAGGGTGATTGCGGTTTGAAATAAATATCATCGGCCGGCCCGGACTCTTCTATTTTCCCTTTGTTCATGACCATGATCCGGTCGCTGATATACCTCACTACGGACAAGTCATGTGAAATAAAGATTACGGTAAATCCGAATTCTCTTTTTAAATCATTCAGCAAATTGAGCACCTGTGCCTGTACGCTTACATCGAGGGCTGATACCGATTCGTCACAAACTACAAATGACGGGTCCAGTGCCAGCGCCCTTGCAATAACAATACGTTGTCTTTGGCCACCGCTGAACTCATGCGGGTAGCGATTGAAATGTTCTGCTTTCAGATTTACTTTCTCTAATAGTTCAATTACTTTGTCTTTACGGGTAACAGCGTTCGGTTGCAGGCCATGTACTTTCATGGGTTCTGCAATGGCATTGCCAATTGTCATTCTTGGATTCAGAGAAGAGTAGGGATCCTGAAATATAATCTGGATATCCTTGCGCAGGGGCAGGAGGTCTTTTCCATGGGT
>Ga0075163_10007113_pt1 | contig 14823 bp, 8 predicted proteins | sample JI1023141ADNA_FD_71478 | JGI IMG/M metagenome (GOLD analysis project Ga0075163, IMG submission 71478) | Wastewater effluent complex algal communities from Wisconsin, to seasonally profile nutrient transformation and Carbon sequestration -... | ecosystem: Engineered > WWTP > Effluent > Algae...
GGTGGTGAAATGATCGTCGCCGATGAGCTGGCAGCGATGGCCGATGGCCTGGCGCACGAGTTTCCAGCCCTCCCAATCATCCTCGGCCATGGGGTCCTCGATGGAGACGATGGGATACTTTTCAATCCAGCCGGTCATGAGCTGCGCAAACTCCTCCGTGGAGAAGCGGCGCTGTTCGAGACCGAGCGTGTAAAAGCCGTCGCGATAGAGATCGGTGGCGGCGATGTCGAGCGAGAGGCCGACCTCACGGCCCGGGATGTAGCCCGCGAGCTCGATGGCGGCGAGCAAGGCCTCGAAGACATCCTCGTTGCGGTCAAACACCGGCCAATAACCGCCTTCATCGGCCACACCGGCGAGCGTGCCGCGGCGCTTCATGATGTCGGCGGCGGCGTGGAAGACATTCGCGGTGACTTCAAGGGTCTCGTCATACGTTTGAGCCTTCAACGCCATGATCATGAAGTCCTGGATGTCGATGCGACCCTGCGCGTGCTTGCCGCCGCCGAAGATCTGGATCTCGGGCAGCGGCAGCAGCGTGCCTTCGCCGAGCGATTCAAACAGCGGCACGCGTTTCGCGTTCGCCGCAGCTTGTGCGACGGCCATCGAGGTGCCGAGAATCGCGTTCGCGCCGAGTCGCGATTTGCCCGGCGTGCCATCGAGAGCGATCAAAGCCTCGTCGAGGCCGCTTTGATCGAAAACATCGCGCCCGATGACCTCGCGGGCGATTTCGCCCTTCACATGCGAGAGCGCTTTGAAGACCGATTTGCCACGGAAGCGGCTTTCAATGCCATCGCGCAGCTCCAGCGCCTCATGATGACCGGTGGAGGCTCCGGACGGCACGAGGCCGTGGCCCGTGGTGCCATCCTCGAGCGTCGCGATGACCTCCACGGTGGGATTGCCGCGGCTGTCGAAGATTTGCAGGGCGTCGAGCGAGGTGATGGTCATGAGGGGTGATCGGTTCGATCAGCAACTGAATGCGACATTCCAGTGGCAATCACATCGAAAGGCCACCCGGACCGTGCGCGGCCACCGCCGAGTTTTCGAGGAAGGCGGCATCAAGAACCTCCAGATGGGCTAGTTTATGGCGGGCTTCTTTGAGCCAAATGACCTCCCGCAGGCTGCCGAAGGCATTTTCCTGGCCGCGAGCGCGGATGAAGTAGAGGAGCTGGCCGATCTCCAAATCCTCAGCACTGTTTACCTTCGAGTCTGGGCCGGTCTGAAAGGGCGGGCGCAGCAGGTGGCGGGTCTTCTCCACCCAATAGGCCCGACGTTCCTCGATGTAGGGGAAGATCACTGCCACTTGGGCCTTCCAGAGTCTGCGATTGATCTCCCGCTGGTCACCCCGTAGAGCAGCCATGGCACTGTGGGCTAGATTGCCGCCCGTGAAGGTGCCCGACCTGCCGCTAAGCCGTGTTTCGGCGGTCCTGTCTTCTACAGTATCGCCAGCGTTCCATCCCAGCGCCTCTGCCCAAGAGCGAAGCAGTGACATGGGATTTAAAAGTTCACGCAAAGGCTGACGGGACAGATCTTGGCAGAGGGCGGCATCCCACATGCCGAGGTGGATGACCAACTCCAGCCGCAGCTCTTGGAAGAGGTCCAGATCAGACTGGGCAGCAATGAAGCCTGAGCAGAGGTAACGCAGCTCATGGCGCTGGGGGCTGGGCAGGTAGTGGCGCACGAGCAGGCCTGAGTCCGGAGGCGGCAGCCGGGAGGGCGGCTGCTGGCGGGCCACAAGGATGAAAAACGGCCGCTCCCACACGGAGCGAAGCCGCAGAGCGGCCTGGGCCTGGGAGACGAACTGCGTCCAGGCAGTGGCATTCGCTCCGTCCCGGACGCTGAGAAGGATGACTTGGCCTGCCAGAGTTGGTTCGCTGCCCAGGGCATGGATGTCCCGCGCTTTTTCGACTGGCAGGTCGTGGATGAGCTGCTCGTAAAGCCAGGACGTGGGCAGGGCGGGCGGCTCCTCCGGCAAGCTGACACGGGAGGTACGGTAATCCCGTTCCGCCAAAAGCTGTTCCAGCGCAGTCTCGATACCTTGTGGAGCCAGGGCTGCGAGGTTGATGATGACAGACTGGCCTTCGGAAAGGGCATCCACCAGGGAATCGAGATAGCGCCGGTTACCCGGCAGGGTCCACCAGATCTGCATGAGCTTCAGAGTGTTCCGTGGGCCCGCACACAGCGGGCCAGCACGGGGTCGAGACGCAGGCTGTGGCCGCTGCGGATGACGGCCTGCAGGTCCAGCAGAGGTTTCAAAACAGCCTCAACCTGGGCTTCGGGCACCTCAGCGAGCTCAGCGAGCTCGGTAATGCGGACGGGCTGGTCCGCCTCCCCGACATACTCAGCCGCCAGCTCGATGATCTGCGGGATGGCTCCAGGAGTCAGGCCGAAAGCTTTGAGGATTTCCAGATTTCTACCAGTGCGTCCGCGCTGCTCTTCCAGCATCCGTGCGGCGGCATCCGCAGGCTGCGCCCCCTCATGGCGGAACCGCAGGTAATCCTCCACCAAGCCGGGCCAGCCTCCTGTGGCGGCTAGGAAGTCCGCTGCGGCGGCCTCATCCCCCTGGAAGCCGGTGCGCTCAAACCATTGGCGCAGGGCGCTGTCATGCCAGGGACCTAGAGAGATGACTTCTGCCCCCTCCAGGATCAGGCCGGGTCTGGCTGCCGGGTTCAATGCCAGAATGACGGTGACGAAGCGCCCCTCGGCTTTCAGGGCGACCAGCCGCTGGAGGCCTTCTTGGAGCCAAGCCGCTGTCCAGCCAGCTTCCGGTGGCACGACGATGACGAGGCGCTCCTCCGTGCGGGACGCCAAACTACGGACTGAACGCTGGAAGATCGCCTCATCCGCCGCCTCCATGATGTGAAAAGGCGTCTTCACGGCCAGCCTTCGGAGCCTGTCCATGAAGTGACGGGCGGAGAGCGTGCAGCAAGTGACCACGGCTACCACGTTGGTCCGCGCGGTGAAAAGGCGACTTTCTTGATGGGCCGTGAAGGGGCTGCGCTCCTGACCGGCATCATCCAAAGTTTGGTGAAAGTGCTGCGGATCATACTCCGGGCTGACCACCCAGTTCATTGAACCCAGCAGCTCCTCCTCGATCTGATGGGTGCTGCCCATAAGGGAGATGAGGTTCGGGCTGCGCAGGGCGTAGGTGCCATGGTCAGAGGCACGGCGGAGTACACCCAGGCCTACCATTTCCTCCAACAGGTGGCCGAAGACCTCGTCCGACCGGGTGCTGGCGAAGCCTGTTGGCCAGAGGGCGCGCGCCTGACGTGCCACCTCTCCGACACTGAGGCCTTCCCCAACGTTTTCCCGTTCCCGTAGCGCCATGAGAAAGGCGATGAGGCGGAAGCGCTTGTCGAGGTCAAGAGTGAGGATGAACTTGTCCCGGATGCTCTGGCGCACGGTCTCCAATTTTTCCGCCTCCTTCACATGCTGGAGCGTCAGCCGCCAGGGCGGGGAGTGTCGCAGGTCAAAGCGAGTGCGCCCTGCATTGAAGCAGAACTCAACTAGCTTCTGACAGAAGAGCTGGATCAGGCTGGGGTAGTAATTCGTCTGCGCCAAGATGCGGGTGACGAGCTGGGACTTCTGAGCGGCATCGAAAACGAAGCCGCAGGCGCGCAGCGGATTCTCTACCAACTCCGCAGCGGCACGGGCCTCTTGGCCGCGTAGCATAGGGCCGATGCACAGCGGCTCCCCGAAATGCGCCAGCGGCTGGTTGGCGGTGCGGGTGCTGCGCTGGACGTTATGCAGACCGGCGAAGACGACCTTGAACCGCCGGTCGGTGCGGTCCATCAGCCCTTTGAGCAGTAGGCAGCGGCGGAATTCCTGCCCGCCATCCCTGCCGTCGGCGTTCAGAAAGTCGTCTGACTCATCCAGCAGCAGCAGGATGCGGCGTGCAGGCTGCTCCATGAGCCAGCGCTCCAGTTCCCGCAGTAGGATGTCAGGCCGGGAGGATGGGCGGATGTCCGGGAGCACGGCTAGGGACTTGAATTCCGTGCCGAGAATCTCCCACAGCTTGTCCAGACTGTGAGCGGAGCCGATACCTTTGTCCTTCAGGTCCAGCCAGAGGGCCAAGCGGCCCTCCGCCGGACTGTGAAAGGTCTTTGCAGCCGTTTTCAGCAGCACCGTCTTCCCCAGCTGTCGCCCGCCATAAAGGAAGGAGCTGCCCGTGGTGCTGGAAATCTGGTCCATCTCCCACTCACGGCCATAAAACATCTCCGGCGGCACCTGGCCCGCCGTTGCGGAGTAGGGGTCATTGTGGGAAAAAGGTGCCGCGCAGGTGATGAAGGCCCGCAGCCGGGGTGCCCCCTCAGCCGCCAGGAAGACAGCCAGCACATCGTCAAGCAGCAGAAAGCGCCGCCGCCGCTCCAGTGCGTGCCGAGCCAGTTCCCGGCGAGGTTGCTCCAAGTTCACAGGCTTCCCGGCCAGGCTGCCGAAATGGAAGACCATGCGGGCACCGTGGGCCGTGCCCTCCATGGCGGTGACGATCTCCTCCTCAGAGGGCCGGTGCCAAAGGCAGAGCACCCGGTAGTGCCCCTGTGCCGCAGAACCGTAGGCCGGTAGTGGGCAGCGCTGGCGGCTGATCTCAACCCGTGTGCGCACCTCCAGCCAGTAGCGGCCCGAGTTGGCCTGGATGCTTACGGCTGGCTCCTCGAAGCCCAAACCGCGCAGGATGGCCTCTGCCTGCGCCTCCGTGATGCGTTTTTTGTCTTTTACCTCCAGCCAAGTCTCCAGCAGCCGCGCCCCCTCCTCCCGCTGCGGTTTCGGCACGGTGGCATGGGCCAGCCCGGCAAAGGGCTGCCCCCGGCGGATGAAGTCTGGCATCTGGCGCGGACCGGGAGCCTCCTGAGACTCCAGCAGATGCCTGCACAGGCGGGTGAAGACAGTCTCCACCCCTGCCTCTGTCTGGCAAAAAAAGCGGGAAAAAGGGTCTGCCAGCGGCTCCCGCACAGGCGGCAGAGCATCTCCACGCTCGGCACGCTCCAGATAGTCCACTGCGGTGATGAGGTCCGTGTTCAAGGTCTGGCGCACACGGCCTGCATCCTCCTCAGTGATGCCGTTTTTGGTCACCAAGCTCTCCAAGCGCTCCTCGGCCTTCTTCTGTTCCATCAAGCGGCGGGACTCGATGTCCTGCTCCACCTTCACGGCCCGGTTTTTCAGGGTGTGAAAGCGCAGCTCACCCTCTTGAAGTGCTTTTTCGATGCTCTGGAGCACAGCCCCCTTGTCACGGTAATCCTGCTCCGTGTAGAACCCCTGGCGGAGCGCCTCATCCAGCAGGCTTTCCACCTTGTGCATCAACCTCTCCACCGCCTCGCTTTCAGCACGCCGCCTTTCCTCGAAGCGGGCTTCTAGACTACTCAGTATGCCGCCCTCTAGGCTGCCATCGTCGCGTGCGGCGTCCAGACAGCGCTGAAACGCCAGCAGGTCCCCTTTTGCCAACTGGGCCTCAGCGGCGGCATGCCAGCCTGCGGGCGGGGAGGTCAGGGCCCGACAGACAGCCTGCTTGAGAGCGGAATCAGAACCCTGGGGCTGCCACATGCCGTCCATCTCCGCCTCCACGCAGCGCAGCAAAGGGCGGCCTAGCAGCTCCTCAGGGTCACGCGGCTGGGGCAGCCCGCCAGCATTCATCAGCAGCCGCTGGAGGATGTGCAGAGTGTTCTCCAGCGCCTTCATGCTTGCCTGCTGCACCACAGCCGCACTGCCCTGGAGTTGCGCTCTGGTGGTGGCGAGGTGCCTCAAGCAGGCCGGCACCTGATTTTCCAGCCGCTGCCGGAGTTCGCGGGTGCGGATCTCCCGGAAGTCATTGCGCGGCAGGGTGGCATTTTCCAGCCGCAGCCACTCCGCCACGGCATTCACCGCCTCGAGTGCATTGCGGACGATCTGGTCCCTGGCGCGAACAATGATGTCTCCGCGATGACTCAGTACGCGGTCATAAGTGCGTTCCGCCTCCTGCGCTAGAAAGTCACGGTCCGAATAAGTGCTGACCAGACTTTGCAGCCGTATCGGGTCCGCTGTACCGTCCAGCACAGGTTTCACCAACTCATGGAGCCAGCCGCCAGCACCCAGCCAGTGCCACCACACGTCTTTGGCGGGTAGTGAGATGATGTTCAGCGTCTTGGCCTGATTCCACCACTGTTGGAGCGCCTGCTTCACCTGCTGACGCCGGGTCTGGACCTCGGCATGATTCTGGCCTGCATCCAGCAGCTCCGGCGTTAGGGCCACATGGGCGGCGCTGAAGTCCACGATGGTGTCCCGCAGCCCGCTCAACTCAGGAGCCGAGTGCAGACGCAAACCGGCGAGGTGCTGAGAAGCATGGCTCTCCGGCTCCAGTAGCGCAGGCATGAGGCAGGCCGCCAGGACCAGCAAGTCGTCACACTCCTCGGGAATGATTTGGCCTGAGAGCCGCGTCAGCCTTTCAGAGGCGATAGCGGAGTGCCGCGGACTCCAGTGAACCAGGGTCAGCATCTCAAGCAAAGGCAGCGAAGGTCCACGAGCCCCTCGCAGCTCTTGGCAGAGCCACCAGGCCAGCGCTGGTTCCCCAGCCGCCAGCAATTGCCAGCTTAGATGAGCCTCCAAAGCGGGCTGCTCACTGTCAGGGGCGGCGGAGTAAAGCCGGTCCGCAATCGTTGCGTTCTCAGAGATAGAGCCGCTGGTGAAATCCCCCGCCTGCGCGGGTGCTGGCTGCTCAGGCATCTGTTCGCGGTCCGGCATGAGAACCGGCAGCGATGGTGAAGGCTCAAACGGCGCAGCCACAACGCATTCTGGCAAAGAGGCAGTCTCCACCGGGGAGCCCCCAGGCACGTCCACCAAAGCTGGGGCAGATGGCTGTGGAACCACAGCATCATGAGCGGGACTATCGGCCACAGCCGTCTTCGGTTCCGCAAATTCCAAAGGCATCCCAGGTTCTACGGGCAGAGCATTGGGCGCTTCCTCATCAGGCGCTATTTGATTTGCGGGCAGCTTCAGCTTCTCGCTCAAGCTGGCGGTATCCAAGTCCGAAATCAGCTCTGCCAACTCCGAAAGCCCTTGAGATTCCAGCCAACTGTCCAGAACTGCAAAAGCAGACTCATCTAGCCCGGCGGAGGTGATGAGCCATTCCAGCGCCGTTTCAGGCTCCTGCGGCGGCAGCGCGGGTGTCTCTTTTCGGGTGATGCGGCCCTCCAGCCCTTCCCGTAAGGCAGCGCAGGTTTGTAGATACTGGACCCGGCGGCGCGGCAGCCGGTTCAAGCACCGTGCCCGGCCCAGAAGCCCTGCCACCTCCCGCCAAAACATTTCCGCCGGGCTGACAGGAGGTGGGTCAAACTCAGGGTGGTTTACCAGCCTTTCAATAAGAGCCCGAGCATCCTCAAGCGTGGTCCAAATGGGCACAGAGACCTCTCCTACCCTAGCAGCCGCATCCACCACCTCGGTCATCAATCTCTCACGGGCCGCCAACAGACTTTCCAGATCACCCCAAACGTCCCCGGACAGGGGTGCGGAGCCTGCCAGAGCCTTCATTTGGACCATCAGCGTCAGGTGCTGCGACTGGCAGTCCTCCAGAATACGAAGCAGGGAATCCTTCCGGCTGATTTCTCCAGCTTCATCCGCCGTCGCAAAACCTTCCGTAACGGCATTCTTGTCGCGCTCCGCCCGCAGATGCGGCAGATAAGATCCTAGCCAGTTCGCCTCAGCCGTGGCCTGAATCAACTCTCTCACCTCCGGCGCGGTCTGTTGGACGACCGGGTTATCTGAGCGCATGAAGTCCGCCAGAGCGGCAAGGGCGGTCTCCATGGAGACACCCATCTCCAGGCAGTCGAGAAAAGCTGCCAACAGCTCTTGTTTGGTGACCGTGACGAAAAAATTCAGCACGGCCTCCGAGAAGCCCGAAGCGGGGTCAAAGAGGTGCTTGTCCAGCGCGGACTGGATATGGTGGGTGCCCCGCTCCGCCACTTTCAAGGGCCGGTGCCCGCCATGGTCCAGCCCGGTCTTGCGCATCCAAGCACGCCAGAGCTTGGGCTCCTGCTTCGCCAGGGAGGAGCAGAGTCGCCTTTTCTCACGTTCCGGCAAGTTGAGATAAAGCTGTTTCCAGACAGGTTTGCCGCAATCTTGGTCCGCTTTGGTTTCCATAAGTCGGAGCCTTAGAGAGGCAGCGCGGCGAAGTCAATTCTGAGCCAGAGAATGATCTTTTGCTGGTTAGCTTTGAAGTTCATCAGGCGGGTCATTTCGAAGATATGGGCCGTTCAGCAGGTTGAGGGAAGCTTAGCTGTCGTGATCCGCCCGTGGTGCCATCCTCGAGCGTCGCGATGACCTCCACGGTGGGATTGCCGCGGCTGTCGAAGATTTGGAGGGCGTCGAGCGAGGTGATCTTCATGTCCAGGAGGCGGTCAAAGCAGTGAGTGAGGGTGGATTCGGCAGATGCGTGAGAACGAAGCGCGTGACGCGGGCTTGTTGCGATTCGTTGAGATATTCCACAGGTGATTTGCCATGCACGCGGGCGAGCAAGAGGCAGAGGAGCAGCCTCACGGTGCGTCCTTCGAGATCGTGGCCGCACGCTTTTGTGTAAGCAGACCAGAAATCGGGCACGAGATGGATGGCATCGGGATGCAGCAGGGCCTTCAAATGCAGGTGCGTGAGCATGAAGGCGGTGTCGAAGGCCGGATCACCAAACCAGGCGCACTCGGCATCGAGCACGATGAGGTGTTGCGGACCGACGAGGAGGTTCTTCGGGCTGTAGTCGCCATGAACGAGGGCGAGCTTCGTCTCAGCGAGTCGAGCAGCTTCAGCGCGGAGGATGTCGGCGGCTTCAGGCACGCGAGAGGCCGTGGTGAGCAGGTAGGGCTCGATGCGCAAGGCGTGGAAGTTCGGCAAGGTGGCGAATCGCTCTTGTGCAGCGTCATCGAGCCACGAGGCGGCATGGAGACGGCCCAAAACATCTCCCGCAAGCTTTGCGGTTTCGAGATCGATCTCACCGGCTAGGAGCTTCGTTTTCCAATTGGGCATCTCGCCGAGGTATTCCATCGCGAACCAATCCTCGCCACGGCCGAGGATGCGCGGCACATGAGCACTGATAACGGGCGCGGCGTAGTCGAAGAAGTCCTGCTCGACTCGGTTGCGCGAGAGATCGGCGAACCAGTCGTCCTTCACGCGGAGCTTTGCGAGCGCGGCTTTGACCACGAGCGTGCCTTGCGATGACTCGACGAGCGAGATGTCACTCGACACGCCGCCGGGCAAGGGCGTGAGGCTGGCATCGTGGGCTGCGAGGCCGGACTGAATGAGATGCGCGAGGATCACTTGAGCAGCTTGGCGATCGTGTCCTTCATCACTTTCTCCGAATCGGGCGTGGCGTAGGCCTGCGAGGGTTCGTAGCCGCCTTCGATGAAGGAATGCTCGAGCGGGATGTAGCCGGTGACGCCATCGCCATAGCTGGCGGTGCAGACGAAGCCGCCGGGGCGCTGCTGCTGCGCGAAGAGTTGATACTCGACGAAGCTCTCGCCGGGCAGATGCACGAGGCTCACATCCTCACCGAGATGCAGGCTGGTGAAGGGGATCGGCTCGCGATGACGGATGAAGCCGATGCGCAAAGCGGCAGCGATGCGTGTGGTGGGCCGCGTCTCGGTGTTTTGCATCACTTTGAGCATGCGCTCTTCCGGGAACTCGGGATCAGGCTGCAACACGACGGGGATGTGATGCCACGCGAGCTTCGTGAGCGGCTCGCGCTTCGCGTTTTGCTCGGAGTCGACCATCGCGGCGTGCATGCGGTCGGCGAGCAGCGGACGCATGGCCGGGCTGCCGTCGTTGTATTTGCCTGCGCCGATGTTTCCACCGCAGCCGGTGAAGTAGATGTGCGGCACGCCATCTTCCTGCGTGCGCTTTTCACGAGCGATGCCAGCGAAGTCGTGACTGATGATACCGTCGCCGTAGTAGCTCATCGGGTGCGTGGCGTAGTAGTGCAGCGCGGCGAGCTTCTTCTCGCCGTTCCAAAAGCTCACGGTCTTCAAAAAGGGATCGATGAGGCCTTCGGGAAGTGCTCGGAGTTCGGGGTCTTTGCTGCCGCTGCCGCGCATTTTACCGACTTTGCCGTCGATGATCTGCACGCGGCGGTTTCCGGCTACTTCGAGCACTTTGGCTTCTCCGGTGGAGATGTGCGTCACGGGCTGCGGAGACTTCAAAGCAGCTTTGATGGCATCCGCGATGCCTGCGAGGGCTTTTTCGGTCGCGGCGGCATCCATGATGCCGATTTTGGGCAGGAGCTTCTGCGCGGCGTTGTCCACGAGCGGTGCGTTGTGCTGATGCAGCGAGTGCAGGGCAACGCGTTCGGGCGTGGTGGCGGCGGCTTTCGCCAAAACCTCACGCCAGTGGATGTGATCGGCTCCGCGGATCTCGCAGAAGTCGATGGAGCAGAGCACAACGGGCTTTTCATCGCTCAAGAGCAGGACACCGAGTGCCAGCAAGGGCTCGCTGACACCTGTGGCCGGTTTGACGAGCCCACCGCACAGCGGCGCACCGATGGGCGGAGTCACGTCCGCACGAAACGGCGCGATTTGGATCGCGAGGGCGGAGGTGGAGGTGAGGAGGAGAAGCAGGAAAGCTCGCATGACTCGAATACGCGAAGCAAAGTAGTCATCTCGCTCCGCGAGATGAACTCAGCGCGTGGTGAATTCCGGTTTGAGGTGTTTGCGGAAGCCTTGTGCTCATCTCGCGGAGCGAGATGGCTACCGTACTGCCACGCGGATGGCGGGCAGAAGCAATTCAGCGACGAGTTCGTGGCCGAGATCGCCGGGGTGCATGCCGTCGGTGAGCATGGTGGTGATGAAGGTCTTCTTTTTCGCGGCGAAGGCTGGGTAGGCGGCGTGAACATCGACGAGGGGCAATTTGAGCTCTTTGGCGAGGGTGCGGAGGGCGTCGTTGTAGGCGAGGAGCGTGGGGGATTCGAAGCCGTCTTCGGCGTCGGGCTTGTAGGGTGGTTTGCCGTAGAGCTCGCGGGTCTTTGAGTGCCAGCGGAGCGGGTTGGTGGTCATGAGGATGACTTTGGCACCGGCTTTTTGTGTGGCTGCGATCATGGTGCGGTAGTTGGCGATGAAGGCTTCCTTGCTCACGCGGGGTTCGGTGGCGGGTGGTTTCTTCCACACGTCGATGGCGCTGTCGTTGATGCCGAACTGCATGACGACGATGCGCGGCTTGTAGGCGAGCACGTCGGTTTGCAGCCGCTTCACGGCGTTCACGGTGGTGTTGCTGGGCACGCCGGCGTTGTAAACGCTGAGGCTGGAGCCGATGCTTTGCAGCATCGTGCTGACGCGGTCGGCATAGACTTGGACGTTGCCGCGAGGCGCGGTGGTGCTGTCGCCAAACATAAAGATGCCGCCGGGCTTCGGCACGGACTTCGGCGGTGGCACGAAGACGGCGATTTCACCCGCGGCGAGGTCGGCGGTGTTCACTTTCATGCGCAGGCCGCCTTGCATGGTGGTGATCCACAGCTCGCCGGGCTTTCGCTCATACAAATAGGGATATGAGACGCGGCCTGCGGGGGCGTAGTTCGCGGCGACGATGACCGGTTTGCTCCACGAGGCCGTTTCATCGCTGGAAAAGGCGAGCGAGAGCTCCGCGCGGCTGCTGCCGTTCTTCGGATTGTGACGCGGCGGTGCATTCCAAAGCAGGGCGATGCGTCCATCAGCAAGGCGGGCCATTTGCGGGCAGCAGGTGACGGATTTGATCGAGGTTTGTTTGAGGCCGGTCCACTTGAGGCCGTCCTTGGATGTCGCTTCCCACAAGAAGCCGGATTCGGTGCGCAGGAGCAGGTAGAGCGAGCCATCGGCACGCTCGATGACGCTGCCCTCGATGCTGCCAGCGTGGTCGTGCTCGCCGATGCCGTAGTCGAGCACATCACCACGCTGCCAGGTCTTGCCGAGGTCGTCGGAAGCCCACATGACGGTGGCGTGACGCCACTGCGGGATGATTTCCTGGCCGACGAGCACGAGGCGGCCGTTTTTCATCTGGATGAGCGAGTGGATGCAGCCGCACCATGGGTCGCTGAGCTTCACGGGTGCTTCCCAGGTCTTGCCATCATCGGTGCTGCGGCAGGTGTAGGTGGGCAGGATGAAGTCCGTCCACTTCGCGCTCGCCTCGCCCCAGTGCCAGCCTTGTGGCGCTTTGCGCTCTGAGCCATTCATCCAGGCGGAGATGATCACGCCTTCGCGAGTGCGAAGCAGAGCGCGTTCGTTGCTGACGGAGAACTTCGAGGGATCGGCAAACAGCTGCGATTTCTCCCAAGTGCGGCCTTCATCGGTGCTGCGGAGGGCGTTTTTATTGTCGATGCACAGCACGCCGCCATCGGCGGTGGTGACAAAGGGGCCCTGATGCGTGTGCGGCAGGGCTGAGGCCTTTGGATGAAGCACGGGATTGTCCGCAGCGCCGAGACTGGCCACGGCGCAAAGCAACAAGAGCATCGTTTTCATGGCTTCAGTAGGTTTTGCCATCGAGGCCTTTGTTCTCGGCCGTCGAGGCTCCGAGCAAGGCATCAAAGTCAGCGGCGCATTGAGTGAAGTGTGCGTGAACTGCACCGAACTCGCTGCCGTGAACCACGAACTGAGAGCCGAGATCGATGATGGTCTTGGCATCCGCCATGGTGCCAACAGGACGGCCCCAGGCCTTGCCGTGCTTTTTACATGCCGCGGCCACGTTGCGCTGCACTTCGAGCATGACGGGATCACTCACTGCTGGCGAGCAGCCGAGTCGCAAGGACATGTCTCCAGGTCCGAGGAAGAGCACTTCGACGCCGGGCACGGCGGCGATGGCTTCCGCGTTCTCCAATGCCTCAGGCGTTTCGATCTGCACCACGAGGAAGGTCTCACGGTTCGCGGCATCGGTGTAGTCCGCGGGCTTGCCGATCCAGTAAGCGGCATCGCGACCGCCGCCGCAGAAGCCGCGATCACCGAGCGGCGGGAACTTCATGGCCGTGACGAGGGCTCGTGCCTCATCCGCATTGGCCACGTGCGGAATCATGAGGCCTGAAGCGCCATCTTCGAGCAGGCGGTAGAGGCCGTTCTTTTCCTTGGTCGGCGGACGCCACACGCAATCGATGTCCGCGGCGTGATGCCGGCCGATCATGGTCTCCACTTCACGAGGATCCCACACGCGATGCTCGGCATCGACCCAGATGCCATCGTAGTGAAAGTGAGCGGCGATGGCAGGAAAGAAGGCAATGGGCGATCCGGTGGCGCAGATGCGTGCCACCTGACCGGCGCGGAGCTTGGCGAGGACTTTGGATTTTCGCATAGGGAGGAGATGCGTGGGGAGTGAATCGAAACAGAAACGATCTCGAGCGATGAAAAACGAGGTACACTCATCACGCATCGCCGCTCATTTTTCATTCAACCAATCAAGGGTGATGCGTCGAATGCGCAGGCGATTAAGGGCCCCTACTTTGCTGTCACCGGCGCAGTAGGCGATGAGCATGGCGTTGTCGATGAAATGGATGGCCGTGTAGTGATAGAGGCCGTCGGGATCGCTTTCGATGAGTTTGCGTTGCGGCCAGGTCTTGCCGCCATCGGATGAAATGGCCGCGACGAAGGGATTGCGCTTCTTGGCCGGGAACGGGAACATCCCGGAGTGATCGTTGTAGATGGCGAGGAGATCGCTCGTGCTAGGCAGACGCTTGATGCTGGCGGGCCCGTTCGGTGATTTCATCTCTGTGGGCTCGGGCGGTGAGAAGGTTTTGCCCGCATCCGTCGAGCGGAAGCCGAATTGCGCTCCTTGATCCGTTCGACACCACGAAAAGAGTGTGCCATCCGCGAGCTCGACGACACCGGGCTCCTGCAAACCGCTGCCGCTACGCACTGGCATGGCCCACCAGCTTGAGGATTCGGTCCACGTGGTACCTTCGTCATCAGAGTAAAGCCAGGTGGCGATGGCGCGGGCGTCCCACGATTTGCTGGTGTGCGGATCGGTGCCGCGTGAGCGATGAAAGGCGAGCGGGACGATGAGACGGCCTTTTGAGGTCTGGATGACGCGGTCGTTGTTCAAAACAAAGTAGCCGGGGGCCTGCTGGATGAGTTTGGGCTCGGTCCAGGTCTCGCCTTCATCGGTTGAGAGGCGGATGTGCGGGCGGCAATCGATCCAACTGTTTTTGATGCAGTAAAACATCGCCAGTTTGCCGCTGGCGAGGCGGAGGAGCGAGACGCTCATCACGTTGTTGCCCGCGGTGTTTTCGACGACGGTGATTGGCGTGCTCCATGTGCGGCCTTGGTCGTCCGAATGGATCTTCACGAGGCGTGCAGGGCTCTCATCGCCATTGCCGCCGTAGAATTGCGAGTAGATGAAGAGGATGCGGCCGGACTTCAGTGTGGCGAAGGAGCCTTCAGAATTGCGCGGGTGCTCTTTGGAAGGTTCGACGTTGAGTGTGATGAGGCTCTCCGCGTGCAAGGCGAGGCCAAAAAGGAGGAAGAGCAGTGTTTTCATGATTTCGACGGGCTGTTACCAAATCGTCCATCCACCATCGACGGCGAGATTTTGGCCTGTGATGAAGCTGGCGGCATCACTGAGCAAAAAGGCGACTGCACCGGCGATCTCGGGTGATTGGCCGACGCGACCGAGCGGCACTTTTTTGGCCAAGCGGTCGATGAAGGCGGGCTGCGATGATTGGATGGTTGGATTGGGGAATGGACCGGGGCTGATGGCATTGCAGCGCACACCGCGAGGTCCGTAGTGCACGGCGAGATAGCGTGCGAGCTGCTGGATGCCTGCTTTGCCGACGCCGTATTCGACGGGGTTGGGATTCATCGGAGCCTCATACATGCGCGGTTCCGGTGAGACGGTGCCATACATGCTGGAGAAGAGCACCATGCTGCCGCTGCC
>Ga0075163_10007114_pt1 | contig 14822 bp, 11 predicted proteins | sample JI1023141ADNA_FD_71478 | JGI IMG/M metagenome (GOLD analysis project Ga0075163, IMG submission 71478) | Wastewater effluent complex algal communities from Wisconsin, to seasonally profile nutrient transformation and Carbon sequestration -... | ecosystem: Engineered > WWTP > Effluent > Algae...
GATCGCCATGGAAAAAGGTCTGAAATTCGCGATCCGCGAAGGTGGCCGTACCGTAGGTGCCGGTCAGGTGACTGAAATCCTTAAGTAAGAAGCTGTTAGCCCTGCCTGCCGACAGGCAGGCTTTAGCATAACGACGCTAGGGGCAGGCTTTTTCAAAGAAGAATTGTATCTTTGTAACATAGTGCTAAAAGCTGTTCCGTTCATTCGGAATAGCTTTTAGCTTTCTTACCCCCAACCACGAAAGGGTGGCAAAAAGTTACCCCTTTAGGGGACAGGGGCAGGGAGGCAGAATAGTTCTTTTTACGGGCGTAGTTCAATGGCAGAATAGCGGTCTCCAAAACCGTTGATGGGAGTTCGAATCTCTCCGCCCGTGCTGATTAGTTAACTTGTCAACTTTTCAATCTTTAAACATTATGAATAAGATCGGCGCATACTTCCGGGATTCATACCTCGAACTGAAAGACAAAGTGACCTGGCCAACCTGGCCCCAGCTGCAGCAATCAACCATGATTGTTCTCGCAGCCACTATCGTCATCACCTTTATCGTATTGGCGATGGACTTTGTGTTCGGAAATGGTCTGAAGTTTATTTACAAACAACTTTTCTAAGCATGGAAGCAACGGCAAATACAGAAAGTGTACAGCAGCAGGAAACCAAATGGTATGTGCTGCGCGTGGTGAGCGGCAAGGAAAAGAAGGTAAAAGAATACCTGGACAAAGAAGTGAGCCGTGGGGGATGGGACCAGGTAAAACAGGTTTTCCTTCCCGTAGAGAAAGTGTACAAAGTAGCCAATGGTAAAAAAGTAATGCGGGAAAGAAACTATTATCCCGGTTATGTGATGATTGAAATCGCCAATGGCAAACTCTCCGACGACCTGAAAGATATCATCAAGAATACCACCAATGTGATCCATTTCCTGGGGAAAGAAGATCCCATTGCTCTCCGCAAAGCCGAAGTAAATAAAATGCTCGGCAAGATGGATGAAATGGCTGAAAGCGGTGGTGTAAGCATGGTAGAACCCTTTATCGTGGGTGAAACCATCAAGATCATCGAAGGTCCTTTCAACGACTTCAATGGTGTAATTGAAGAAGTAAACGACGAGAAAAAGAAACTGAAAGTCACTGTAAAAATCTTCGGCCGCTCCACACCTGTGGAATTGAATTATATGCAGGTGGAAAAGATCAGCTAAAGAAAAGAAGCAGTTTAAATATTTGAACCATCAGTTTGAAAAAGCTGGTGGTTTTTTATTTGGGGAGAGGATATTGAGATATTAGGATATTGGGATATTAGTATATTGGAACTTGAGAAGATGAAAGGTTGACAAGTTGAAACGGAACCGGTGCTGTATACGAATGTTTAGCAGGCCTTCGTATCCGGTCAAAAGACTAATGACTAAAGACTATCCACTGCAGACTGTCGACTGCTGACTGTCGACTGAAGACTGCTGACTGCTAACCTCTGATCAGCTTCACCATCACTTCAAAAGATACCAGCATCCCATTCTTACTGCCATCGCGAACCTGACGGTAATATTCTCCCGCTACATAGCATCTCCAGCCATAGCCATTATAGCCCAGCGATAAAAATTTTACACCGGCGATATCGCGATTGCCTAAGCCTTTCCAGTAAAATATTTCAGCACCGATAGAAAAAGCTGTGCGGTTGTACAATCCAACTGACATATCAAAGTAAGCCGGGTTACGCGGATGAAAATAAGTAGAGTCGAATTGTTTGGCCTTGCAAAAAAGAAAACCTCCCTGCAAACTCATGACGATATAATGGCTTCCTTCTTTTTTCTTTTGCCATGCTATCGGATGATCATAACGCAGGCCCGGCTGAATGGAAAGAGCATCTGGTTCTGTGATATAAAAATCATTGGCACCAAACCGGATTTGTCCGGGAATCAATTTCAGAGAAAGGGCCATTTCTGGTTCCGGGGATTTGGGTTGTGCCATCCCCGGAAAAGAGGAAAACAAAAAGAACAACAAACTGGCAGTTCCGCCAAACTTGAATAATTTCATATCTCTTGGATAAAGAAGGGGGAGGGGCTTCTATTAAACGATCGGGCGACCGATTTGGTATTTCGCTGTATAAGTATGAAAATCAATCTGTTGCGATTCTCTTTCTTTTCTGAAATTTCTTGTATAAAATTCGCCTGTAAAGTGTAGCTTTGCAGCCCCAATTAGTTCTTTGTTACCCGTCATAGCCTTTGGCGAAGGCGGGTTGAAATGGAAGTTCTGCCTTCGCGAAAGCATCGGCGGAAAATGGGAGACCAAGTAGAATAAACGAAAGGTCGTTATAACCAAAAAAGATTTAGACATGGCAAAAGAAATCAGCGGCTTTGTAAAGCTGCAATGCAAGGGCGGCCAGGCCAACCCGGCTCCGCCAATCGGTCCTGCACTGGGTTCCAAGGGTATCAACATCATGGAATTCTGTAAGCAGTTCAACGCTAGAACCCAGGACAAACCTGGTAAAGTACTCCCCGTATTAATCACCGTTTACACCGACAAGAGTTTTGATTTTATCATCAAAACACCTCCTGCAGCTGTACAGCTGATGGAAGCGGCAAAAATTCAGAAAGGTTCCAAAGAGAGCAACCGTATCAAAGTAGGTAAAGTGAACTGGGCACAGGTAGAAGAAATCGCCAAAGACAAAATGCCTGACCTGAACTGCTTTACCGTAGAAAGCGCTATGAAAATGGTGGCTGGTACGGCCCGCAGCATGGGCTTAACTGTAGAAGGAAAAGCTCCCTGGGATAATTAATCGACCTCCCCCGGCCCCTCCAAAAGAGGGGAGATTGTGAACTTTTAAAAAAAATTGAAAATGTCATTCATCAGCAAAAAAAGAAAAGTTGCCGACACCAAGGTTGACGGCAATAAATCATATTCCTTAAAGGAGGCATCCACACTGGTAAAGCAAATCACTACCTGTAAGTTCGATGCATCGGTTGACCTGCACGTACGTCTGGGTGTTGATCCTAAAAAAGCAGACCAGGCCATCCGCGGAACAGTTACCCTGCCACACGGTACCGGTAAAACCAAAAAAGTACTCGTACTCTGTACACCTGATAAAGAAGCCGAAGCAAAAGCAGCCGGTGCCGACTATGTTGGACTGGATGAATTTGTAACCAAGATTGAAGGCGGATGGGTGGATATCGATGTGATCATCGCTACTCCCAGCGTCATGCCTAAAATCGGTAAACTGGGTAAAGTGCTCGGTCCCCGTAACCTGATGCCCAACCCCAAAACCGGAACCGTTAGCAATGATGTAGCTGGTGCAGTCAATGAAGTAAAAGGCGGTAAGATCGCTTTCAAAGTTGACAAAGCCGGTATCATCCATGCTTCTATCGGAAGAATCAGCTTTACTCCGGAGAAAATTGCTGAAAACAGCCAGGAGCTGCTGAATGCAATCATCCGTGCCAAGCCGTCAAGTGCCAAAGGTACCTACCTCAGAGGCATCAGCATGGCCAGCACCATGAGCCCCGGTATCAATATCGACTCTAAAGCATTCGCACACTAAGAGCGGTAGTCAAACAACATTAAAAAAAGTCAAATACCAATAAAATGACTAAAGAGCAAAAAAATGAAGTGATCGAAGTGCTGAAGGGTAAATTCTCCCAGTACAATAACTTCTATGTTACCGATACAGAAGCACTGTCTGTTGAGCAGATAGGTAAACTCCGCAGGGCCTGTTTCGACAAGCAGGTGGAAATGAAAGTGGCTAAGAACACCCTGATCAAAAAGGCACTCGAGTCACTGGACAATGAAAAATATGCAGGTATGTATGATTCCCTGCATAAAGTAACGGCCCTGATGTTCTCTGAGAACCCCAAGGATCCCGCATTAATCATCAGTTCTTTCCGTAAGGCAAGCAATGGTGAAAAACCGGTGATGAAGGCTGCCTTTATCAATGGTGATGTGTACATGGGCGATAACCAGCTGGTGGCACTGACGAAGATCAAGACGAAGAACGAACTGATCGGCGAAGTAATCGGATTGCTGCAATCTCCTGCCAAGCGCGTACTGGCTGCATTACTGCACCACCACGAGCAAAAAGCAGAAGCACCTGCTGCAGAGTAATTGGAAAGTTTCAGGTGAGTTGTTTAATTTATTAAACAGCCCATTTAAAAACATAAAGACCCAATACCCCAGTCGGGTTTTAAAAACTCCCTTCACCGGGATGGGGACAAACAAATTTTTTTAATCATCCGCCGGATGATGTGCTCCGGAAAACCGTAGTACAGTAAAATGAAGGCGGGAAAAATTCAAACAAAATGGCAGACGTAAAAGCATTAGCAGAAAGCCTGGTAGGCTTAACAGTAAAAGAAGTACAGGAACTGGCTGACTTCCTGAAATCAGAGTACGGTATCGAGCCTGCAGCAGCAGCAGTTGTTGTAAGCGGCGATGGCGGCGGTGGAGCTGCAGCAGTAGAAGAGAAAACTGCTTTCAACGTAGTGTTGAAGAGCGGTGGTGCTTCTAAACTGAACGTAGTTAAAATCGTAAAAGACCTGACTGGTCTGGGACTGAAAGAAGCCAAAGACCTGGTTGACGGCGCTCCTAAGAATGTGAAAGAAGGTGTTTCTAAAGCAGAAGCTGAAGATATCGCAGCTAAGCTGAAAGAAGCAGGTGCTGATGTGGAAATCGCTTAAGACTACCAGCGAATAAAATGAAGAACCCTCCAACCGGAGGGTTTTTTTATTTAACTTCAGTCAGGTTATTGCAATTGTTTATGAAACCTGTTTGCCTTCTCATTGCCTTCTTTTTCACTTCCCATTCATTTGCCCAAAATGAAATGGCGAAACAGTTCAGGGCTATTTTCAACGATACGGCCAATGGTTTTCCTCATTTCCGCGGTGAAATAAAAGAGGTGATTAAACCCAAAAGAATTCTTGAATACTTTACAACCAGTTCACTGGAAAATACGGGCCCGAATAAAATTATTTATATAGGAGATGAGAGTCGTGAAAGCTATGCGTATGTAGCACCCATAACTGATTCTGTAAATGAAACAGAGGCTAGAAGGATTGTCAGGGAATGGAGCAATAAGATCATTTCATTCATGGGAGATAGTTTTGAAATGAAAAAGTATGAGCCTGAATATAGCCAGTTAAAAAGCTATGGATGGAAAAATGATTTGGAAACCCTGGTTATTTCAATCGATATTGATCCTATTGAGCATACGGACCTGAACCGGGTTTCATTGATGATTTGTTATTTTTCTTTTAAACCTCAAAAAGACAGGTAAGGACTGATTTTATTGTAAATCTCCTCCGTTACTGCCATCACTTTTTTAATATCCTCCAATTTTGTAAAAGGTCCATGTTCACTGCGATACGCCACAATCGGCCGTGCCAGTGTGAACCGGATATAAGGATGTGCTTTCAAATCCTCCAATGTAGCTGTATTGATATTTAGTTTCCTCAACACCGGCGGATCCAGTTTTAACCAGGACCTGATTTTCTGAAAAGTGGAATCTGCCAGTCCAAAAGTTTCTGCCACCTGGTTGATGGCATAGAACCCTCCCAGCTTTTCCCGGAAGTTGACAATTCGGGATGCCAGTTTACTTCCGATACCCGGCAGGGCAATCCAGGCACTGGTATCTGCGAGGTTGATATCAATCACAGTAAAACGAGAAGGAGGTGCAGGTCTGGTTCTGGGTTTTTCTTCTATTTCTGCGGTTTCATTTTTTAGAGATTGTAATGCTTCAATCCGGATAAAGGGCATCAGCCGCTCATACTCATCCGGAAACAGGCCATAGATTTTCTGAAGGTCTTCTGCCTTGCGGAAACGACCGCCTTTGCTCAGGAAATTCCGGATCGTTTGAATGGTTTTATCCCGAAGACCCAGTTCCCGCCAGCCCTCATCCGTCACCGTATTCGGATCAAAATAAAATAGGCGGATGGATCGCTTTGGGTCCCGGTTACTTTCAATTGTTCTTCCTTTTGGGGGATACCGGTTATTCTGGTACCGGGGGGCTTCATCCGTTGCTTTGTTTTGCTGCTCCAGCTGCCTCACGGCCGTCATCCAGCTGCTGTCGGCCGGAACCGGGGCAGGGGAGCGGGTGCCCTGGTAGGCGGGGACAAAAAAAATGACCAGTATTAACAGGAGGAGGACCCCGATGGCCAGCCGGTCGCGGCGGCTGAACTGGCAGTATTCGGCCAGGAATGTTTTCCATTTCATGCCCCAATTTCACTCCATTTGGCAATTGGATGTATGGGATAAAAACCGCTACCAGTCGTTGTTTTGGCCGGATTATTGTGAGCAAAGTTTTCTTGGCCAAGAACATAAAATCCTTACCTTTGCCATCCTTTATTTTGGCCAAATATATTTTGACATCCCAATCCATGTGTAAGTGACTGAATTTCACAGTGTTTTGTTTTTTCAAAAATGAAACCCTGGGTGTGATTGGTATGTTCGCAACGTTGTAAAAAACCGGTTTTACGCTATGTCTTCAACAAAAGTGAACTCAAGGGTGGATTTCGGTAAGATTAAGCACTTAGCCGACGCTCCCGACCTTCTTGAAGTGCAAATCCAGTCTTTCAAAGAGTTTTTCCAGCTGGAAACCACACCTGACAAACGAAACATCGAAGGTTTGTTCCGTGTGTTCAAAGAAAATTTTCCGATAACTGATACCCGGAACATCTTCGTTCTGGAGTTCCTGGACTATTTTATTGATCCGCCCCGTTATACCATCGAAGAGTGTATGGAGCGCGGATTGACCTATGCGGTTCCCCTGAAAGCCAAACTGCGCCTCAGCTGTAATGATGAGGAGCACGTTGACTTCCAGACGATCGTACAGGACGTGTTCCTGGGCAATATCCCTTACATGACTCCCCGTGGTACATTCGTGATCAACGGAGCAGAAAGGGTTGTAGTATCCCAGTTACACCGTTCACCCGGCGTATTCTTTGGTCAGTCTGTTCACCCGAACGGCACCAAAATTTATTCAGCCCGTGTGATCCCCTTCAAAGGCGCCTGGATGGAATTTGCGACAGACATCAACAATGTGATGTATGCCTATATCGACCGGAAGAAGAAATTCCCGGTTACCACCCTGCTCCGTTCTATCGGTTATGAAATCGATAAGGATATCCTGGAACTCTTCGGGATGGCCGACGAAGTAAAAGTGGAGAAGAAAACAATGGCGAACTATGTCGGCAAACGCCTCGCTGCCCGTGTACTCCGTACCTGGGTAGAGGATTTTGTAGACGAAGACACCGGTGAAGTAGTATCCATCGAAAGGAATGAAATCGTGATGGAAAGGGATACGGTACTGGATGAAGAAGCACTGAATACCATCCTCGATATGGAAGTGAAGAGCATCTTCGTACAGAGAGAAGATGTGGGTGGAGATTACGCCATCATCTACAATACCCTGAATAAGGATACTTCCAACAGCGAACTGGAAGCGGTACAATTCATCTACCGCCAGTTACGTGGTGCCGATGCCCCGGATAATGAAACTGCCCGTGGTATCATCGATAAATTATTCTTCAGCGACAAACGTTATGATCTTGGTGAAGTAGGCCGTTATAAAATCAACCGCAAACTGAACCTGGACCTGCCGCTGGATAAGAAAACACTGACCCGTGAGGATATCATCCTCATCATTAAATACCTGGTGAAACTCACCAACGGTAAAGCAGAGATCGATGATATCGATCACCTGAGTAACCGTCGTGTACGTACCGTAGGTGAGCAGCTCTACGCCCAGTTCGGCGTAGGTCTGGCCCGTATGGCCCGTACCATTCGTGAAAGAATGAACGTAAGGGATAACGAGGTGTTCACACCGGTTGACCTGATCAATGCGAGAACATTATCTTCTGTGATCAATTCCTTCTTTGGAACCTCACAGTTGTCACAGTTCCTGGATCAGACCAACCCGCTTTCTGAAATCACACACAAACGCCGTATCTCCGCCCTCGGGCCCGGAGGTCTGAGCCGTGAGCGTGCCGGTTTCGAGGTACGTGACGTACACTATTCCCACTACGGTCGTCTTTGTACGATTGAAACACCGGAAGGTCCGAACATTGGTCTGATCTCCACACTTTGTGTGCATGCCAAGATCAATGATATGGGCTTTATTGAAACCCCTTACCGCAAGGTGAAGGAAGGTAAAGTAAACATGAAGGAACTGTCCTTCCTCAGCGCAGAAGAAGAAGACCTGGCAAAAATCGCCCAGGCCAACTCCCTGCTGAATGAGAAAGGAGAGTTTACCGAAGATAAAATTGTGAGCCGCCAGACCGGGGACTTCCCGATTCTTGAAAAAGATGAAGTGGAATTCATGGACGTAGCCCCCAACCAGATTGTGGGACTGAGCGCCTCTCTGATTCCGTTCCTGGAGCACGATGACGCCAACCGTGCCCTGATGGGATCAAACATGCAACGCCAGGCTGTTCCGTTGATTCGTCCTGATGTGCCGATTGTAGGTACAGGTCTGGAAGGAAAAGCGGCCCGTGATGCAAGGATTCAGATTCACTCTGATGGAAACGGTGTGGTAGAATTTGTGGATGCCAATGAAATTCATGTTCGCTACGACAGGGATGAAGATGAGAAACTGGTGAGTTTTGAAGATGACCTGCGTATCTACCGTTTGACCAAATTTATCAAGACCAACCAGGAAACCTGTATCAACCTGAAGCCTGCCGTGAAGAAAGGCCAAAAGGTGAAACGTGGTGACTTCCTTACGGAAGGATATGCCACACAGGGTGGTGAACTCGCCCTCGGTAAAAACCTGAAAGTGGCCTTCATGCCATGGAAGGGTTACAACTTCGAGGATGCGATTGTAATCAGTGAGAGAGTGGTGAAAGAAGATATGTTTACTTCTGTTCACATTTCCGAATATGAACTGGAAGTAAGGGATACCAAACTGGGTGAAGAAGAACTGACCCCGGATATTCCGAACGTATCAGAAGAAGCCACCAAGGACCTCGACGAAAACGGTATCATCCGTATCGGTGCCCAGGTGAAAGAAGGAGATATCCTGATTGGTAAGATCACGCCGAAAGGAGAAAGTGATCCTACACCGGAAGAAAAACTGCTGCGCGCCATCTTTGGTGATAAAGCAGGTGATGCCAAAGATGCTTCCCTGAAAGCACCGAACGGAGTAGAAGGGGTGGTGATCGGCAAGAAACTCTTCCAGCGTGCCAAGAAAGATAAGAATGCGAAGGTGCGTGAGAAGGCAGCGATGGAGAAGTTGGAAAAAATGCACGAGAAGAATGAGAATGACCTGAAAGAGGTACTGCTTGAAAAGCTGACCACCCTGCTGGCCAATTTTACTTCTTCAGGTGTCAGCAACAACTTCGGTGAAATGCAGATTGGTAAAGGTGCCCGCTTCACAGATAAAAATCTGCGCGGACTGGATTATGCCAATATCAATCCGCTGGGATGGACTGGTGACAAGAAAACAGATGACTCTATCAATACCCTCCTGCACAACTATAATATCAAGTTCAACGAAGAACTGGGTCGTTACAAGCGGGAGAAATTCAACATCAGCATTGGTGATGAATTACCAGCAGGTGTATTGAAACTGGCCAAAGTATATCTCGCTGTGAAGCGGAAGCTGAAAGTGGGTGATAAAATGGCCGGTCGTCACGGTAACAAAGGTATCGTCGCCAAAATCGTACGTCACGAGGATATGCCGTTCCTGGAAGACGGAACACCAGTGGATGTGGTACTGAACCCGCTGGGGGTACCAAGCCGTATGAACCTCGGTCAGATCTACGAAACCATCCTTGGATGGACCGGAGAGAAACTGGGACTGAAATTCGCGACGCCAATCTTCGACGGAGCATCCGTAGAGGAAATTGCCAGCTATTGCGAACAGGCGAATATTCCGATGTACGGTCACACTTATCTGAGTGATGGTGAAACCGGAGAGCGTTTCCACCAGAAAGCAACCGTGGGTATCATCTATGTGATCAAACTGCACCACATGGTGGATGACAAGATGCACGCCCGTTCAATCGGACCCTACAGTCTCATTACACAGCAGCCGCTGGGTGGTAAGGCACAGTTCGGTGGTCAGCGTTTCGGTGAGATGGAGGTTTGGGCACTCGAGGCTTATGGTGCTTCCAACATCCTGCAGGAACTGCTCACGATCAAGTCGGATGATATTATCGGCCGTGCAAAGACTTACGAGTCCATTGTAAAAGGTGATAATGTTCCAAGGGCAGGTGTACCGGAATCATTCAATGTACTGGTGCATGAACTGAGAGGACTTGGTCTTGACCTGAAATTTGACTAAGGACAAACGGCTTTGCGGAATCGATCAACAACAATTTTAACGACAACAGACAAATAACATGGCAATCAAAAAAGAAAATCGTCCAAAAGCAGGTTTTTCACAGATCACCATCGGACTGGCTTCACCGGATACCATCCTGGAAAGAAGCTATGGTGAAATCCTGAAACCTGAAACGATTAACTACCGTACTTACAAACCTGAAAGAGATGGTTTGTTCTGCGAAAGGATCTTTGGCCCTGTAAAAGATTATGAGTGCGCCTGCGGTAAGTACAAAAGAATCCGTTACAAAGGCATTGTGTGTGACCGTTGCGGTGTGGAAGTAACAGAAAAGAAAGTACGTCGCGAAAGAATGGGTCACATCAAACTGGTGGTACCCGTGGTGCATATCTGGTATTTTAAATCACTGCCCAATAAAATCGGTTACCTACTGGGAGTAAGCTCCAAGAAACTGGAGACCATCGTATACTATGAAAGGTATGTGGTGATTCAGCCCGGTATCCGTGTAGACAAAGGACAGAATTACGGTGACCTGCTGACAGAGGAAGAATACCTCGATATCCTGGAAACTTTACCAAAGGATAATCAATACCTGCCTGATGATGATCCGAATAAGTTCATCGCTAAAATGGGTGCTGAAGCGGTACATGATATGCTGCAGCGCATCGATCTCGATCAGTTATCATTTGACCTGCGTAATGCAGCTGCCACCGAAACTTCACAGCAAAGGAAGGCCGATGCCCTGAAGCGTTTGAGTGTAGTGGAAGCATTCCGTGATGCCAATACAAGAATCACGAACCGTCCGGAATGGATGGTGATGCAATACATCCCCGTTATTCCTCCGGAACTGCGTCCGTTGGTTCCCCTGGATGGTGGCCGTTTTGCTTCTTCTGATCTGAACGACCTTTATCGCCGGGTAATCATCCGGAATAACCGTCTGAAGCGTTTGCTTGAAATCAAAGCACCTGAAGTAATCCTTCGTAATGAAAAAAGGATGCTGCAGGAAGCGGTTGACTCCCTCTTTGATAACAGCCGTAAATCTAATGCTGTAAAAGCAGAAGGTGGTCGTGCATTGAAATCACTGAGTGATGTACTGAAAGGTAAGCAGGGACGTTTCCGTCAGAACCTCCTTGGTAAAAGGGTTGACTACTCCGGTCGTTCTGTAATCGTGGTAGGTCCTGAACTGAAACTGCATGAGTGCGGTCTGCCAAAAGATATGGCGGCTGAACTGTTCAAGCCGTTTATCATTCGTAAACTGATTGAAAGGGGTATCGTTAAAACCGTGAAGTCTGCCCGTAAACTGGTAGATAAGAAGGAAGCGGTGGTATGGGATATCCTTGAAAATATTCTGAAAGGTCACCCGGTGATGCTGAACCGTGCCCCAACACTGCACCGTTTATCAATCCAGGCCTTCCAGCCTAAACTGATTGAAGGAAAAGCGATCCAGCTGCACCCGCTCGTGTGTACGGCCTTCAACGCCGACTTTGATGGTGACCAGATGGCGGTACACGTGCCCCTGAGTCATGCAGCTATCCTGGAAGCCCAGTTATTGATGTTGGCTTCTCACAATATCCTGAACCCGCAGAATGGTACACCAATCACCCTTCCTTCACAGGACATGGTGTTGGGTCTGTACTATATCACCAAGGGTAAGAAAACAACGGAGAAGGAAATTGTAAGGGGTGAAGGAAAGATTTTCTATTCTGCAGAAGAAGTGATTATCGCCAATAATGAAAGAGTAGTAGACCTGCATGCCTGGATCAAGGTGAAAGCCAATATCCGGAATGCTGATGGTTTGCTCGAACATAAATTAATTGAAACAACGGTTGGCCGTGTGATTTTTAATCAGCACGTACCAGCGGAAGTTGGATTTGTAAATGCCCTGCTTACCAAGAAAAACCTCCGGGAAATCATTGGTGACATCATTCGCATTACCAACGTTCCCAAAACAGCCAAGTTCCTGGATGATATCAAGCAGCTCGGATTCCGTACTGCCTTCCAGGGTGGTCTCTCGTTCAACATCAATGACCTGATCATCCCGGATGTGAAGGAAGAAATGCTGGACAACGCCAAGTTGGAAGTAGATGAAGTGTGGGAAAGCTACAACATGGGTCTGATCACGAACAACGAGCGTTATAACCAGATCGTGGATATCTGGAGCCGTGTGGATACCCGGATCACTGAAACCCTGATCCGTGAACTTGCCAATGATAAGCAGGGCTTCAACTCTGTTTACATGATGCTTGATTCCGGAGCCCGTGGTTCCAAACAGCAGATCAAACAGCTGGCTGGTATCAGGGGATTGATGGCCAAACCAAGGAAATCCGGTTCAACCGGTTCCGAGATCATCGAGAACCCGATCCTTTCCAACTTTAAAGGTGGTCTGAACGTATTGGATTACTTTATCTCTACACACGGTGCCCGTAAGGGTCTTGCGGATACGGCCCTTAAAACAGCCGATGCGGGTTACCTGACCCGTCGTCTGGTGGATGTGGCCCAGGATGTGGTGATCACAGAAGAAGATTGCGGTACCCTCCGTGGTATCGGTACTTCTGCATTGAAGGATAATGAAGATGTTATTGAACCGCTCAGCGACAGGATCTGGGGACGTACCTCATTACATGATGTATATGACCCAATGTCCGATAACCTGATCATTGCGGCCGGAGATGAGATCACTGCAGATATTGCCAGAAAGATCGAAGAAGCCGGTATTGAGATCGTTGAGATTCGTTCCGTACTGACCTGCGAAAGCAAACGTGGTGTGTGTGTGAAATGTTATGGTAAGAACCTGGCCAGCGGTAATCTCGCTCAGAAAGGAGATGCTGTAGGTATCATCGCGGCACAGTCCATCGGTGAGCCGGGTACACAGTTGACCCTGCGTACCTTCCACGTGGGTGGTGTTGCCGGATCTGCATCTGTTGAATCAACCTTACTGGCGAAATTCGAGGGTACCATCCAGTTCGATGGTCTTCGTACCGTAATAGTAACCAATAACGATGGTGGTAAAGCACCTGTGGTCATTGGTCGTACCGGTGAGGTGAGGATCATTGATACCAAGAATGATCGTCTCCTGATCACGAATAATATCCCTTATGGTGCCACGCTGAACGTGAAAGACGGTCAGAAGGTCAATAAAGGCGATATCCTCTGTTCATGGGATCCGTTCAACAACGTTATCATGGCCGAGATTGATGGTGCTGTGAAATTTGACAACGTTATTGAGGGTATCACTTACCGCGAAGAAGCGGATGAGCAAACAGGTCACCGTGAGAAAGTGGTTATTGAAACCAAGGATAAAACAAAGATCCCGTCCATCATTGTACAGGGTAAGGACAATAAATCCTATAACCTCCCAACCGGAAGCCATATCATTATGGAAGAAGGCGATGATGTAAAAGCAGGACAGGTAATTGTGAAGATTCCTCGTGTACTGGGTAAACTCCGTGATATCACCGGTGGTCTGCCACGTGTAACGGAACTCTTTGAAGCCCGTAATCCGAGCAACCCTGCTGTGGTATCTGAAATTGACGGTGTGGTCATCATGGGTGCTGTGAAGAGAGGTAACCGTGAAATCCTGATCGAAGCCAAGGATGGTGTTCAGAAAAAATATCTCGTGCCTTTAACCAGGCAGATCCTGGCACAGGATGGTGACTTTGTAAAAGCAGGTGTGGCACTTAGTGACGGACAGATCGCCCCTTACGATATCCTCTCAATCAAAGGTCCATTTGCCGTACAGGAGTACGTGGTGAATGAGATCCAGGAAGTATACCGTTTACAGGGTGTGAAGATCAACGACAAGCACATTGAAGTAATCGTTCGCCAGATGATGCGTAAAGTAAACATCGTGGATCCGGGTGATACCCGCTTCCTGGAAGACGATCTGGAAGACAGGTTCGACTTTGTACAGGAAAACGATTACATCTTCGATAAGAAAGTGGTAACGGAAATTGGTGACAGTGGTAAGCTGCGCGCCGGTCAGATTGTTAGCCTGCGGGAAGTAAGGGAAGAGAATTCCGTACTCCGCCGAAACGACAAGAAACTGGTAGAATACAGGGATGCCAAACCAGCTACTTCTTCGCCCACTTTGCTGGGGATTACCAAGGCCTCACTGGGTGTTCAGAGCTGGATTTCGGCGGCTTCCTTCCAGGAAACCACCAAAGTACTTTCTTCTGCTGCCATCAACGGTAAAACAGATGAAATGCTCGGCCTGAAGGAGAACGTGATCACTGGTCACCCGATCCCTGCCGGTTCCGGTCTCCGCGAATTCGACAACATGATCGTGGGCAGCAAGGAAGAATATGAATTGCTGCAAACGACCCGTGAGGCCATGGCTTTTGACGAGGAAGAATAATTTTTGGGTAATGGGGTTCAGCGAGTGGCGAGTAGGGTCACCCAAAAATCAATGTGAATAATTCAGTTTAAGGAGCAAGTTCAAACTTGCTCCTTTTTTTGGGCCGGATGTGAGTTTTTTCCCACTACCTACTAGCCGAACCCTGAGCCCCCTGTTAACTGTTTCATAAAGTAAACCGATTCCCTATATTTGCGGGCCATTCGTTTTTACTTTGCAAAAAGAA
>Ga0075163_10007115_pt1 | contig 14822 bp, 12 predicted proteins | sample JI1023141ADNA_FD_71478 | JGI IMG/M metagenome (GOLD analysis project Ga0075163, IMG submission 71478) | Wastewater effluent complex algal communities from Wisconsin, to seasonally profile nutrient transformation and Carbon sequestration -... | ecosystem: Engineered > WWTP > Effluent > Algae...
TTGACACAAAAGGACAAAAAAGTCAAGGCAAAACGATGCGCACCCCGCTCTTTCATTTTCCAAGATGTGTAAACACAAAGTAGCCAAGGCCCTTTGTGACACCTCTAAGAAAATGAAATTCACACTACCATCCTCCCGCCCGTTTTGCCAGGGCCAACGCACGCAGTGGGGTGCTTACGACGAGGAGAATACGGCTACGTTTTTGATGTTCCGTTTCTTTTCTCTGTCCTTTTGTTTTGACACAAAAGGACCAAAAAGACAAGGCTAAATGCTTTTTGTTGAGTGGTTCTTTTTCTTGTGGACGGAATTCTTTTTACTTTTTCCTTGTTCCAAATTAGTACCATCCCCTTTACTATGGAATATCTTCTAACAAAAGTCACCCTATGAATATAAATCTCCAGGCAGCATTTATAGGGCTAAACCCTACGAATATAAATCTCCGCTCCTAGAGTCTTTGAAATATCCGAATTTGTCAGAAATACCATACTAGTCATTAACACACATCACCTATGAAAGCTAAAATTTATTTAAGTGTACTTGTTTTCCAACTGTTTTTTACGTTAAAGGCCCAGGTGGTTCTCTATGAAGACTTCTCCTCACCGTTTAATCCTGTTGCAAATGGCTGGAATGTACAAAATCTTTCATCCCCGGTTGGTAGCAACAGCTGGTTCCAGGGTACCAATGCTTTTAACGCTCTTGCAGGGGGGCCACCCGATTATTTTGGAGTCAATTTTAACAGCACTTCGGGTTCGGGCGTAAATAATACAATCAGCAACTGGCTTATCACGCCGACACTCAACCTGGTGAACGGCGCTGTGGTTCAGTTTGCTACACGCACTACGGAACCGGCCAGCGGCTTTGCCGATCGTTTACAGCTTTATTACAGCACAGCTGGTAACGGTACCGACGTGGGCCTCACCGCCGGTACAGCAACTAATACGGCAGGTACTTTTACCAACATCGCACTCGACATCAACGCCACCCAGGCTGCCATGGGATACCCCAGTTTTTGGGTGGTAATAACCGCCACCCTGAATGGAATTGCAACACCCACCGTGGGACGTCTCGCGTTTCGCTACTATCTAACGAATGCAGGGGCAGCAGGCATTAACGGGAATTTTGTAGGGATAGATGAGTTTCGTTATTCGCTGCCATGCCTTCATGCACCGGCTGTTGCGGCATGGAACGGAGCACTTTGCAGCGGAAACGCCGTTACCCTTTCGGTAATGGGCGCTATAACATCCATCACTTCCTACACCTGGATGACTGGCGCCAACACCAGCACTGCTGAATTCGTTCCGGCAAATTCAGGTTTGAACAGCGTTTATGTTCTTTGGGAAACAACACCCGGCTGCCATTATCTGGAAGTGGCAAATCTGAACGTGCTTCCCGCACCCACCGTTTCAGTAACATTTGCACCCACTGGCAATGTATGCCCTGGTAGTACCGTTACGTTCAGTGCCAGCGGGGCCGATTCCTATACCTATACCTTAAACGCTGCTAATACCATTAGTTCTACTATCAACCCATACACTTATACAGCAACGGCCCCTACGGGTGTAAAAAGCTTTACACTAAAAGGCACTTCCACGCAAGGCTGTAAATCCGCTCCCGTTACCCTCACCCTGATGGTAAGCAACTGCACGGGAATAGATGAGGTGTCGGATTCTTTCACTACCATTTCTGTATACCCGAACCCATTCAATGACCAGTTGTTTTTAAAGGGCTATAATGGACAGATTCTGATTTATGATGTGCTGGGAAGGTTGGTTCTGGAAACAACTATCCGGGAATCGGAAGTGATAAACACCCAACCCCTGGCTCTCGGCGTTTACGTTCTTAAAACGCGTAATGGTGCGATCGAACAGCGTTCTGTGCGTTTATTAAAGAACTAATAAACACGTTGGGGCGTGATCGGAAACTGGTGTTTTAATTTTTTATTGAGCGAATCGGAAAATGCTCGAGGTCGAACTCTTTCGTCGTAGATTTGAGAAAAATTCTGAACGGGTGGCCGGGTAAAGCGTCCGGTGAAACCACCATTCGCTGGCGGCTTGTGGCGCGAGAGCAAGTTCAGTAAATGATGGCCTGGGCTGGCTGAGGCCAGCTACCTTATTTTTTTGGGGCGTTGGATTGTAAAAGGTGGGCGTAGCAGCACATCGTTTTGCTTCTTCAGAAAGGCATTCTGTTTACACCTGAATTGTGTTGAATTAACCTTTCATAATAATTTTCAGTGTAAACTTTGTAGTAAGATCCGTCTTTCTGACTCTGAATTATGTAAACATAAAAAACCATGAAGTAAAAAAGCGCACCGTCCGGTGCGCTTTCAGCGGGCAGGGGGGGATTAGCTAAAGCAAATCCCCAATTAGTCCCAGAGTGTAGAAGCCGAGCCATTTATTACCCCCCGAAAAGGCCGAATATCGCAAAAGTGTGGCCTTCAAAAGGATTCAGCCTACTTAGACGACGTTATTATGAAAAGAAGCCGACCAGCTTGGGGTTATTAACACGACCAAGCTAGCTTAAAGCGCCTCGATAATATGAAATTAATGGCGGATTTTGATCGTCAAAGAGAGATTTTTTGCTCTGACGAGGAATTTATTTATTATCAATAATGATAAATTGGGTGTTATCCAAAGTTCCTTCAGCTAGTTTAAATAATTTATCTCTTTTTTTCATTTTTTCTTTGGTTTGAGTATTACATAAGAACTCCATTTTGTGCTTTGATCGGTTCTGGGATTTCGGAATCCTGTATCATTTGTTTTAGGTCTATTTCAATGTTCCTGCATATTGAGAGCATTGGTACATCATTTCCCAAACCTTCAAATGGGTTTTCGGAATAATCTCCAACTAACTCCATCATCAGAAATATCCACGCAATTATTGAAACCACCGGCACAAAAAACCAAATACCAACAGAGCCACACTTTTCGAACTCAGTAATTAATCCAAAAGGTAAAAGGAAAATAAAAATACCAACGAAGATCCTGCTTGCATTTCCATACTGCCGGGGTAATGGAAATTTTTTGATTCTTTCTGCCTGCCCTTGAGACGTATAAAGATCATTGAGTAGTTTCTGCAATTCCATATGTCTAAAGTCATCTATAAGATTTTCCTTACGAAGTTCCTTTAAGTGTTGTGACTGTAAATCGATAATTTGGGTTGCAACGTTAGCTACCCTCGGCAATTTATGATGCTCGTCTTTTTCAAGATGTGTTTCAAGAACTTGCTGGTGGTCTACTTCGAATACTCCCGCTCCGAACTTTTTCATCCTATCGCGATTTACGCTTGCAACTCTCGAATTAAGGCTTACATGTTCCCAAGGTGCGGGTACGAGCAATTGATTCCTTAATGAATACAGGTAAGCAATATGCCTGTATACTAGCTTTTTAATAATTCCATTAATGTGATCATCTGAGACAGATTTGTTGGTGAATTGAGGTGTTATAAAACCGCGCAAATTACTGGCCCACATGCGGCTGGTATTTGTAATCGCTCCCCATATTTTTCTTGCCTCCCATAAACGATCATATGCTTGGTTGTTTTTAAAACCTATGTAAAAGGATACGGCGGTGCCCGTAACCGCAACAGCCGTCCAAGGTATACTCAGCCATGTCAGCATTAAATAGTTAAAAAGAAAAAGGACAAGGGAGGTAAACACCATGATCCAGACCAGGTGAATACCACCTGTTTGCAGCATTGTTCTCAATGGCAAATTTTTATTTACATACATAGTTTCGTCTTTTTTATTTGTGACTACAGCAAAAACTTTTCGCCGAGCTTCAATAGTTTTAATGTGTTCCTTATCTTTCCTTCTTCATTGAGCTGATTTAAAATCTGTTCAGGTTCTCGCATTGGTTCGTCACCGGCATCGAACGTACCATAATGGAAAGGAATAAACACTTTTGCTCCTGTGGCATGAAAAGCATCTAATGCCTTATATGGATCCTGATGATGTTGCCCCATGAACCAGGTAGGAGCGTAAGCTCCCGCTCCAATTAATGCCACGTTTATATCAGGAAAGTTTTTCCCGATTTCTTTAAAGTGCGAACCATAACCTGAATCGCCACTGAAATAAATACACTTATTATTGGATTGAATGACAAAACCTCCCCAAAGGGTTGTATTTGTATCAAACAAACTTCTGTTTGCCCAATGGCGTGATGGAACAAATGTGATACGTAAATCAGCGTTGGTTTTATACTGTTGGTACCAACCCGCAGTTTGTATTGGATTTTCAACCCACTTGCTTATTAATTTATCTAGATTTAATCCGCAAAGTATTTTAGCCTGTGGATTTTTTTCTGCTAACAACTTAATGCTTTTTTTGTCGCAATGATCGTAATGAGCATGGGATATCAAGATGAAATCAATGTTTATTAGTTTTCGAGGATCAATTGGAAGCTCCGAATGGCGTTTGCCCACTACAAGATCACCGAACATGGGATCAACTACAATTCGTGAGCCTCCTAATTGAATGAAAAAACTAGCGTGACCTAACCAAACAATTTTATCATCAGAATCATTCAACCAAGCATCATCTTTCATTACAGGAATGCTCCATGTATCATGCTTTTTAACTGACCGCTGCGGATTTTTAGTAATCAGGTATTTAAATATTTCCCTGAAGCTAAGAATGGTTGGAATTTCAGGATTAATGAATAATCCGTCCTGATCAAGCGGCGTACCTTTCCAATCCTTTACTATCGTCTTCAAAACTTGGTTTGAAGTGAAGCTTGTAACAACCGGTATTTTCTTTTTTCTAAGCATGAGTTTCCTAGTTAGATGTATAAATGATACACTATGCATTAATTAAAATTTAATGTTTGTTTAAATGTTCCCGAGAGCTTTCTTGTGATTCAGACAAAGATGTAAGCATCTATCTGCCCGCTCGTTGTTCGATTAGTACAGAAGGTGAGTAACCATATTGCTTTTTAAACGCATAGGAAAAATGTGACAGGTTTTCGAAACCAACCTCAAAATACACATCAATTGGTTTCTTCTTTTTTTCAGCAAACTGGTAGTACGCAAGTTCCAATCGTTTTTCTGTGAGCCATTTTTGAGGTGTAACATTAAATGCTTTACTAAAATCACGCTTAAACGTAGTTAAACTACGGCCAGTCAGGTAAGCAAACTTTTCCAATGGCATATTAAACATATAGTTCTTTTCCATGTAGGAAGTGAGATCTATCTTTCCTGGCACCTCAAAATTTGCCAATAAGCCGTCAATACCGTGATCAATAATCCGAAGGATGCTTACTGCCTCCGTTATTTTTAAAGAAGCGATTTCTTCCGGAAATGTTCCCTCCATTTCAAAGTATGGAATCAGGGAATCCAAGCAGCTCTGAAGTAGTGGGTGATTATTGAATCTGAGTATCTTTTTACTGGTTGTTGTTTTAGGTTTAATATTAAGTTTACCATAAAACTCTTTTAACCGTTCAGTCGTAAGATGCATGGCGACTGATTTATGTGATTCACCATCTTTCGGATTCAAAATCACAGTCGCAATCTGATTTCTGGGTATCAAAAAAATGTCGCCCGGATAAAACAGATAGGAGCCCTCGGCAGTAATTATTTTTGTTTCACCAGAAATAAACCAAATCAGACCATGCTTATCAAAAGTAACATCAGTGGTATGAAGTTTCTCTTTGTAGTTGGATAACTTGATCTCAGGAGTTATGTATTTTGTTTGAAAATCCATTGTATATCGCTTAATAAAAGTACTAAATAACTTGAAATTCCACGCCAGTCAAAGTCTCACTGAGTTTCCAGAGTTTTTTAGCGTTATTTTCGTCTAATGAGTAAGGAAGTACGCCATTCCCTGCCGATTTATTCTGAATGTCTAGTTCAGCGATATTTACATCTTCGCAGTAAACTCCTCCAAGATCTTTAAGCATAGGACTTGTAGCGGCCCAAACCGTGGTGGCCGCGCCCTGCGGAATTGTTTTAAGCATAGCCGCCACCTCAGGGCGAATGTTGCCGGTTTCATCCAGGATGCCCATTTGTTTGAATAGCTCCATATCTGCATCTCTCGCTAAATCTGTTCCTCCAACTGAACCTGGATGAACGGAATACGCACGGACGTTAAACGCTTTACCCCTGTTGTCTAATTCTAATGAGAATAAGTTGGTTGCTGTTTTTGACTGACCATACCCTAACAACGTTTGATAGTCTCTGTGATCGAAATTAGGGTCTTCGAAATTAAATGGTGAGTAGTGATGGCCATAAGAGGATAGGTTGATCACTCTTGCTCCATTGGCTTTTTTTAAGGCAGACCAAAGTCTTGCTGTCAGCTGAAAATGACCTAGGTGATTCGTTGCCAACTGTGATTCAATTCCGCGGCTATCCCTGCGCAAAGGTACCCACATAATTCCAGCATTATTAATAAGGAAGTGAATTGGTCTGCCAGTAGCCATGAATTTTTTCGCGAACGCATCTACCGATTGTGGATTTGAAAGATCCATTCCTTCAATTTCAACGTTAGGGATACCAACTAGTGTTTTTTGTGCTTTCGCTGTATCTCTCGCTAGGACAATAACAGTAGCTCCCGCTTCTGAAAATACTCGTGTAGTTTCCTGGCCGATTCCGCTGTGACCACCAGTAATTATTGCTATTTTGCCGGTGAGATCAATTCCTTTTATGACATCTGTTGTAGTGGATTTTGCGTTAAACATTGAGTTTAATGGTTTTTGTAACGCTCCTTGATAATTAGTTGTTTCCATGTTCTTTTAATTTATTATATATGCTTAAACTGTTTAATTTTAAATGGCTTGCCCGCCGTCTACTGAGAAAATTGAACCTGTAATAAATGCCGCGTTGTCGCCTGATAGGTACGTTATCATGTCTGCAACTTCTTCAGGTTTGCCCATTCTCGCTAATGGTATTGTACTCAATAGATATTTTTCTAAGTCATCATTTAAGCCAATTTTTTCCATTATAGCTGTTGCAACAGGGCCAGGACTTACAGCGTTTACCCTGATTTTTTTGGGAGCTAATTCAAGAGCAGCAATTTTTACTACTGCGTTTAATGCTGCTTTACTTGCGGCATAAACAGATCCTTGCTGTGGCGAAATAGTGGCTGAAGATGAGGAAAGGAATACAACTGATGCATTCTCATTCAGAATAGGAATAAACTTACTTAATGTAAAATATGCTCCTTTAAAATTCACATTCATTACTTCGTCAAACATTTCTTCTGTTGTTTGCTCTATAGGAGCAATTTTTGTGATACCTGCATTAATTAGTAAAATATCCAATTTGCCATATTGTTTAGCAATTTGTGAAACCAGGTTATCAATATCAGATACCTTGGATTGGTCTGCTAATAATGCGTTTACATTCAATTCTGAAGCTGCTTTTTCAACTACTTCTTTTCTTCTGCCAGTGATTATTACTTTAGCCCCTTTATCGCTTAGCATTTTTGCTGTGGCGTATCCTATGCCGCTATTACCTCCAGTAATAACAGCAACTTTGTTTTTTAAATTTGTCATTGTAATTGTGTTTTAATTGATACTTATTTGTTCTGCTTACAAAAAGTTAAATCGCTCTGGTTTCTTTCTATTTGTTTAAAAGACCAATTTTGTTTTGTACTCTTTTGTTACACTTTAATTATGCCCATGTCTTTTTTTCCAAAGCCTTTGAAGAAATAATATGAGTAGTACAGTCACGGATTATTTTGAGTAAATGTATTTATCAACGTGGTTACTGTAAGAGGTCAATAGAAACGACCAGGCTTCTTTGCTGATTTCCAACTTAGGGAATACTACATCAAATGCATGGAAGCACCCTTTGAACAATTTGAATGTTACAGGCACACCTTCTTTTTTCAAGTGTTCAACAAACTCGATGGTTTCGTCTCTAAATGGCTCCAAATCACCAACAAACGTAATGGTTGGTGGTAGCTTTGAGTAGTGCTTTGCTCTTCCAGGCGCAGCGTAATATGGAATCTCCACCCCTTGCTCTTTCAGGCCCTTCAAATATTCAGACCATCCAAAATTATTTGACCGGGAACTCCAACCTGGCGAATCATTATTTTTTGCTGATTCAGTTTTTTGACGATCATCCAACATCGGATAAATTGGCATCTGAAGAGCAATATTTACCACTTCTGTATCTGTTGCTTTTAGCGTAACAGCTGCTGCTAAGCCACCACCAGCGCTATGACCTGTAACAATAAGTTTGTTTGGAACTATGTTTAATTGTGAAACGTTTTCATTCATCCACAACAAAGTGTCATAACAATCATTGAATGCAGCAGGATAAGGAGCATCAAGCGCTTTGCGATAATCCGGTGCAACAATAATACATGGTTTTGCGTCAATGAATTTTTTGATCACTGCTAAATAATCTTCAGGGGCTCCAAGTAATAATCCCCCGCCGTGGATATATAGCATACCTGGTAGTTCACCTTTAAAATTTAATGGTTTGAATATCCTGATGCGAATATCCGGTCCACCATTGCGACTAGGAATTAATTTTTCCTCGCATTGTAAGCCCTCAATATTTTTACCCTTTGATCTCGCGCTGTTTCTATTAAGCATGCGTACTCCGGTTTTATTCATTAATAGTCTGCCAGAGATTTTTAACATCCAATAACTTGATTGGAGTTCTTTGTTAAGCATTTCTTTTTTTACTTGCATGATTTCTAATTATTTAGCGGTTATTAAATCTTTTAATCCATTTGGGAAAAATGCTTCCACAAATACAACAGTGTTTAAAAATTCTTTGTGTGAAACTATTTTTCCATCGTTAGTAGTGACATGAGCAATGTATAATTGCTTGTATGATTTACCACTAGCCATTGTAGCTTCGCTTTCATATTCTGCAACCAGTTCATTTTCTTTTTCCATTACTACTTTGAAGTTTGAGAAGTGAAAGTTTGGCGCTGCTGCTTTAACTTGGGAAAGAGACTGCTCGATTGCCTCATGCCCCAAAATTTTAGAAGGGAATCCTAATGATTGTACATAAGGTGCGTCGATGTAGCCATCTGTTGCAAATAATGAGCTTGCTGCTTTAGCATCACCTTTACCTACTGTTTCCAAAAATTCTTTGAAGATTACAGAGGCTGTTTTTTGATTGTCTGTTGTTTTCATTTTTTTAATTTTTCAGTTATTGGTTGTTCTTTTTAGTTTATTTAAATCTCCGGTGATTTGTTATGACAAAGGTATTGGGCAAAAGTCCGAGCGAGTTTGTTTTAAAGTCCTATTTACTTTGTTTAAAAGACTATTTTATGTTGTAGGTATTACTTGGAGCAAAACTTTTTTACTTGTGGCTGAATCTTTGCCTTTACGGCACACGAAGTCCGAAGCCCTTGCTGAAAAAGCAAAGAGAAGCTAATTATTTCTGAAACTATCTCATTTGTTGGCTTGTAAGCAATTGATGGAACAACGCATGATACGCAAAGTATGTGAGGATTAAAAAACTGAAAAAAATGAAAAGAGCAACTACCGCAAATGCATAACAGACTTGAGTTTCTAAAGGATGGATACATTCGACGGTTATAAACTACAGTTTGAATCTTTGAATAACAACAGATTAGCAAACAAGTGAATTAAACAACAAAAAGTTCGAACCATAAAAAACCTCTGATGATCTACTCACCAGAGGTTTTTGTTTTTTCAAGCGGAGACCGAGGGATTATTGGCATGATCCCTAATGCCTCCTATAGTCACAATGCAAAAGCCAATCCTGTGCAACGGGATTGCTTTTTTAATTCGCATCCACTTATGAAAGCATAGCTTTCAACGCTCCTGGAAATTAAAAAAGGCGCCTAAAGGCGCCTTTTGCTATTTATCTGCGGGCAGAAAGGGTCTAATTTCTAAGGCTTTTAAGCATGATTTAGAGCAAATTTTAACATTCTGATAATAATATTAAACCTTACGTAATTTTCTTTAAAACCAGATTCAATACTTATGTGAACTACTTTTTCTGAAAGCTGCAAAAGAGAAAATTCTGAACAGTATTAAATGGTGTAGTGTGATCTTCTGTTACACACTTAACCCTGTCAAATTTTACTTCAAAACGCGCAGACATAGAGGTTTCATTGTATTGCTTAATTTCCAATCCACTGCATTTTTTTGGACCATTCTCTGAAAATGTACCAAGGATCAAATATCCCTTTTCACTAATAGCATCTTCCGCAATAGCAACATATTTATAAACCTTGTCCTCAGATGTGAGAAAGTGAAAAGCAGCCCTGTCATGCCAAAAGTCAAACTTTACAATAGGCTCAAATTCCGTAATGTCACTAATTATCCAGGTTACTTTATCAGCTCTTTCTCCTAATCTCTTTTTTGCTCTTTCAATAGCATTGGCGGAAATATCTAAAACAAAAACATTTTTATAACCTTTATCCAGAAGCGCATCAACAAAATGGCTATCCCCTCCACCAACATCAATTATATTCGCATCAAGAGGGAGATTAAATAATTCTAAAAACTCAACAGAAGTCTTTGGATACTTTTGAAACCAGCTAACTTCATCTTCTGCTTTAGTTGCAAATACCTTTTCCCAATGGTCTTTATTATCCATGATTATAGTTTTAATGTTCTTGAAAATTAACAAAAAAATGTGTATTCGGATGAATACGTATCAAAATTCACCAAAAGAGATGAAAAGACATTAAAAAGCGTGCAACAAAGCAATTTATCTATAAGTCTTTTAAGCATGATTTAGAACAAATTTTACATTCTGCCGTAATATTACAGTAATTACTAAATCAATCCTGAACCAAGTGCTAATGAAATAGAGATTAACATTATTGCAACAATTATCTGAATAAATTTTATAGTCACTTTTTTCAGTAATTTACTCCCTACGAATGCACCCGTGATAGCGGCAAGTGTCGCGATTACAACTAAGTTAATATTATCAATTAATCCTGCTTTAGAAAACTTTGTAGCATACACAGAAAGTCTTGTGAAATCTACAAAGCATGAAATTACTACTGTTGTTGCGATAAAAGTTTCTTTTGAGAGATTCACTCTAATCAAAAAAGCACTTCTTAATGCTCCCTGGTTCCCGGAAAGACCACCAAAGAAACCGCTTAAAAGACCACCAAGCGGCATCTGCTTTTTGCCAAATTGAAGTTTGTTTAAGATAGGAACCAGATCAAGAATTGCAAACAGAATAAGCAGAACAGAAATAATAAATTTAACCGGGTACACTTCAAATAATCTGCCAGATAAATGATAAGAAAACAATGGCTTAACATCGGGAATGTACAATAAAAGCAATGCTCCGGCAAAGGCAGCTATAACAGCAGGAATACCAAAACGTATTAAGACTTCTTTATCCGCTTTTTTTCCAACCAATATTAATTTGAAAATATTATTAAAAAAATGTACTACACCCGTCAATCCAATCGCTACATCTACCGGAAAGAAAATCATAAATACTGGTGTTAGTATAGTACCTAATCCGAATCCCGAAAAGAAAGTCAGAATAGATGCGATGAATGCCACAAGAGATATAATGAGAATTTCCATGTATTGGGGTTTCAGCCAACAAATATAAACGATTGCGAAATAAAAATGGCTACCCAACAGGATAACCATCAAAACAGAGCAAAATTCATCAAATGAGATGAAAAAGACATCAAAAAGCGGTCAGGGGTGATTTCAGCCACTCATCCACCAAATTCTTGTTCTTATTTAAAACTGAGAGTACTAAGTTGTTAATCTGTTCATGACTGTATTTTTTTATTTTCTTTTCTCTTACCAAAGCATCGTGTTTCAATTCATATGTTTCAAGGTAAACTAACATCCAAGGCGTTTTTCTGGAAGGGAACTTTGATGCACCTGAATTGTGTTGAATCAACCTTTCATAATAATTTTCAGTGTAACCTTTGTAGTAAGATCCGTCTTTCTGACTCTGAATTATGTAAACATAAAAAACCCATGAAGTAAAAAAGTGCACCGTCGGGTGCGCTTTCTGCGGGCAGAACGTTCCTGAGTTCGAACCATTTTATCCAGGATTTACAGAAAATAGTAGAGTTTAAATCCTTCCTGGTCCAGGAGATCAATTGCATTAAATTGCAGCGAATCTGAGAAACGAAATCGCTGTTTTCTAACAATTGGATCACAATGGTAATTCACAAATCGCTTTGCATTTGAAAAAGGTGCATTTAAATTCGTAAATTAACATGACAAAAGACATACACACAAATTACTGCAAATTGATACAACGACAAAAAGTGAAACTAAAAACAACAAAATGAAAATGAAACTACTGATTATTTTGCTTGTGTTTTCCGGCTTAGCAAATGCACAACTACCAAACTACGTTTGGGCAAGGAGCGCGGGCGGAAATGGCATGGACAATGGCCAGTCTGTAGCCACAGATGCCGGTGGAAATACTATTGTAACCGGTTATTTTACGAGCCCTTCCATCATCTTCGGAACGGTTACTTTAACCAATCCCAACAATCTTGGCAATGCTGATTTTTTTCTTGTGAAGTATGACGCAGGCGGAAATGTTCTCTGGGCGAGAAACGCAGGCGGAAGCCCTAATGATTATGGCTATAGTGTAGCTACTGATGTCAGTGGAAATATTTTGGTAACTGGTTCTTTTTCGAGTCCAACCATTACTTTTGGAACAACTACTTTAACCAATGCCGCCGCAGGCCGAAATGATATTTTTATTGTGAAATACGATCCGAACGGAAATGTTCTTTGGGCAAGGAGCGCGGGCGGAAGTGAGTGGGATGAAGGTCTGTGTGTTTCCACCGATTCAGGCGGAAATGTTCTTTTAGCAGGTGATTTTTCGAGTTCCCTTATAACTTTTGGAACATCCACCTTAAGCACGACTATTGCGAATACCTGGGATATTTTTCTGGTGAAATTTGATGCAGGTGGAAACGTTCTTTGGGCAAAGAGTGAAGGGGGAAGTAGTAGCGATAACGTACGGAGTGTTTCTACTGACGCCAGCGGAAATGTTCTTATCACCGGTTTTTTTATTAGTTCATCCATTACCATCGCAACAACTACATTAGCCAATGCAGGCAATGGGGATTCTTTTCTTATAAAATACGATTCAGGCGGAAATGTTCTTTGGGCAAAAAGCGCTGGCGGGGCTAACTTTGATAAGGGCAACAGTGTAACCACGGATCCTGGCGGAAATATCATTACAACGGGCTATTTTATCAGCGCCTCGATAGTTTTCGGAACAACTACTTTAACCAGCGGAGCCACCAGTAATTTTTTTCTCGTGAAGTATGACTCAGGCGGAAATGTTATCTGGGCGAAAAGGGACGGCGGAAGTGCTAATGCTGAGTGTTATGATGTGACTACCGATGCCGGCGGAAATATTATTATAACCGGTTCTTTTACCGGTCCTTCTATTGCCTTTGGAACAACTACTTTAACTAATGCAGGTGTTTCTGATATTTTTATTACGAAATATGACCCCTCCGGAAACCTTCTTTGGGCAAGAAGCGCGGGTGGAACTATTGATGATGAGGGCAATAGTGTCTCCACCGATGCCAGCGGAAATATCCTTGTAACCGGTTATTCTGCGAGTCCCCCCGTTATCTTCGGGACAACCACTTTAACCAACGCAGGCGGCCTTGATTTTTTTCTTGTGAAACTTTCAGACCTAATAACGACGGGTGTAGAAGAAACCAATTTTACCGGCTCAATAGATGTTTTTCCTAACCCTTTCTCCACGCAGATAACGTTACACACAGATAATTCTTTAAACAACGCAACTTTCAAAATGGTTAACGCCATGAGTGAGACCGTAGTAAAAATAGAAAATATCAATGGACAGACACTTACTTTCAATCGCGGGAATCTTCCATCCGGGCCTTATGTTGTTCACTTGACGCAAGGCAATAAACTTCTCGCAACAAAAAAGATAATAATTGCGGATTAACAATATCGGCAAACTGCACTATCACTCAACAGCGTTGACCCAGGCACTAGCGGGCACTGATCCCATTGCTACCTGACTGAGTCATAATGCTGAAGATATCCCGGGTTCGAACTTTTTTATTCAGGATTTGAGAAAGATCCTTGATCTTACAAAAAAATAAACTTGTTCTTAAAAACTATGTAGACGTTTAATTAAAAAAGCTCTTCCAGAACCAGATTTCAAATATATTTCAAACTCATAAGTAAGCTTAATCCTGTTTTCCTGATTCGTTTTATGGCCGTTGGATTTCTCAAATCCTAAAGGAAATGTAAAATTCATGGATTTGTTATCTCTTATAACTTCTTATTAGAACAGCATTAGAATTCACATTGAATTGGCTGTTTTCCTGTCCTCCTCCAATACGTTTGCAGGATACTCCAAAAACTTCAAACTAAAAAACCTATTGACAGCAAGGCTTTCAATGGGTTTTAATTATTGGCGGTCAGGGGGGGATTAGCTAAAGCAGATCCCCAATTTGTCCCAGAGTCACAATGCAAAACAATCTGCCAAAGCAGATTGTTTTTTTGTTTTTGTGCTTACTTTTTCGAAAGCAAGCTTTCGACCTTACAGCACGAAAACAAAAAAGGTTTGAGCGATGCTCAAACCTTTTTTGCATTTATCTGCGGGCAGAAGGTTCCCAAGTTCGAACTGTTTTATTCAAGATTTGGTAAAAATACTCGACTTTCGAAACTATTTATAATCACATTTAAACACAAAACCGTCCACACTTAAAAACCACATAAACGTCGCAAAACCATAGACAAAATCAACAAATTCGGTTACAAACCCTTTAAAATGCAATATTAAAGATAGCAGGATTAAGCGCAAATAGCAAAAGTGCCGGTAAACCGGCACTTTTCAGTGAATTTTACTTAATATATTTACTTGCTATAATTAACCCCGATTATAAATTAAAA
>Ga0075163_10007117_pt1 | contig 14819 bp, 18 predicted proteins | sample JI1023141ADNA_FD_71478 | JGI IMG/M metagenome (GOLD analysis project Ga0075163, IMG submission 71478) | Wastewater effluent complex algal communities from Wisconsin, to seasonally profile nutrient transformation and Carbon sequestration -... | ecosystem: Engineered > WWTP > Effluent > Algae...
GTCGGGGAACATGCCGCGGAACTGCAACTCGGCGAGTTCGGGCGGGATGTCGGGGCCGAGTAGTTGCAGGTCCATCGCGGCCTGCCGCTTGAACTCGGGCCCCTGGTAGTCCTCGAGCTCCTGGCGGCGCTGGTCGAACACGGACGAGAGGAAGCCCTGGTAGGGGTCCTCGGTCAGCGAGTCGCGCTTGGCGCCGGTGGCGTCGAGGGCCGCCTGACGCTCCGTGCGCGACCCGCCGAGGCGGTCCGAGCCAGCCCACTCGTCGATCCACTGGTTCTTCTCGGCCATCGCGTCGGGGTTGTTGATGACCTGCACGTCGGGGTGCTCGGCATCCCACTGTGCGGCGGCGCGGATGCGCTCGTCCTCGGTGGCTGCGTCGAGGTTGGCCTGGTTGATGGCGTGCTGGGCGCCGGTGACGCCGGCCTCGATCTTGGAGCCCGTCTCGGCGTTCTCGCCCGCCTCGCGCGTGGCGTCCTGCTGGTAGACGTCACCGAGCCCGCCGGCGCGCGCCTCGATCTCCCACTGCGACAGGTCGCCGTACCCGCCGGCCGAGCCGCTGCGGCGGTTCGCTGCCGCCTGCGCCTCCGCGATCGCCCGGTTCGCTTCGGCCCGGTGCGCTGCCTGCGCGTCGGCCACCTGGGAGAAGTAGAGGTCGTTCGCCGCACCGAGCGTCGACGCGCTCTGGTCGTAGGCGCCCTGGTACTCCTGCAAGGCCTGGTTGAAGCGGCCGTAGGGCGCCTCAACCGTCGGCAGCGTCGACGCGGTGGCCGCGCCGGGCGCGCCGATCAGGCCGCCGAGCGAGGACTGGCGGCCGAGCGCCTCGTCCTTGGACTGGCCGAGCTGGTTCTGGGCCGTCGAGAACGAGCCCGTCGTCGCGAGCTCCTGCAGCGCAGCGAGCTTCTGCGGGTCAGCCACCTTCGTCTCCTACCGGTACGGGGCCAAGCCCTCTTCGAGGTACTGCCGCGAGTCGGCCAGCAGTCCCTGGTCGCCGAGCTTGCGCTTGTTCGCCGCGATCTGCATCGCCATCGTCCGCTGGATGCCCGCCAGCGAGTCGGCGCCCTTGAGGTCGAGCTCACCGGTCTGCAACGCCTGCTCGTGCTCCTGCTCGGCGACGGCTTGCAGGTGCTGGCCGGAGCGGAACATGCCGCGATCCTCGTGAGCGAGGCCGATGTCGCGCCGGGCGATCTCGCCCTGGTAGGCGATCTCGGGCCGGTACAGGTCGATCTGGGCCTGCGCCTTCGTCTTCGCGAGGTTGGCGTCGTCCTCGGCCTGGGTCGAGTCGAACCCGAGCGCGCGCATGTAGGCCAGGTAGGACGGGTCCTGCATCACGTCGGGCATCAGCGCCTCGGGACGGTCGTGCGCGTGGTGGTGCGCTGGGGCTGGGCCGGCGCGGGCGCGTTCGTCATCGACGGCGGCTCGGGTGCCATCCACCCGGGAACCGGCGTGGCCACCGGCGAGGGCGGCAGAGGGGCCTTGGGCTTCCAGTAGTCGATGACCTCACCGGGGCCCGACGCGTAGTCGCTCGGCTCGTAGTCGGCGGCCGGGTTCGACCGCTGCGCGGCGACGCTGTTGAGGAAGTCCCGCACGCTCGCGGCGCGCTGGTTGTATTCCTGCGCCTGGGCGATGGCCACCGGGTCGGCCGTGGGCGGGCCGCCGACGTTGGCCTCACCGAACAAGCCGCGGGTCGGGTCGAGCTGATTCTGCGCGGCGATGGCGTTGAGGAAGTCGCGATAGGCCGCGTACTCCTGCATCTGGGCGTTGACGTCGCTCATCCGTTCCACCTCTCAAGGCCGGGTGAGCGCCAGATCCGCTCGCCCACCCCGCCACCGACGCGCTTGCGGCGCTGCTCGGCGCCGACGCTGTTGATGAAGTCCTCGTAGGCGCTGTTCGTCGGGTTGGCGCCCGCGCCCACCTGGAACCCGGTGGCGGCGCCCATCGGCGCCCCGGTCGGGCGCGGGCGCTGCGCGGCGAAGATCGGCTGCTGGGACGGCAGCGCCGGGATGTGGTTCGGGACCTGCTGGCCGATCAGGTCGGGGCGGGGCCGGCGGAACGCGTCACCGAATGGCATGACACCATCGTAGCGGTCAGGCACTACCTCCGCCGATGGGCACGCACGCGCATGACGAGCGGGCCTCTTCGATCTCGCGGTCACGGTCCTCGAGTAGATCCCAGGCCCGGGCGTCACCCGCCGCCACCAACGGCATGATCTCGCGCCACCGGTGGGTCAGCTCGATCACGCACGATCCGTCGTTCACCTGACTCGCGCCCTCCCCTTGGTGCGCCGATGCCTCCTCGAGCTCCTGATCCCGCCGCTCGAGGATGTCGACGACCCGCATCGCCCGCGCCGGGTCCTGTGCCGCGGCGAGCACCTCGTGGTGGAACGTCGGCCAGCGGAAGGTGTACTGGAAGTCCCCGCAGCCGTGGGTGGCGAAGTGCTCCTCGAGCTCCTGGTCGTGGCGTTCGAGGAGGTCGGCGGCCTGCGCTGGCGCCTCGGTGAGCATCGGGCCCATCTGGGGCCAGCGGTGGGTGAACTCGAACGGTTCGGCGCCGGCCGGTGTTGGCTCGGGGAAGGTCGGGTTGAAGTCGGGGTCGTAGTACGCCTGGAACGGGATGCTCGCGCCGTAGAAGTCGAAGTTGAGGGTGATGTTGGCGTCGACGGCGAAGGTGTCGTTGCCGACGTCCCAGGACCCCCCGGTTGAGTCGGTCGTGAGGCCCTTGTCGGCGATGAAGAAGTCCGTGGTGGGTGTCGTCGAGCCGGTGTCGAGATCTGGGTACGGCATGTCGGCCGGATCGGAGATCCCGGCGGGCATGTTCGGCGGGTCAGGATCGTCCCGGCGCCACCACTCGCCGTAGGCCTCATCGGTGCTCGCGGGCGTGGTGATGACCGTCTGGTACACCGCGAACTGGACGAGGAAGTCGTACCACCGACCGTCGGCCTGACCTGGGCTGCCGCTGACCATCGGGATCGCGTTCCCGCCAACCCACGCCGACTCGGACTGGGCTCCGGCACTTGTGCCGATGACGAGGCTGTTGGCGTTGCGGACGACGATCAGGTTGGCGTAGGGCGGATTGGCGCCCAAGCCTGTCGGCGGTGACGTGAAGCCGATGTTGACGTAGTTCGAGGTCGTCTCGCTGTTGTAGATACAGCTCGTGACGTACCCGTAGAGCGAGTAGATCGACGACGTGATGTCGAGCGGCCACCCATCGACGGTGTAGCAGAGCTCGCCACCATCCGCTGAGGCAGACTCGCCACCGGAGTTTCCGCTCTGGCCGACGCTGACCTGCAACGTTCCCATGTCGCCGCCGCCTCCGAGCGGCCCGGCGTAGGAGTACGCGCACACGATGATGAGGTCGTTGTGCTGGACGTAGCCCAGGGCCACGAGGTCGGAGAAGGATGTCCCGGTCTCGTCGTCGGGGATCGCGTTGAGGTCCCACCCGCCGCTGGCGTCGCGTTGCCAGTCGGCGAGGCCGATGCTGTGCTGGACCGTCATGCGTCGCTGTGGCCGCCGGGCTGGCGAGCGGGGTCCACGTCGACATCGGTGATGATGCGGCGGATCGCGCAACCGACGACATCGGTGATGTTGATGCGGAACCCCGAGCCGTAGCCCTTGGCGCCGAAGTTCTTTTGGATCTTGTCGGACTGGCCTGCCGCGGTGTTGGGCGCGACATTGGCGGCTTCGGTCCAGGCGATCGTCTCGGTGGCGTAGTCGTCGGTGCCGAGCCGGTCGTAGGTGTCGACGGCGATCGAGAAGCCGTTGTTGGTGACCCCGGTGTCCCACTTCTGGAACTCGACGAGCACCTTGCGGACCCGCATCTCTTGGCCCTCGGGCGCCCGGACCACCTTGGTCCGCATGTAGGCGTCGATGGGGGTGTCGGAGTCGTCGCCTGGGTTCTCCAAGAAGCCGCCGACGAAGCCTGGCCGCTCGAGGTCGAGGCGGAGCTGGTAGTAGTCGGCCTCACTCGCCGCGCCGGCGGTCGTGGTCGTCGAGGTGACCGTGCCGCCCGTGGCGTTCGTGTCGTCGATGACGACGTTGCGCGCGAGACCCTGGTTCGACCCGGTGAAGGTCAGCACGAAGTCCACCCCGCCGCCGCCGGCGGTGACGTCGCACCCGCCGGTGAGCCCGAAGTAGACCAGCGACTGCAACTCCTCGAGGGTGACGTCCCACGCGATGCCGGCGATGGAGCCGGCGTCGCACGTCAGATCCCAGGAGCCACCGGTCGCGGTGATGGTGATGGACTCGACCTCAGAGGTGCCGCGGTCGTTGGCGACATGGACCACGCGGGTCGCGTCGTTCACCCCCGCGATCGGGCCCGTCGTCTCGACCTCGAAGTCGAGGAACGACCAGGCGTCGTGCATCCGCACCAGCGCCCGCGCCTCGTCGGAGGAGAAGTAGATGGCGTCGACCTTCGGCAGCGCGAGCCCGAACTTGAGCCCCGACAGCGCCAGGTGGTTGTACTCGTCGGTGTCGAACACCGTGCCGTTCGTGAAGCTCAGGCGGGCCTCGCCGTTCTCGCCGCCGTTCTCCGGGCCACCCACGTAGCCCTGCGCCCAGTACCAGAGCAGGCCCTGGTAGTTGACCACCGTCGACTGCTTGCCCGGCGGGTCCGCCGTGTAGATCTGGCGCAGCGTCCCGGTGATCGTGCCGCCCACCAGCGCCCACCACGACAGGCGGGTGCCGATGACGAGGTTGTTGCCGAGCCCCTCGAGGACGTAGATGGCCGAGTCGTAGCCGACGCTGATGAAGTTGATGGCCGGGACGTTGGTGAAGTCGGCGGCCTCGGAGTAGGCCAGCTGGTAGAAGGTGACCGACGAGCCGCCCGACGGGACCCCGCCGAAGTAGAGGCGGTCGCGGTAGCCCTTGAGCGCCACCGGCCCGATCGACGCGTCCGTGACGCCCGGGTCCCAGAGGATCTCGGTGATGGTGTCGCCGGTGACGTCGTAGTGGAAGCTCTGCTGGCCCGGTGAGGTGAAGTAGGTCTCCGAGCCCGACGAGATGACCGTGAACGGGCACACCGCGGTCGGCGTCGCGGTCAGGTGCGGGCCGCCGGTGACGGCGGTGAGGATGATGTCGAAGTCCGACGCGGCCCGGTACACGGTGTCCTCGATCACCATGCACAGCGCGGCGTTCACCGTCGTCGGCGCATGGAAGCCCCACACCCGGCCGGCCACGTTGCCGCTCACGGGCACCGCAGCGAGCCCCGGGCGCGGGCCGAGCAGACCCGCCCGGTAGCGGATCATGTTGGACGCCGTGTAGGCCTTGAACGAAGCGATCTCGGGCGGCTTGTCGCCGTACTCGCCGTCCTCCCACCCCTCGAACACGAACCGCTGACTCGCCATCAGATCACGTCCCGGCGCGACCTCGCGAGTTGCCCGCCGCGCTTGGGCTGCGAGGTTCGGATCATGGCGGCCAGCGCCAGCGCGTAGCGGGACATGAAGCGCTCGCCGGCCTTCGCGTCACCCCCGGGGCGGTCGTGGGCCATCGAGCAGGCGAGAAGCACTACGGCGTCCGCGTGAGCGTCGGGGATCAGCGGCTCGTCGTCGTCGGCGGCGAGGGTGGTCTCATAGGCCACGTACCAGATCGTGTAGGCGGTGTCCTCGTCGGGCTGGGGCACGACGCGCAGCGCGCGGTCAGCGACGGAGTAGCCCTTGACGATCCGCTCGCCCCAGTCGAGATCCGCGTCCTGCTCCGGCATCGGGTCGAAGCGCAGATCCCCGACCTTGACCGAGCGGACGGCCTTGGCAGTGGCAGCGAGGGTGGTCGTCTCAGTGGCGGGCCAGGTGCCAGTCTCTTCGAGGTCGAGCCAGGGCCAGTCGGCCTCGGCGGCGACCTGGCGAAGCGCCTGGTTGACGATGGCCGTGCCGGCGGCGGACGAGAGGGCGAGACCGGACTGCGAACCGACGGCCGATCGAAGCTGTGCGAGGTTCACGGGTCACGCCTTGACGGCGACGACGCCGCCACCGGTCGTGTCGAGATCCTGCGCGGCGCCGCCCTTGAGGTGCTCGATGACGAGCTCGTACTCGGCCTTGGTCGCGCCGAGCAGCTCGAGCTCGCCGGTCCGCTGGTAGCAGAGCATCCCTGTGGCGAGGATCACCGCCTCGATCCAGGGTTCGGGGCACAGCGGCTCGGAGGAGTCGCTCGAGAGGGCCGCTTCGGTGCGGAGATAGCGGTGCTTGACCGTCAGCGTCGCGTTGGGGGTGGGCACGAACCGCACCTGCCGACCGAACTGTGCGTACGCCTTGGGAACGCCGGTGTTGGTCTCGCCCCAGTGGTCGGCCTCGTCGATCGACAGACGAAGCATCGGAGCCGCCTCGGCGATCCGACAGGAGATGGTCTTGACGTAGGTCGACGCCGTGGGGGTGTAGGTCGCCGTGCCGTTCGCCGTGGTGATGTCCTCGGTGGCCTCGAGCCACGCCCAGTCGCCTGCCATCTCGACTCGCTTGACGGCGCGGTTGATGAGGCTGTTGATCGTGGTCGTATCGAGCAGACCATCGTCGGTGGGGATGCCGAACCGTTCGCGCACGTTCGAGAGGATCGCCGATCGAAGCATGTCGCGATGCTACTCCTCGTCCCTCATCTTGGGGGCGAGGTCCATCAGTCGGTCCCGTTGAGTAGGCGGAGGAGCTTGCGGGTTTGCAGGCGGTCGACGCGGGCGAGCGTCTTGACCTCGCTCTGTAGGTCGCGGATCGCCGCACGAACAGCGGCGACCGTGTTGTCGGCCAGGGCGGTCTGTGGGCGGTCGATGATCGCCTGGAGGTCGACGAGGCGGGTTTCGAGATGGGACGTGAGGGTGCTCTCGTTCGTTGCGGCGACCTGCCCGGACTGTTCTGCGAGCACCGCCGACACGAGGTCCTGTTCTGTGGTGGTGAGCGGGCGGGTTTGCCCGGTCGGTTGCTTCTGAAGGTCGAGCAGGGTGGCGGTGCTGTCGTCGTTGAGGACCGCGAACCCGTCGACGATTCGGATGGTGGTCACTGCGGCCATCAGGTCACCCCTTGTCAGCTTCGACGTACACGCGAGCGATCTGGATCGTGCGTGCGACCGCGTCGTTGGTGCGAAGTCCGGTCCACGGGTACAGCGCCGTGGTTGCCCCGGGCAGGTCGGTGGTGTGGCTGCCCGACGCCGTGGTGGAGTTCGTGACGTCGTCGATCTGCCAGTAGGCGGTGGTCGCGCCGGCGGGCATCCAGAGCCACAGGTCGTAGACGGTGCTGACAGCGAACGCGATCCCGGTGTCGGTTGTCGTGGCGGTGACGCCGCCGTCGTTCGTGATGAACTGCCAGTTCGTGTCGGTGTTGTGGCCGTTCTCGTGCTCGCGGTTGAACCCTGCGAAGTGGATGGACCCGGCACGTCTGGTGGTGATCGGCGCCACCGAGGTCAACCCCGCGTTTATGCGTGACCCGGTCAACGCGCCCGTTTCGTTGTACGACGCATCCGGGAACCGGACCCGGGCGTGCCAGAACACCCCGCCGTACGTGTCCGATGACGCACCCCGGTACCACGGCTGAATTGTCTGGCGGATCTCGGCGTCGGCGCCGGCCGATGCCGCCGACGCAATGTTGATGAGCGCTTGAGCGACGTTCGCGACAGCGACCGTGGTGATGGTCCCGGTCGACGCTGCTGCCGCCCCTGAACCGAGCGACGTGACCGTGGCACCGGTCAACGGTAGGAACAGCCGCCACGCCTTATCGAACGGCATCTGCAACAGGCGCCGAGCGACACCGGACGCCGGGGTTGCTGTGAGGGTCGCCCGCCCTGCCTGCGTCACCTCAGACAGGGTGCCGAGCCCGAGGTTCGACCGTGCCGTTGCTGCGTTGGTGACACCGGACAGGTCGTCAACCAGCGCGGCGGCAGTCCCCGCCGCCTCGAACGCTGCCGCCGACTGCCCGTCGAGCAGATCGGCGTCGAGTCCAGAGCCAGCGCCATCGACGGTCTTGATCGCGGTCAAGATGTCGGCCGCAGACATCACTCCTCCGGCAGACTGGGCGCCTGGCTCCCAGTCCGTCCCATCCCAGATGGGCACGTCACCAACGGTCGGAGTGGCCGACGACCAGTCGACGAGATCGGTCGTTCGCAGCGCCGCCGGCGCATCGGCCACCGGGGTCGGCTGCGTCGTGGCGACGAGGTTCTCGGTGCCCGAGCCCTTGGAGAAGATGCGGCTGTAGCCGGCCGTCTCGAACTTGTAGTAGACGTCGTCCTCGACCCAGTTGGCCGTGGGCGTGAGCGATGCTGTTGCCGTGCCTGCGGTCGTCTGGCCCGAGAGGGGCGCGACGACCTGCTGCGTGGCCGTGTGCGCCGACCTGGGCCGTCCGTAGACGTCACAGGTCGAGATGAGCCACGCCTGAGACGCCGCCGTCAGGCCAGCATCGACGAGGGTGATCGTGAGGTCGGCCACGGCGCGATGCTACCTCTCGGTCGGCTGCCGTAGGCGCTGCTCGGGGTCGAGGCGCTCGATCCCGACGTGCTCTTCGACTCGCCCGAGTCGGCCGTCGATCGACATGAGCCGCTTGTCGAGCTTGTCGAACTGGGCGGCGTCCTGGTTCGTGTGCGTCGTCATCTCGGCCGCGGTCGCCATGCCGCCCTGGATCGTGTCGAGCTTCTCGATGATCTCGACCTGGCCGCGGTCGAGGGCGTCGGCCTTGTCACCGAGCCCGTCGATGAGCTCGGTGTGGACAGGGATGACGGCGATGTTGTCGATGGCCTTGGTGATCTTGCGGACGCCCGCCCACCCGCCGCCGAGGAGAGCCCCAGCGAACGCGAGAAGGGGAACCCACCCGCCGGCCGACGTCGGCCAGAACGACTCCTGGGCGATCACCAGAGGGCCCATCGGATCAGGGCTGCGGCGAGAGCACGTCGAGCAGCTCGTCCTGGCCCGGCCGGCGGTTGCCCTCGGCGTCCCACCGGGCGTCGATCACGCCGACCGCGAGACAGGTGTCGACCTGGGACTGCTTGGCCAGGTGGCGCTTGAAGCCATCCCAGCACAGCCAGGTTCGACCCTCGCTGTCCTCGAGCAGCCGCTTGGTGGCTTCGGTCATGTCGTCCTCCTCGTTGTCCGTGGGGCGGCCAACCGTCCCATCAGCGTTCCACTGGCCCCAGTCCTGGGCGAGCACGTCGTTCACGTCCACCTGCACCCCGCCGAGCACCGGCTGGCCGAGCAACTGGCGCAGCGAGCAGGTCTGGCTGTGGACGTACTCGTTCCACGACATCGCCGCTGTCTCCCACGTCAGGTCGGCCACGCCGACCTCGTGGAGGTGGTCGATCAGCTTCGAGCCGCCGTACGCGCCGACCCGGTAGCCGGCATCGCGGGTCGGGCCGGCGGCGAGCGCCCAGTACCGGGTGGCGCCCGGGAAGCTGTCGCGGCGGATGTGGGTGTCGGCCTCGGCGAAGTAGATCGCGCACCCGGTGGGCAGACCGATCGAGCGGGCGAACGCGACGGCGCGCTGGCCGTGCAGCGCCCCGATCTCGGGGTTGACGAGCGCGGCGTTGCCGTTCAGCTCGAAGATGAGGCCGAAGGCGAGGCCGTGGGCGTGGAGACGCTCGACCTCGGCGCGGCTCGCGTTGTACTGGTACCGGAGCGCGCCGACGTAGCCCTGGTCCGCGAGCGCCTGACACGACCGGTCGGTGTGGGGCGAGAACGAGTCGACTGCCTGCACCGTGCCTCCTCAGAGCTTCGTGATGACGAGCGGGCCGTAGGCCGCGGGCACGTCCGCGGTCCGAGGATAGGGGGCCGACGAGTCGCCCGGAGTCACCGTGCATTGGTTGTTGTCGACCTCGATGCCGTGGTAGCGGCTGCCGCGCAGGTTGACGGGGATGGTCAGCTCCACCCCGAGATGTACCCCGTCGAGCACCACCCAGCACTTCGTGCCGACCGAGTAAATCTCCATCCACGCCCGGCGGCTGTCGTTGTACTGGTCGGTCTCGGCCGCGGTCAGCCCCCGCGAGGACTGCACCGAGGCGAAGCTGGCGTTGGTGTCGCCCATGACGGCGAGCGTCCACACCGGCTGGTCGCCGGGCGTCGCCGGCAGGATGTCGGCGATCGGCCACATCCCCAGCCCGCCCTCGGCCTTGGTGAGGTCGACGTGGATGATCGGCGTGCCCTCCGCGGGGCGGACGCCGGACCACCAGCAGCCGGCCTTGAAGTTGCCCGAGTACGCCGCGGGGAACTCCCGGTAGACGAGCCCGTGGCCGGCGCCCTCGGTGGCGCTGTTGTTCACGCCGTCGCCCGGCGCGCTGATCGTCAGCGCGCCATCGACGATCGTGACGACGTCGTAGGCGTCGGGCAGGACGTCGGAGCCCTGCGTCCAGCCCGTCAGGGAGTCCATCTGGTAGACGAGCGGCCAGCCCACGTCGAGGGACTGGTAGATCGGCTGGTCGATGGTCCGCATCGGGGAGACAGCCAGGTTCGCTGCCACGCCTACATCCGCTTCGAGAGCGCCACCGTGATCTCGCGGGCGGCGCCTTCGGCTGAGCCCATCACGAGCCGGAGCCAGGTCGCGCCCGACAGGGCGGAGGGGTCGATGACCACGTAGTCGTTCGCGACGAACGTGATCGACATCGCGACACCGGCGGTGGAGACGGCGCGCTTCCACGTCCCCGCGACGTCGCCGCCGCCGATGTCGGCGGGGAAGGCGAGCTCGAACGTGGCGGTGGTCGACGTGATCGCGGACGGGAGCGCGATGCCGACGACCCGGTTGCCGTTCAGGCGGATCGCGGACGACGTCGTGGCGCCGTTGGCGACCGTGACCTTCTCGGGCATGACGACACCGGACATCAGGCGCTCCTAGTAGATCATGCGGGTCAGCCCGCCCTCGTAGGCGCCGATGTCGCGCCGGAGCGCGCCCTGCAGCTTCTCGGCGAACTCGGCGTTGCGGTCGCGCTCCTGGCGGGCGCGCTCGGTGTCGCGGGCGACGGCCTTGGCCTGCAGCCGGTCGAACGGGTTGCCCCGCGACCAGTGCGCATCGGCGAGGCGCCGGAGCAGGTCGGCGTTGCACGTCGGCGACCTGGTGGCGAGGTAGCCCTTGCCGTGCGCGTCGATGCCCCACACCTCGAACCAGCCCCAGTACGGGTTGGCGACGCGGGGGTAGAGCTCGCGGCCGTTGATGTCGGTGACCCACCGCTCGTTGTCGACGACGAGGCTCATCGAGGGGTCCCCCACCCACCCGCAGGTGGGGTCGCCCTCGTTGATGCGCCGCCCGATGTCCATGACGTCGCCCGCGACGACGACGTTGGTGCCGTCGAGCAGGTGGATCGCGCGGTCGAGCAGCATCAGAACCCGGTGGCGCTGACCCGGACGCTCGCGAGCGCGGTGGAGAGGTCGGCGGCGGGCAGGGTGGGCGGGGTGTAGAGCACCGAGACGCTCGAGGTCGCGCCCGACGCGACGCTGGTGAAGTCCGTCGCGGACGTAACCGTGACGCGGGGGGTGACCGCTGCGGAGATCCCGTCGGTGGAGTCGGCGGCCAGAGCCACCGCTCCATCGACGCCGGTGGCAAACACCGACGGCGTGGCGGTGTCGGCGGTGAACCGATCGGTGTCACCGGAGACGCCGACGATCATCACCGCGGAGGTGTCGCCGGTCCACGCGACCGTGGTGTTGGCGCGCCAGCCCCAGATGATCGACCCGAGCGGGATCGTGCCGGCGAAGTCCTTGAACCCCGACGTGCCGCCACCGTCGGTGAACGCGCTCTTGACGCACGACTCGGTGAGCTCGGTCATCGTCGGGCGGGCCTTGATGAGCGAGTTCGTGTAGTCGTATTCGAACGCGTAGCCGCCAGCCGCCTGCGCCTGGATCTCGTCGATCGACGTGAGCCCGAACATCGCCGCGGTGAGCGACTCGCCGCCCGAGTCGTAGCTCGAGTCGAACGTGATGAGCTTGGTGACCCGCTTGCGCCGGCCGACGAGCTCGATGCGAGGTCCCGACGTGAAGTCCGCGATGGTGAGTGCCATGTCCCCTCCTCAGGGATCGGCCGAGGCCACCGCCGGCGAACGGCGGCGGCCAAGGTGGGCGATCAGGCCTCGGTGATGTCCTCGATGACGAGGTTGGTGTTGCGCCGGTTGCACGCCATCTCGTGGTACTTCTTGAGCGTCCCCGAGAACACGTCGGTGTCGCCGACCTGGATGAGGACGCCGTTGGTGCCCTCGATCCAGTCCCAGTCCTCCTGGACCATGCAGCGGATCGACTCGGTGTCGATGCCGAAGAGGCGGTTGTCGGGGCACTCCTCGTCCCACGACAGAACCTGCTTCTGGCCCTTCTTCCGCATCCCCTGCTGGACGGCGCCGTGGCTGAGGCCCATGTAGCCGCCGGGCAGCTCGACCTCGTCCATCGTGCGCTTCATGGTGGAGAGGACCTCGCCGTAGGCGCGGAACACGCCATCGGAGCCGATGAGCAGGTCGGCGAACTTGCCGCCCTTGATCGACTGGCGCATCAGGGACTTCGAGACGAGGTTCTCGCTGATGGCCCGGTTCGTGCCCGAGTTGCCGAACACGCCGGCGGCCCAGCGGGGCTCGGTCGACGGGGCCAGCGTGTGCAGCGTGGCCGTGTCGTCGATGATGGTCTGCAGGCCGGTCAGCTCGATCTGGCCGTCACCGGGGTTGCCGGTGTTGGTCGACGCGCCGCCGGCACCGGACCGGAACACGAAGTGCGTGCCGGCGGTGACGTTCACCGCGGCGCCCGAGATCGTGAAGGCGCCGGTGGAGTAGTTCACCGAGGTCACCGAGCGGCCCGACGCGATCGAGTCGGGATCGGCGGTGGTGCCGATGTCGATGAGGAAGTCGTCGTCGAGGTGACGCAGCTGGTCCTGGCGCAGCGCCGTGCCCGAGCCCGAGCCCGGGGTGATCGTGGTCGAGTTGACCGTCTGCACGCCGCAGATCACGCCGTCGGACGTGCCCCAGATCTGCCGGGAGATGTCCCGGCGGGCGTCGGTCGTGGCGCCCTCCATCTCGGGCTCGAGCGCCCGGATGAAGCTGCCGCGGCTCTTGGTCATCGCGGCGATCACCGGGCCGGTGAGCTGGATGCGGGCGTAGCTGTAGCGCACGGGACCGAACACGTCCTCGTACTGCTGGTTGCCCGCGGTCGGCAGGGTGCCGGACTCGGCCCGGTTGCCGACACCGGAGTTGCGGCCGACGTGCAGGGCCTGGACGAAGCGGCGACCGACGATGTCGTCGGTGTTCTTCTCGGCCATCGCGAGGATCACGTTGGCGTTGTTGAGCTGCTCGACCACGGGCGCCTTGTAGTCCTCCTTGAGGACGGCGTCGGCCGCGGCGAGGGTCAGGGCGCCGATGTCGGAGCCGGTGAGGATGAAGCGCAGGCGCGAGCCGCCGATCCCGCCGAGGAAGGCGCTGACGAGCGCCCAGGCGAGGACCAGGACTGCACCCACGACGGAAGCCGTGAGCAACATGGGGGCCCCTTTCAGGGGTTAGGAGGGGATCAGGGGGTGCCGGGTAGCTGCTGGATCTTGCCCAGCCGCTCCATCGCGGAGGCAGATGCCTCTCGGATGCTCCCAGCGGACTTCTGGCCTGATGGTGCTCCACCCTCCGGTGGTGCCGCCGGCGCGCCCGCCTCTGCGGACTTCGCCTTCATGTACTGCTGGCCGTGCTTGGCGAACATGCTCTGCACCCTCTCCGCCGCTGCGGAGAGGCGTTCCTGCCACGGCATGTTCTGGTCCATCTGCTGTGCAACCACGAACAGTAGTCCGTACTCCTCGCTCGCGCTGTCCTTGAGCTCGGCCAGGCCGAGCTTGTCGCCGAGCCCGGACACGAACTCGTCCATCTCGCGGACGATCTTCTCGCGCTGCTCGGCTTCCTGGCGCTGGCGGTCGCGGGCGCTGAGGCGCTCGTCGACGAGCTTGGCCGCCTTCTCCTCGACGAGCTTCGCGATGGCCTCGGGGTCGAACGGGTCGAAGTCGTCGTCGCCGCCGGCGGCCTTGGACGCGGCGTCGGCGGCGTCCTGCACGGCCTCGGCCACGACAGGGCTCATGGCGTCGAGGTTGGTCCGCATCCACTCGGCGGCGCGCTTGACGTTGGCCTCGTCGCCGGAGCGGAGCAGCTGCACGAAGGTCAGGTACTGCTGGACGTCCTGGGGGTCGGCGCCCTCGAAGGCCTGCTCGATCGGGCGAAACCGCTCCTTCTTGGCGACGTTCTCCTGCTTGAGCTTGGCGTGCTCGGCCTTGAACTTCTCGATGTCCCACCCCTCGTAGGGGTCGGGCTCGGCCGATGGCGCCGGCTCGGCCGGCTCGACGGCCTCGACGGGCTCGGCCGGCTCGGCGCCGGTCGGGGCCATCGTGTCGGAACCACCGGAGATCACCCAGCCGGTGCGGCCGGACTCGACGTGCCGCCACCGCAGCTTGCCGTCCTCGTGGTACCGCTCGAACTCCGGGGCCGCTGCCCCGGTCACATCTTGGGCATCATCCACTGATGCGGCCCCTTTCTGGTTGGTGTCGTCAGGGTCCGACGACGGGATCGTTCTCGAGGGGCTCGCCCTCGGCGGCCTCCTCCTGGCGCTCGCCGCCGACGAGCTTCTGAGCGGCGGCGCGCAGGGCCTCGGCCAGGGCCGGGTCGGGCACCTGCTCGATCAGGCCCATGAGCTCGGCGGCGGGGTCCTGGGCGGGGGCGGGAGCCATCATCGGGTCCTCGCCGTACTCGCCCATGCCCATGCCCTTCATGCGGTCCTCGGCACCACGCCGGGCTTCGCTGAACATCGCCATCGCGGGTGCCTCCTCAGGCAGGTGCGCTCGTGCGCTCCATGTAGTCCTGGGGCACGAGACTACCCGGGGGTTCATCACCCTGCGGGATGGCCCCAGCGCCCTCCATCGTCGCGTTCGTGTCGCGCTG
>Ga0075163_10007118_pt1 | contig 14817 bp, 16 predicted proteins | sample JI1023141ADNA_FD_71478 | JGI IMG/M metagenome (GOLD analysis project Ga0075163, IMG submission 71478) | Wastewater effluent complex algal communities from Wisconsin, to seasonally profile nutrient transformation and Carbon sequestration -... | ecosystem: Engineered > WWTP > Effluent > Algae...
GGTGCCGGACATCGACTGGGATGCACTGCAGGAGGCTGCCGTCGCCATCATGGCGAAGGCGTACGCCCCGTACTCGCGCTTCAAGGTGGGGGTCGCCGGACTCCTCGACGACGGCCGCATCGTCGTCGGCTGCAACGTCGAGAACGCGTCGTACGGCCTTGGCCTGTGCGCCGAGTGCGGCATGGTGTCGAGCATCCACGCCAGCGGAGGGGGCACGCTCGTCGCGGTGGCCTGCGTCGACCAGCACGGGCAGGCGCTCATGCCGTGCGGCCGGTGCCGCCAGCTGCTGTGGGAGCACGGCCGGCCGTCGACCCTGCTCCGCACGCCGGAGGGCATCCTGCCGCTGAGCGAGATCCTGCCCCAGGCATTCGGGCCGAGCGACCTGGTCGAGCGCGCCGAGGACAGGACCCTGTCATGATCGAGCCGTTCGCCGCCGTCGACGTCATCAAGGCCAAGCGCGACCGGCACGCGCTCACCCCCGAGCAGATCGACTGGGTGGTGGACGCCTACACGCGCGGCGTCGTCGCCGACGAGCAGATGGCAGCGCTCGCGATGGCCATCCTGCTCAATGGCATGAACGACGACGAGATCGTGCGCTGGACGACCGCCATGATCGACACGGGCGTGCGCATGGACTTCACGAGCCTGCCGCGTCCGACGGTCGACAAGCACTCGACGGGCGGCGTGGGCGACAAGATCACGCTGCCGCTCGTCCCCGTGGTCGCCGCGTGCGGGGCTGCCGTGCCGCAGCTGAGCGGCCGCGGGCTGGGCCACACCGGCGGCACGCTCGACAAGCTGGAGTCCATCCCCGGCTGGCGCGCCCTCCTCAGCAACGAGGAGATGATGAGCGTCCTGCGCGAGACGGGCGGAGTGATCTGCGCGGCCGGCGACGGGCTCGCGCCGGCGGACAAGAAGCTGTACGCGCTGCGCGACGTCACGGGCACGGTCGAGGCGATCCCGCTGATCGCCAGCAGCATCATGAGCAAGAAGATCGCCGAGGGTGCGGGCGGGCTCGTCCTCGACGTCAAGACCGGCTCGGGCGCCTTCATGTCCGACCCGGCTGACGCCCGCCGCCTTGCGGAGACGATGGTCAGGCTGGGCAAGGACGCGGGGGTGAACACGCGCGCCCTCATCACGGCGATGGACGTTCCGCTGGGACTGGCGGTCGGCAATGCCCTGGAGGTCAGCGAGTCGGTCGAGGTGCTCGCGGGCGGAGGACCGGCCGACGTGGTCGAGCTGACGGTCCTCCTCGCGCGGGAGATGCTCGACCTGGCCGGCATCACGGGCATCGATCCGGCCCAGACGCTGGTCGACGGGTCGGCGATGGACGTGTGGCGGCGCATGATCAGCGCCCAGGGCGGCGATCCCGATGCCTCCCTGCCCGTGGCGCGCGAGCACGAGGTGGTGCGCGCGGAGACGGGGGGCGTGGTCACCCGGATGGACGCCCTCAGCGTGGGCGTGGCGGCCTGGCGCCTCGGAGCGGGGCGCGCCCGCAAGGAGGATCCCGTCGTTGCCGGCGCGGGCATCCTGCTGCATGCCAAGCCTGGCGACCGGGTGGTCGCGGGGGCCCCGCTCATGACCCTGTTCGCCGATGAGGCGGGTCGGTTCGACCTCGCCCATCAGGCGCTGGTGGGGGCGGTCGACGTCGGCCCCGAGGGCTCTACGATTGAGCGTCTGCCGCTGGTCGTCGGACGCGTGGACTGATTACGCCGAGGAGAGAGACGTCATGAGCGAGCACGCCACCAAGCACCACCCCATCGCGGCCTTCATCGTGCTGATCGTCATCGGGGCACTCTGCGCATGGGGCTTCGGGCTGATGAACAGCGGCACGATCCTGACCGGGGCCGGGGCGGCTGCCCTGCTGGTCCTCTTCGGCGGCTTCGTCATCCTGGCCCTGGGCCCGGGCGACGATGCCTGAGTTCGTCCCTGCCCCTGCGCTCATCCCCGTCCCCGGCGGGAAGCTGATCGAGGAGTACGTCGGCCACGCCTCCAGCGGCGACGACATGGTGTCCGTGGCGCACATGCTGGCCCCGGCAGGCTGGGACGAGCCGGCGCAGGAGCCGGAGTTCGACGAGTTCACCATCGTCCTCGAGGGCTCGATCACGGTCGAGCACGATGACGGGGCCATCCACGTTCGTGCCGGCCAGGCCGTCATCACCCGGGCGGGGGAGCGCATCCGCTACACGACCGCCGAGGGAGCGCGCTACATCGCCGTGTGCCTGCCGGCCTTCCACGGCGACCTCGTGCACCGCGACGACGAGGACGAGCACGGGCGCGAGGCCGAGGACTAGGTCGAGACCGCGCCGGCGTCCTAGCGGATGGTCGGGACGAGGCTCCCGGTGGTGCGGGCCACGTTCACGCCGAACCCGGCGTTGCCGGGCAGCTTGTACCCGTAGTACATGAGCCCGCCTTTCTTCCCCGCGGCCAGGACGTCTCCGTCCCCGCCGCCGGCCATGACCGAGCGCTCCTTGCCGAACGTCACCCCGTTGCGGCTGGTCGAGACGATGATCCCGTAGTACGAGCCGCGATCGCCCGAGTAGTACAGGGCGATGCGGCCCTTCTTGTCGATCACGGCGAACGGGTGGGAGCCTCCGCCGGAGATCGAGCCGCCCTCCTGGGTGAGGACCGGGCCCATGGTCCAGTGCAGCATGTCGGGGCTCGTCGCGGTCCGCATGACCCGCGGCGCGACGACTCCCGGCCGCTCGAGGTTCGAGAAGTAGGCGCGGTACCCGGAGCCCTGCTTGATGATGCTGATCCCGCCGGGCTCGAACCCGGCCTGCTCGCTGGTGATCACCGGTCCCTCGTCGGTGAACGTGAGGCCGCCGTCGCTGCTGCGGGCCGCCTGGATGCTGCCCGCGGACAGGTAGAACAGGCGCATCTGGCCTCCGCCGAGCGACACCGCCCGGGGCTGGCCCGCCATGGTCCACGGGATGGGCCTCGTCGGGTCGGCGACGAAGGCGGTCCCGGCGGATGTCGTCGAGGTCGCGCTCCGTACGCCCTCATCGGCGACGAACACGAACACGCGGACGCGGCCGTCGGGCAGCCGGATGGCGGACGGGTCGGCCACCTGTCCCTTGCTCGAGCCGAACGTCTCCCCGGAGAGGACGGTGCCGACGGGAGTGAAGGCCTTGAGCGCGCTGATCGTCGAGCCGCTCGACGTCGGGGTCGTGGCGGGGGTGGTTCCGCCCGGCGTCGATGGCTGCGGTCCGCCGCTGGGCTGCCACGTCCCGTTGGTGCACGTGATGAAGCCGCTGCCCAGCGGCTCCACGGCCCCGTTGGTCGGGCAGGCATCACCGGGCTGGTTCGCGGCGGAGGCAGGCCCAGAGCCGAGGAGCAGCACGAGGGTGGCACCGACGGTGATCAGCAGGTGGCGTCGCATGAGCCGAGGGTAGGGCGGCAATCGCGCGACGGTGGGCGAATCCGCGGTCGGGTGAGTGAGGAACGGCTCGTCAGATGAGCGACAGGGCGGCCGTGAGCACGGCCACAGCGACGACGATGACCGCCACGCCCGTGATCTGCAGCCGGCCCAGACGCTCCTTGAACAGCACGTAGGCGAGCACGGCCGCGATGGGGGCGAACTGCGAGGCGAGGACTGACGTGATGGCGACCTGGTACTGCGCCCCGATGGCGAAGAATGTGAACCCGATGACCTCGGAGAGCCCCATGCCGATGACGAGTGGGGCCGTCGCGCGGGTGAGGTTGAGCCGACGCATGAGTGCCAGCGGTATGGCCAGGGCCAGCACTCCCACGAGCCGGGCCGGCAGCAGCACCCAGGAGATCGGCAGCTCGCCGCTCAGGTGCCCCGAGGCGTAGAGCGCGACTCCGAACACCAGGGCCCCGCACGTCGCCAGGATCACGGCGAGCACGGGACGCTCATGGACGAGGGGAGCGGGGTCGGGTGCGATGGCGGCGAGGACGACGCCGCAGACGATCACGAGCAGCAGGAAGGCGATGATCGGGGCGATGCTCTCGCCGAGCAGGGCGGCGATGACGGCGGCGAGCGCGCCCTCGGTGGCGAGGATGGGCGTGATGATGCCGACCTTGCCCACCCGGAAGGCGAGGGCGGCGAACACCAGCCCGGTCACGTTGCCGACGCCGGACGCCAGCAGCCAGCCGGCATCCTCGCCGGACAGGTCGGAGGGGATCCCCGACCAGAGGACGAAGGGGAGCGTCACGATCAGCCCGACCAGCATGGTCCACGCGACGACGGACCACGAGTCGATGATCTTGACCGCGCGGGAGGACAGCAGCGAACTCGTGGCGAAGAGGATGGCGGTGCCGAGTCCGAAGACGATGCTGATCACCACGGGAATCTATCGGGGGGAATCCCGCTCGCCCGCCGTCGGCGGGTAGGTTCGGGGCATGGTCTCCGATGCCGGTTCGTACTCACCCGTCCCTCTCGACCTCATCGAGCGGGCGCCGAAGGTGCTGCTCCACGATCACCTCGACGGCGGCCTTCGCCCCCTGACGGTCGTGGAGCTGGCCGAGGAGACGGGCTACGCCGACCTGCCCAGCACCGACCCTGACGAGCTCGCCCGGTGGTTCGCGGCCGCGGCCTACTCGGGCTCGCTCGAGCGCTACCTGGAGACGTTCCGGCACACGGTCGGGGTGACGCAGACCGCGGACGCGCTGCGCCGGGTCGCCCGGGAGTGCGCGGAGGACCTCGCCGCCGACGGCGTGGTCTACGCGGAGGTGCGGTTCGCGCCCGAGCTGCACCTGGAGCGGGGCCTGGACCCGCATCAGGTTGTCGAGGAGGTGCTGGCGGGCTTCGCCGAGGGGCAGCGTCTGGCGGCCGCCGCGGGCCACCGGATCCGCGTCGGCGTCCTCCTCACGGCGATGCGCACGGCGACCCACTCCCGGCAGATCGCCGAGCTCAGCGTGGAGTACCGGGATCGTGGAGTTGTCGGGTTCGACATCGCCGGTGCCGAGGCGGGCTTCCCGCCCACCCGGCACCTCGATGCATTCGAGTACCTGCGTCGCGAGAACGCCCACTTCACGATCCACGCTGGCGAGGCGTTCGGGCTGCCGTCGATCTGGGAGGCGCTGCAGTGGTGCGGCGCCGACCGCCTCGGCCATGGGGTTCGCATCGTCGACGACATCGAGATCGGTCCCGACGGCGAGGCTCATCTCGGTCGGCTCGCGGCGTACGTGCGCGACTGCCGCATCCCCCTGGAGATGTGCCCGTCGTCGAACGTCCAGACCGGGGCCGCCGACAGCATCGAGACGCACCCCATCGGCCTCCTGCGCCGCCTGGGCTTCCGCGTCACGGTCAACACGGACAACCGCCTGATGTCCGGAACCTCGATGACGCACGAGATGGAGCTGCTGAGCGCGGCCTTCGGCTACGGCCTCAACGACATGCAGTGGTTCGCCATCAACGCCATGAAGAGCGCGTTCATCCCGTTCGATGAGCGGCTCGTCATCATCAACGACCACATCAAGCCGCAGTTCACCGCCCTGCGAGCCGTGCTCGCCGAGCGACTGACCGAGAGGATCTGACATGGCACTGCTGGAGGCCGTCGAGAGCAGCCAGGTACGCGTGCACGACCTGCGGCACGAGCTCGACCGCGCCCGGGACGCGCTCGATCGCACGGACGCCGTCCTCGCGGTGGCCGACGACACGCTCGGCAAGGCCGAGGTGGCGATCGTCCAGGGTCGTCGGTGGGCGCCCATGCTGGCCGTGGCCGCGGGAGTCGTCGTGGTCGGGGTGGTCGCCTTCGCGATCATGAAGCGCAGGCGGCGCGAGCCTGACTACGACGCAGCCTGAGCCTCCCGGGGCGAGGCGCGCTCCTAGCGGTGCTGGTCGACGAGGATCGGGTTGCCATCCGGATCTGTGACGATGAAGTGCGCGGGACCCGTGGTCGTCTCGTCGGCCTCCTCGACGAAGGTCACGCCCTCGGCGCGGAGCCGTCGCTGCAGCTCGCGCACGTCCGTGAAGGGGTCCACCGGCTGGGCGTTCGCGTCCCACCCCGGGTTGAACGTGAGGATGTTCCTGTCGAACATGCCCTGGAACAGGCCGATGACGTGGTCGCCGTTCTTGAGGATGAGGTAGTTGTGCGCAGGGTCGCCGCCGAGGCTGGTGAAGCCGAGCTTCTCGTAGAAGGCCCGTGAGGCCTCGAGGTCCGAGACGGTCAGGCTGATCGAGAACACGCCCAGATCCATGGCTCCTCCTGAGCTCGGTGGTGCGGGTGAATCTACCCAGCCTCGCCGGGGATCACCAGGATCCGGGAGTCCATCAGCAGGGTGAACCCGGCCGCCGAGTAGCTGCGCTCGGCATCGTTCCCGCGCGTCACCGCCAGCGTCAGGGTCGTGAAGCCGTCGGCGGTGAGCTGATGCTGGGTCCGCTCGATGAGGCGGGCGCCGATCCCCGTCCCGCGCAGCCCGGGATCGCGCCAGATGTCGGAGATCCACGGGCCGCCGGCCCGCGCATCGCGGCTCCGGACATTGACGACGATGCCGGCGCCGACCCGGCCGTCAGGGTCGGCCACCACGCAGGTGGATCGATGCAGCGGGCCCATCTCCGTCCCGTCGATCAAGGGGGCGAAGAAGGCGAGCGCGCCCGCCTCGTCCACGTCGAGGTGGTCCGGGTGCCCGGGAGGGAAGGCGGCGCGCCAGCTCGGCAGGATCGGGGCCCAGAGGGCCGGGTCCGACGTCGTGGAGGGCAGGGGGCGCGCCTCGAAGGGCCGGAGGTCGGGCTCGCGGGACGCGCCTTCGGCCAGGCGGCACTGCATGATCAGGGCCCTGCGCCGGAACTCGGCTCCGGCGGCGACCAGCGCGTCGGAAAGGGACGGGTCGGCCGTCGTGATGCGCCAGCCGGGAAGCTGGGCGCAGGCGACGGCTGCGGCCTCCTGCGCCGTGCGGCCCGGGGCGATCTCCGCCACGTCCGCGGTGGCTCCGCCCCTTCGGTCGCTGCGGTCGTACTCGAGCGCGGGACCCTGCTCGTCGCCGAGGACGGTCCGGTGCACGTCGATGGCTCAGGTGCCCATGGGGTGCCACACGGTCTTCGTCTCGACGAAGGACCGCAGGCGCGAGAGCGAGGGCGTGGCGTACCAGTCGTGGTCGGCCTGCGGGCCGCGCACGCGCTTCACCGTGCCGGCCGCCTCGCGCTCGAGGGTCACGGCCAGGTCGGCGTCCGTGACACCGGTGAGATCCAGGGCGTTGACGTCGGCGTGACTGGCCAGCCACGGCATGATCTCGGCCGGGTCGCCGGTGAGCACGTTGATGGCGCCACCGGGCACGTCGGAGGTGGCCAGGGCCTCGGTCAGCGTGATGGCCGGGAGCGGGCGGGCCGTGCTGGCGATGACAATGACCGTGCTGCCGGTGGCGACGATCGGCGCGATGACGCTGACCAGGCCCAGCAGGCTGGAGTCCTGCGGCGCCACCGCGACCACCACGCCCGTCGGCTCCGGCACCGAGAAGTTGAAGTAGGGGCCGGCCACCTGGTTCGCCGATCCGAGCACCTGGGCCAGCTTGTCGGTCCAGCCCGCGTACCAGACCCAGCGATCGATGGCCGCCTCCACCTGCCGAGCGGCCGCCTCGGCGTCGAGCCCCTCGGCGGCCATCACGTCGGAGGCGAACTGCGCGCTGCGCCCCTCCATGATCTCGGCCACGCGATAGAGCACCTGCCCGCGGTTGTAGGCCGTGGCCGCGCTCCAGGCACCGAACCCCTTGCGTGCGGCGAGCACCGCATCGCGGCCGTCCTTGCGCGACCCCTTGGCGGCGTTCGCCAGGAACGTGCCGTCGGCGGCGACCACCTCGTAGGTGCGGCCGGACTCGCTGCGCGGGAAGGCCCCGCCCACGAAGAGCTTGTAGGTCTTGCGAACCTCCACGCGGTCGGTCATCGTCCTGCCCCCACGTCGTGTGCGTCGTCCACGGCGAGGTAGGCGCCGAGCCCCTGGATGCCGCCTTCGCGGCCGAATCCCGACTCCTTGTATCCGCCGAACGGGCTGGCGGGGTCGAAGCGGTTGAAGGTGTTCGCCCAGACGATGCCGGCACGCAGGCGCTCGGCCATCCAGAGGATGCGGCTGCCCTTCTCGGTCCAGACTCCGGCGGACAGGCCGTAGGGCGTGTTGTTGGCCTTCTCGACGGCCTCGTCGGGGGTGCGGAAGGTGAGGACGGAGAGGACCGGCCCGAAGATCTCCTCGCGGGCGATGCGATGCGCCTGCGTCACGCCGGTGAACACCGTCGGCGCGAACCACCAGCCGCGCTCGGGAAGAGTGCAGGGGGCGCTCCAGCGGTCGGCACCCTCGTCCTCGCCGGAGCTCACGAGCTCGTCGATGCGCGCGAGCTGCGCCGCCGAGTTGATGGCCCCGATGTCGGTGTTCTTGTCGAGCGGGTCGCCGAGCCGGAGCGTGCCGAGCCTCCGCTTCAGCGCGTCGACGGCCTCCTCCGCGATCGACTCCTGCAGCAGGAGCCTGGATCCGGCGCAGCAGACGTGGCCCTGGTTGAAGAAGATGCCGTTGACGACGCCCTCGATCGCCTGGTCGAGGGGTGCGTCCTCGAACACGATGTTCGCCGCCTTGCCGCCGAGCTCGAGCGTGAGCCGCTTCCCGCTTCCGGCGACCTGGCGCATGATCGCCTTGCCGACCTCCGTCGAGCCGGTGAAGGCGACCTTGTCGACCCCGGGGTGCTCGACGAGCAGGCGTCCGGTCTCGCCGGCTCCGGTGATGATGTTGACGACGCCCGGCGGAAGGTCGGCCTGCCGGCAGATGTCGGCGAACGCCAGGGCCGTCAGAGGGGTCGTCTCGGCGGGCTTGAGCACCACGGTGTTCCCGCATGCCAGGGCCGGTGCGATCTTCCACGCCAGCATGAGGAGCGGGAAGTTCCAGGGGATCACCTGCGCTGCGACGCCCAGCGGCCGCGGGTCGGCGCCGTAGCCCGCGTGACCGAGCTTGTCGGCCCAGCCCGCGTGGTAGAAGAAGTGGGCGGCGACCAGGGGGATGTCGACGTCGCGCGACTCGCGGATCGGCTTGCCGTTGTCGAGCGTCTCGAGCACGGCCAGCTCACGCGACCGCTCCTGCACCAGGCGCGCGATGCGGAAGAGGTACTTGGCGCGGTCGCGGCCGGACATCGGGCCCCAGACGTCCTCATAGGCCGCGCGGGCCGCACGCACGGCGCGGTCGACATCATCGGCCCCAGCCTCGGAGATCTCGGCGAGGACCTCCTCGGTTGCGGGGTTGACGGTCTTGAAGGTGCCGCCCCCGGACGCCTCGACGAACTCGCCGCCGATGAACAGGCCGTACGACGAGGCGATGTCGACGACGCTGCGCGACTCGGGCGCCGGTGCGTACTCGAAGCTCATGGCGGATTCCTGTCAGTCGATCGTGACGTAGTCGGGGCCGGAGTAGTGGCCGCTCGCCATGCGCTGGCGCTGGAGCAGCAGGTCGTTGAGGAGCGTGGACGCACCGAAGCGGAAGAGGTCGGGCGTGAGCCACTCGTCGCCGACGGTCTCATTGACCAGCACGAGGTACTTGATGGCGTCCTTGCTCGTGCGGATGCCTCCGGCCGCCTTCACCCCGATGCGCCGGCCGGTCGCGCGCTCGAAGTCGCGAACCGCCTCGAGCATGACGAGCGTCACCGGAGGGGTGGCGGCCGGCGTGACCTTGCCCGTGGACGTCTTGATGAAGTCGGCCCCGGCGAGCATGGCGAGCCACGATGCTCGACGGACGTTGTCGAGGGTGCGGAGCTCACCCGTCTCCAGGATCACCTTGAGGTGGGCGGTGCCGCATGCCTCCTTGACCGCGACGATCTCGTCGTGGACGAGCGCGAGGTCACCGGAGAGGAATGCTCCTCGGTCGATGACCATGTCGATCTCGTCGGCACCGGCCGCGACGGCGTCGCGCGTGTCCATGAGCTTGACGTCGAGACTGGAACGACCGGACGGGAAGGCCGTCGCGACTGCGGCAACGTGGATGCGGTCGCCCACGACCTCGCGCGCGGTCGCCACCAGGTCGCCGTAGACGCACACGGCCGCCACGCTGGGCACCGTGGCGTCGGTGGGGTCCGGCCGCAGGGCCTTCGCGCACATCGCGCGGACCTTCCCGCGGGTGTCCATGCCCTCGAGGGTCGTGAGGTCCACCATGCGGATCGCCAGGTCGATGGCCCACGCCTTGGCGTCGTTCTTGATCGAGCGCGTGCCGAGGGATGCGACTCGCGCGTTCGCACCGACCTCGTCGACCCCGGGCAGTCCGTGCAGGAACCGGCGCAGCGAGCCCGGACTGGCATCGGGCAGGCTCAGCTCGAGGGGCGGGGTCGTCACCCGCCTACTCTAGCCACCGCGCGACGTCGGCAGCCATGGCGCGCAGCTCCGAGCCGGCCTGGGCTCGAGCGGCGATGAGGTCGTCGTGGACGACCGGGACGACGCTCTGCAGGTAGCACTTGACCTTCGGCTCGGTGCCGCTCGGACGCACGATGATCCTCGCCCCGGACGCGAGGGTGAAACGCAGCCCGTCGGTGGGGGGCAGGCCGTCGGCCCCCTCCTCGAGGTCCTCGAACGAGGCCACAGGGACCCCGGCGACCGACGCGGGTGGCGTCGTGCGAAGGGCCGACATCACCTCGGCGATGCGCGACAGGTCGCTCACGCGCACCGAGACCTGGCTGGTGGCGTAGACGCCGTGCTGGAGGGCGATGTCATCCAGGACGTCCGTCAGCGTGCGTCCCTTGTAGAGCATGCGCGTGGCCATCTCGACGATCATGAGGGCGGCGGTGATGCCGTCCTTGTCGCGGACCCCGTTCGGGTCGACGCAGTAGCCCAGCGCCTCCTCGTAGCCGAACATGAGGTCCGGGACGCGGGCGATCCACTTGAACCCGGTGAGGGTCTGCGCATACGCCAGGTGGAAGTCGGCAGCGATCTCCGCCAGCAGCGACGATGACACGATCGACTCCGCGAGCACCCCCCGGCGTGCCACGCGCCGGTTCCCCGATGCGATCCACCAGCCCAGCAGGGTGCCGACCTCGTCACCGGTGAGCATGCGCCAGCCGTCCGGCGTGGGCACGCCCACGGCGCACCGATCGGCGTCGGGGTCGTGGGCGATGATCAGGTCGACGTCGGACCCCGCGGCCGTCGCGATGGCGAGGTCCATCGCCCCGGGCTCCTCGGGATTCGGGAACGCGACCGTCGGGAACGCACCGTCGGGCGTGAACTGCTCCGCCACGACCCGCGGTGCCGCGAAGCCCGCCTCCCGGAGCACGCGCACGAACACCTGGCCCCCGACGCCGTGCATCGCCGTGTAGGCGATGCGGACGCTGGCCGGCGGTCCGGGTTCGAGCAGGGTGGTGGCACGAGCGACGTAGCTGGCCACGACATCGTCGCCGAGCGTCTCCCACTCGTCACCGTGGGGAAGGTCGGCGACCGGTCCGAGCGCCGTCACGTCGGCGATGTGGCCGCTGATCTCGGCATCGGCGGGAGGCACGATCTGGCTGCCGTCGCCGAGGTAGACCTTGTAGCCGTTGTCCTGAGGGGGGTTGTGGCTCGCCGTGACCATCACCCCGCCCGCACAGCCCAGATGCCTGATGGCGAAGGCGAGGACGGGGGTGGGCAGCGCCTCGGGCAGCACCATCGCCCGGAGCCCGGCACCGGTCATGATCTCGGCCGTGACGCGGGCGAAGAGGTCGGACTTGCTGCGGGCGTCGTAGCCGATGACGACCGCGCCGCCGCCGCGCTCGCCGAGGTAGCGGGCGAAGCCTGCCGCCGCCCTGGCCACGACGACGAGGTTCATCCGGTTCGGCCCCGGGCCGAGCTTGCCGCGCAGCCCCGCCGTGCCGAACTGGAGGGTCCCGGCGAAGGCATCCTCGAGCTCGGCCAGGGCGGCCGCGTCGCCCCCCTCGGCCGAGGCGATCAGCTCGCGGAGCTCGGTGCGCGTGTCGTCGTCGGGGTCGGCGTCGGCCCAGGCCCGTGCGTCGTCGAGGAGCCCGCCCATCACAGCTCGCGAATGACGCGTCCCAGGAGGTCGCCCATGCGGGTGGCCGCCGCCTTGCCCGCCTCGAGCACCTCCTCGTGGTTGAGGGGCTCACCGGTCATCCCGGCGGCGAGGTTCGTCACCAGCGACAGGCCGAGGATCTCCATGCCCAGCGACCGGCTGACGATCGCCTCGAGCGCGGTGCTCATGCCCACCAGCGTGCCGCCCATCGAGCGCACCATGGTGATCTCGGCGGGGGTCTCGTACATGGGGCCGCGGAACTGCGCGTAGACGCCCTCGGGGAGCGTCGGCTCGAGCGCGCGGCACAGGCCCCGCAGGCGGGCCGAGTACAGGTCGGTGAGGTCGACGAAGTGCGCGCCGTGCAGCGGGGACGCTCCCGTGAGGTTGATGTGATCGGCGATGAGGACCGGGGTGCCGGGACTCCAGCCGGCGTCGAGGCCGCCGCAGCCGTTGGTGAGCACGATCGTGCGGCAGCCGGCCGCCGCCGCCGTCCGGACGCCGTGCGTGACCGCGTCGACGCCGAGCTCCTCGTAGAGGTGCGTGCGGCCGAGGAAGACCAGGACGCGGGTCCCGTCGGCATCGACGCTGCGCACGCGCCCGGCATGGCCGGCCACTGAGGGCGGCGCGAAGTGCGGGAGGTCGGTGATCGCGAAGTCCGCCGTGGTCGTGCCCAGCAGGTCGGCCGCCGGCACCCATCCCGACCCCAGCACGACGGCGACGTCGTGCGTGGCCTGTCCGGTGAGATCGGCGAGTGCCTGGGCGGCCTCGGCGGCGCGCTCCGTGGCGAGGACGGTGGTCGGGTGGTGGGTCACACCACGACGATAACCGTTCCGGCGCGGTCAGCACCCCTCGTTCGGGCCTCGTGTCTGCTGTCGATCGCCTCGTGGTGCGCCGATCACTCGGCGACGACGTGGAGCCGGCGCGCCGCCTCGGCGATGGAGCCGGACAGGCTGGGGTAGACGGTGAAGGTCGAGGCCAGCTGGTCGACCGTCAGGCGCTGCTCGACGGCGATGGTGAGGGGATGGATGAGCTCGCTGGCATGCGGGCTCACGATGACCGCGCCGGCGACGATGCGCGATCCGCGTCGGCAGAACAGCTTGACGAAGCCGTCGGTGTGGTCCTCCATCTTGGCGCGCGCGTTCGGGGCCAGCGGCACGGTCACGACGTCGCCGCGGAACCGGCCGGCGTCGAGGTCGGCCTGGGTGAGGCCGACCGTCGCGATCTCGGGATTGGTGAACACCGTGCTCGAGACGGTGGTGAGGTCGATGGGGGCCACCGCGTCGCCGAGGGCGTGCCACATGGCGATCCGGCCCTGCATCGCGGCGACGGAGGCCAGCATGAGGACTCCGGTGCAGTCGCCCGCCGCGTACACGCCGCGGCGTGACGTGCGGGAGACGCGGTCGACCCTGATGAACCCGCGTTCGTCGACGTCGACGCCGGCGAGCGCAAGCCCCAGGTCGTCGGTGTTGGGGAGGGAGCCGACGGCCATGAGGACGTGCGACCCGGTGACCACGTCGCCGCTGCTCAGGGTCACCTCGACGCCGTCGCCGGCGCGCCGGGCCGCCACGGCGCGCGACCGGCTGAGCACCTCCAGGCCGCGGCGGCTGTAGACCTCCTCGACGACGCGTGCGGCGTCGGGATCCTCGCTGGGCAGGACGTGGTCGCGCGAGGAGATGAGGACGACCTGGCCGCCCAGCCCGTGGTAGGCGCCGGCGAACTCGGCCCCCGTGACCCCTGAGCCGACGACGATGAGGCGCTCGGGCACCTCGGGGAGGTCGTAGACCTGCTCCCAGGTGAGGATGCGGTCGCCATCGGGGAGGGCGTCCGGGAGCACCCTGGGCCGCGCGCCGGTGGCCAGCAGCACCACGTCGGCGGCGAGGACCTGCTCAGCGCCCGCGGTGTCCGTGACGACGACCGAGCCCGCCTCGTCGAGCCGGCCGCGACCGCTTACGACCCGGATGCCCTCGCGGGCGAGGCGGTCGGAGATGTCGGCGCTCTGCGCCGCGGCGAGCTGCCTGATGCGCTGGTTGACCTCGCCGAGGTCGACGCCGATGAGCGAGGGATCGGGGGTCTGCCCGTTGATGCGGACGCCGAGGCTGGCGCTGCTGGCCGCCGCCGTGATGACGTTCGCTGTCGCGATGAGGGCCTTGCTCGGGACGCAGTCCGTGAGCACGGCCGAGCCTCCGAGGCCGTCGCGGTCGACGACGGTGACGTCGGCCCCGAGCTGATGGGCGACGAGGGCCGCCTCGTATCCGCCCGGACCCCCGCCCACGATCACCACGGTCGTCATGCGCGGCATTCTTCCGTACGCCCGACGCGGTCCCTACGCTGGTGCGCGTGACGTTGTATGCCGCCTACGGCTCCAATCTCGATCCGCGCCGGATGGCCCTCCGGGCGCCCGCATCGCCGGTGTTCGCCACCGGCTGGCTGCGGGGCTGGCGGCTGACCTTCGCGGGGGGCGAGCTCGAGTGGGGCGGATCGATGGCCACCGTCGTCGAGGACCCGGACGAGTCGGTCTTCGTGGTGCTGTACGACGTGCCGCCCGCCGATGAGCAGGCGCTCGACGAGTGGGAGGACGTCGACCTCGGGAGGTGGCGCAAGATCAGGGTGCGCGTTCACACCCTCGACGGCGAGCCGCTCGCCTGGCTGTACGTCCTCGACGCCTACGAGGGCGGGCTGCCGGCCGCCGAGCAGCTCGACATCGTGGCGACGGCGGCCGAGGCCGGGGGCGCGCCTGCCGACTACGTGCGCCGGCTGCGCGACCACCCCTGCCGTCCCGACGCGGGCTGACCCGTCGCGGACGGGGCTAGAAGTCCCCGCCGCCGAAGTCGCCACCGCCGAAGTCGCCACCGCCACCGCCGAAGTCGCCCCAGCCGCCGTCCGAGCCTCCGCCGCCGAA
>Ga0075163_10007120_pt1 | contig 14816 bp, 5 predicted proteins | sample JI1023141ADNA_FD_71478 | JGI IMG/M metagenome (GOLD analysis project Ga0075163, IMG submission 71478) | Wastewater effluent complex algal communities from Wisconsin, to seasonally profile nutrient transformation and Carbon sequestration -... | ecosystem: Engineered > WWTP > Effluent > Algae...
GTCGGTGGAGCCGGAGGGTTCAAGTCTTTTGGCATACCACTGGCCAGGGCAGGTTTGCTATATTCAGCAAAGGCAGTTCCGCCATAAATTTTATAGTAATATATCTGATCATTGAAAAGGTTAAAGGAGTCAATATATTCATAAGTCGTGAATTTCTCTGATAGTTCTGTCTCAAACATAACCAGAGGTCTCTGGAGAATTGGATAAAAGGTTTTATTATCCACAGATCTTTCTATCCAATAATTAGAGAACTGTCTCCTGTTATATTCTTTACTCCATTTTAATTTCAGAAAACCGTCACCTGTGTCCACCTGAAACAGATATGGAGCTCTTTGTTCTATAAATTCATTTATAATTTCTCCGTTCGTTTTAGTATTTTCATTTCCAGTGATATTAGCAGTATAAAAATAAGTCTTTCCTTTCTCTACGTTTTTATCAACAAACCTTAATCCTAATATATTGGCAGCAGTTGCTGAGAATTCAGCAAGCATAAGAGCCATCCCGAAAAGCTCATTGTTGGCTTGGTTAATTTGACCTAAGTTCATGCCATTCGTGCTGATTTTTTCATCATTTAGAATGGATGCTGCCATTATGGCAAACGAGTCTGATTTCATTGATTTTGGATCAATTTTTTCTTTTGGGACTGGAAATATGGTCGCAATAGTTTTAAAATTTATATTGTCTTCACTTCTATTTAATTGTATTCCTTTTCTGATTACATTTACAAATGTGCTGTAATCATTTGGCGCAAATCTAATTACAATAGAATCGGAATATGAACGTAAAAGGAGCATTACTTCATCATTCTTTTTCTTCTTAGGATCTATGGTATCTTGGGATTTTAACTTGCTTAATTCAATATCTGACACGATCTCCCAATTGTCCCTTGCAGATCCCGCGTATGAAATAGCCAAATAGCTGTTATCTTTCATGCAATGGTGGATCGCAAATGAATCGCTTGCAAACAAAACTATTTGCAGAAACAATGTAAATACGATTAAATTTCTTTTATAAAATAAATTTCTCATTAACTTATTTTTTTATGCTTTCGAGATCAAATGAATTAAAATAGGGTTTGAATTTATTAATATCAATTATGATATTGGTACCCTCTGATTTTTCATTCCAATCCCAATAAAATCTTTCTTTATTATTAAATCGCTGATAGCCATATTTATTATCTGAATTTATATTCAGTTTTAAATCTATTGGACAAAATGTGATGCGATCAATTGTATTTAGCCCCGTATCATATTCTGTAGAATTAATTCGTTTCTCAGGTGCTTTTACATAATCCTTTATTATAAATTCTTGTCCGGATGGCAATGAAGAAACAAGGAGAGTATTATCAAAGGGTGAAATTCTTGCGTTTTGTACCGTTGAATTTAGAATTTTATCCAGAATGCGTTTTTGTAAATAAACTGTACTGGAAATACCATCTTCAAGGAAAAAATCAAAATCATCATTGACCTCCTCAGGATATTTAAATACCCGATTATCTGTTTTATTTGTAGCAGTGGCAATAACTTTAGAGTTCAGTTTTTTATTACTTATCTCATTAATTGAAATTTCTGATATTTCTTGCTTCTTTGAATTGGGTAAAAACTTGAAGTATTGACTTCCTTCGCCATCATATTCAGGGGCAACATGTCCTAAACCCAAATTATAATTTCCGTCCTTATTGGGTCTTAAACCAAAGTCCTCAACATTTTGATGCGTATAATATGTTGAGAATAATTGTTTTGTATCCCAAATATCAATATTGAGCGGATCATAATATTTTCCCAATCCACGTCTTATGGTTGAAAAATTGTCCGCAATAAGTTTCGCATTCCAGTTCATATAATTAATTGAACTTGGTTTATACGTTACATTCATATATTGATTAATCAACTCAATATCTTTGGCATCAAATCCTTCCTTATTGCCTGAAAATCCCCAATAAATATCATTTGGTACGCGCAGTTCCTGCGATTCGATGCCTTCGTCTACGATCTCTGAAATCTCATTTTCAGGCAAGAAAATCTCTCTATTACAATTTACAATACTATTTTGCGAAAGACCCATTTTGATATCCATATCGTTTAGTTTATCTGTTAATGATTTATACTGGCTTACACCAAAATAAAATTGATATATTAAGCGATTAGATGGTGACTGGACTCTTGGATAGATAGAAAAATCTACTTTGTTTCTATCGAAGTTACCCATCCTTCCTAAATCAAGTACCTTTGATTTATCTGCAATAGCTCTATATAACTGAAACAAACATAGAGACCCGGGTTTAAATGGTATCTTATTAAATTCCGGAAAAGTGACTAGGTCATCAGGAATACCATATATCAATTCAAAGTCCAATGGTGGAACACCTCCTGAACTTAGGTATTTAGTTGCATTATTGATATATTTATCTTTTAATTGTTCGAAATACTGTACATAATCCCGATTCGGTGGAATGAATTCAGTTGGAACTCTGTGAAATAGTTCCTGCCCATCTTGAGTGTATTCCACAACATCGACATAATAAACAAATATTTGTTCATCATTTGGAGGAAAAGCATCCTCAATAGCTTTTCTATCATTAGCAGAAAGCCTTATGTGTGGGTATCCATAACCTGGATTCCAATAACGTTGATTTCTAGCAGGAATACTAGATTCAACAAGCTCATGTTCAATTACTTGATCAAAATGATCTCCGGTAGTAAATTCTGTGACAACTTTTTCGCGACCTATTTCCTGATCTAAGGTTAAAATTCCTGGGACTTTTTGTGCATTGCTATTATCTTTTCTCCATTCATATTCTTGAGTTACTAAATAAGTGGTTTTAGATTTAAGTTCTTCCAGAATTTCCAATGTCAATTTTTTCTTGTCTGATGACCAAACTGACTTAACCTTTACAGGTTTTTTACTTTCTTTCTCTTTTAGCCAAAAATCGGTACCTGATGCAGAAGGATAAATGTCGTATTTAGCTTGGGTTGATGAGTTTGCAGAAATGGAATTTGGATCAATTTTGATTCGCTCACTGTCGGGGAGAAAGTTTGTAATCTCTACTTTTTTCAAAAACGCAATTTTTCCTGCACCGTCTGGTGGGTATATTTTATTATGAATTTTTAAACCGACAACGGGATCCGGAGAAATATCTAAACAAATTTTTCCACCTACACTTATTGGTACAATTCGAGAACCTTTGTAAAGGCCTCCAAATAGACTATAATCAGCTTTGATTTCTCCTTGCAAGAAAGATGGATTAGGAAATCCAAAATTTAAACCTGCCTGTAATTGTCCACTCAATATTTCGAAGGAACCGGACAAGTGCTCACAAAAAGGACAAAATCCAAGGGTAACATTTGCATCCATTTTGACATTCAATTTCAAATCGGCATATCCATTGCCCATGGCATAATAACCATTTGAAAAACCAATTTTTCCTACATCAGGGCATTTATTACTTGTTGTTGATACTTCTGAAATTCTAAAATTTGCACCCAATAGACCATTCGCATCGGTACTAAAAATTAAAAAGGAACTATTAAATTTAGCATTTAATCGGAGACCACCCATTGTGGCAAAAGAAACATTTGATTTAAGTTTTTTAAGAGGGTTATTCTTTTCTATTTTATCTACAAATTCGCTAGATCCCATCAAATAGGAAAGACTTGGCATATCATCTACTGTGCCTTTGCTCCCTATTTGAAAATAAGCACCGGCCATTACATTGATCAGTGGGGTTTTGAAACTTGCATTGATTGGACCCATTTTTGATTTAGGACCAAGACTCTCGGATTTACTATCTATACGCCAGCTTCCTGCTAAAAAATACTTTTCATTTTTAGATAATTTGAATAGAATCGTATTCCATTTTTTATTTTCATCATCATTAAGGCTAAGGCCAACAGAGGCACCTTCAGGAGAAAATAATCCTATTGGACCTGCCTCTTTAACAAATTTAAATTTCAGGTTTCCATCAAATGCCCATCCTTCTTTCTGATCATTGGATACTGTTATGCCTGATTTAATCACTAACGGAGCAGACCTTCTGCTTTCATATGAATCAAATAAAGCCAAAGCCGTAACATCCAATCCAAAATTGTCAAAGTGCATTCCTGTGCTGTCATTTGATACCTGTAGACTGGTGACAATCTCGCCTGTCACTACCTGAACAACATGAGACAATTCGACTAATAAGTACCCACCCATGCTTTTCCGCTTTACTTCGTAGCTTAGACCAGATAAGGATTTGCCAGGTTCCAATCCTTCCAAAGCACATTTGTTATTATCAATTTGTTTGGGCACTGGAACTTTGCTTGAGTCAGGAGCAGTTAGACTTGGGGGTCTCGTTTTTGCCATATTATAGAAAAATCCACCGCCAATTCCGGTCAGCATGATACCTGTATTCGGCTCTGTAAAGAAACCAGCACCATTGTATGCAGCAAGGTCCGCAAACCAGTAACGATAGTCATCCAAAATACCAGGAGAATTTGTTAGCTCAGTTTTTACTCCTGTCTGAAACTTGGTTTGGAATTCTAATTTTTGAAATTTCAACTTGACCATGCCAAGAAAACCATTTCCCCATTTTGTGGTAGAAGCCTGTTGAATTCCGGATGGACTTTTTGTGTCCTCCCTAAATAGATTTATACCACCCTCAAATGCTACAGGACCAAAACTACCTCCAAGTTTTAAACAATTCAGATCTACTGTTTTAAAACCCTTGTCATTAAATACCACATCAATTGAACCACCGGCAGTTATTGCAAATGTTTTAGTATCCTTTGCATTTTTGAATTCAGCCTTTGCAGTTTCGGCCTTGTATTTTAGGTTTTCCTTTAAGTTGGTTTTTGCTTTGTCCTCTTTGGCTACCCGAATACTTTTCACATTATCCAATTTATCTTTCTTATCCTTCAGATCTTTTCGGGCGCTTTTCATTTCTGAACTTTTCTTTTTAACTTCTGTTACAGCGGCATCAAATTTGGCTTTAGAATCATTGACTTTTTTGGAAAGTTCATCCAATTTACTTTTAGCCTCTTCCCGGGTCTTGCGTGTATCAGCATTCATTCTTGAGAGCGGGATGGAATTCGACAGTTTATAAATGACTTCTTGTTGTCTCTTTTGTTTTAATAATTCTTTCCGTTCAGAATTTGTTTTTTTAATGAATTCTTGTTGAGTCTTATAAGCAGCATTTGCTTTATCAAAGTTTTCCGAAGTAGATTTTACATCCTTATCAAGACTTTCTTCAGGATTATTTTGATCAGCGGCTGCTTGTTGTGCGGCTGTAAAATTGGATTCATCCCTTGATATATTTAATTCCAAACCCAAAGTCAACACTCTGTCATTGGCACTATTACAAGTAAATTTTGGTTCCTGTAAATTAATATCAAAGTTTGCGACTTTATTAAATCCACCTTTCAGTTGCTTCATATACTTATTGTCCTTGGCTGAAGGATTTTTTCCTGCCTCTTGCAATGTTTTCAATTGACTTGCTGAAAAAGGCGCAGGGCTCCAGGTGCCAAAATCGATCGAATTTATACCGGCCAAAAACTCACCTTTACAAATATTTTCAACACTATAATTTAACTTAAGATTTTCAAAAGCAAGCGTACTGATTGTTGCATCCAATTTGGGTATGGTGTAGACTACTCTTCCATTGAGAAGTGCTCTTGCCATCAAACCAGTTCCTTCACTTCCGATTTCGAGACTTGATCCGTTTTCCAATTTATACCCAAGATTATCGATATGATAGGATTCAAACAACTTATCCTCTATCTCAGAAAGGTATCCTGATACCTCCGGATTTGTCGAATACCCAACATTTAGAAAATATGGAATCCAACTATCACTATACTTTTTTAACCATTCTGCTGAAGATTCTGATGGTGCTTGTTTGAAAATCGGAACCCTGATTTTACCTTTTAACAATAATAGATTTTCGTCAAGCTCATTATCTTCAAATTTAAAAGCAATGCTATCCAATACATAATCCCAGGTGCCTAATGTTGCTTTATTCTCTTTTGCGACTGCATTTATTTTGGAATATTCTGATTTGAAACTCTGCATCAATTGTTCAAAACTTGCAACTTTTAGAATACCATCTGTCAACGTTTCTACTTTGCCATCTGCTTTTTTCATTACTTCTAAAAGTGGAATATCAAACTTTAAATTCTTAAATACTAAGCCGGTAAAGTTATCTTCCTCTTCTTCATTTTTATCGAATGGTTTTGAAAGATTAGGTGCTGATTTATTTTCAAAGACTGATTTATTCTCATTGAAGTCCAAGTAGGCATCCAGCTGATCAGGAGCACTAAATAGGATATGTTGGGCATTGTTTCCTGAAAATTGCCAGACTTTCCAAGTTTTATCCTTACTGTCAAAATACTCAGATTTTAGATTTGCGGTAAAACTTGTAAACAAATCATTATTACCTGATATCGTATTCTCTAACATTCGAAACCCAAATGTTGCAGCTTCCGGTGTCTTCGTGTTCGCTTTTGTCAAAGTGCCTGAATTGACTGTATAGTTTCCGACAATATTAAAAAACTCAATTCCTTTATCGCAATTTATTTTTGCATAACTGTCCGTTGAGGAACTTGCTGGTGCTTTGGAATCCGATGTCTTGTTTCTGGTACTTAGATATCTGATATTCTGATTGAGTGCCAAATCATTCAATAAATAAAATGTCTTATCTGCCAAATCAATTTTTTGTGGACCAACTGCAATATCTTCCAATGTTGCAAATTGTATGTATTTCTTAGAGCCTTCGACATCAAGCTCACCAATTAAATCCATGGTCATTGTTGCTGCTGCAAGTTTATCTGCGGCTGAAGTTTTAAATTTTGAAATGACCAGTTTAAAATGATCTGGCAATGGATAGGAAGTCTTAAAACCTAATGAATCCCAGTATGCTTTTGTTATTACAATAGGCAAATTCAAATCTTGAGATTCTTCATTACTTAAAAATCTGAATAAGGTTTCATCCCAATTAATTTTATCTTGAGCATATTTCTTATCCCGATAAACTCCCTGGAAAACGCCATCTTTATTTTCCATATTCAGGTTTTTTCCTAAAAAAGGAATAAATATTTTATTTTCTCCTGACTGAGGAAACCATGCAATGGCGTTGGCCTTTATTTCTTCCATTTTCAATGCATCAGAAATCCCAGTCCTCCAGGTATTTTCTGTCAAACGTTGAGGCCCGGAATGTGCCTTTGGTGAAAAACTGAGTAAGTTGTCATCCTGGATGTATTGCTTTTTATAATAATCCTGTATTATTTGATCCCACTCCTCCGATGTTGGGATTACATTCAAAGCAGCACAATTGCATTTCAATACAATATTTTTTATTTCAATGCCTTCAAATTCAAATTGTGACTTGTCCTTGTGAGACCAAACAATCATTTCTATCTTGCTTTGTCCTTTCAGGACAATGAGTTTCAAACCCAGTCTTTCTTTTCCATTGATCTCCTCATGAATAAAGGATGCATCTTTAAGTTGATCTTCCTGTTGACTGAAATTCAATTTTGTGTTGAGCCGATTGATAGCATCAATCTTATATTTGTTTTTCCCAGAATTGAATGGATCACTGGCCAGCCCATGGATACTTAGATTACTCAAGTTGAAATCCAGTGATTTTAAGTTTAACGATTTCTCAAAATCTTCAATAATTTCAGATTTATTCTTATTCAAGATTGCTTTCCTGAATTCCTCATCGGTAAATTTGATGTTTAGACTTCCAGTAAATGAACACTTTGGTGACAATACCAAATCACTATTATTATCAACTAATCTCGCTTCAATCCTGGAATCATTCTTCGAGGTAAATTGTCCATGCCACATAGACATTTTTAGTTCAGGTTGAAGGATGGATGCTATTAGTTTTGTGTTGGCCTTTTTTGATTCTTGAAACTGTGCACGGTAAGGAAATGCATCGTCAAAAAATGGGGTCAATATTTGTCCGCGAAGACTTAGGTTTGAATTTCTATACTTACTAATATTCATCAATATGGAATCAATGCTGTATGCCCATGGACCCATCCTTCCCTTGCTAAAACTCAAAACATCTTTTTGATAAAAAAATCCTTCTTGAATATCTTTATCATCCATGATTAGGCTTCCCTTTTCCAACAATATTGGTTTGGATGGATGGACGATATTATATTTCTGCGGTAACTCAAGTTGCACATTATCGATAATCAGCCCTCTCCAGGCAGGATTGCTCAATTCAGGACCAGTCTGACCGGGTAACGCTGCATTTGGATTTAAATCCAATGTACCGGATTTTGGAATAAACTTAAATCCTTCCAATCCATTCACCGCAAATGGGCTGCTCAGGCTCACTTTGCCGGTGTAAGTACCTATGTCACTTACAGATTTTTCAGTGGTTAAGGATATTGGTGCTGCATTATCCACCTGATGAATAATTTGTGGAGAAATGATGAGTCCTGTTTTTGCTTTAATATTCTGATAACCGTTACAATCACATTCTATTTTGCTTCCAGCTGATTGTAGGCCCGCCATTAAGATGGTTTCCGTTATTTTTTCGCCACCAGATCGATTGGCAGAAATATGCAACGGCACCAGATAGGCTCCCGATTTTAATCCATACGGAGTCGCAGGGATATTCGTTCCGACAAAGATATCACCTTGCGTATTTCTGGAAACCAGATTTACAAAGGCATTTTTAGGTGTAAAATAAATACCTGCTACACCCACGCCATCGTTTGGATACTTTGCATTACTTAACACCAGAGGAAGTGTATTTAATTTGAAATTATTTTGTGGCAGATCAGCGACCCTGCTTTGGTCATTGATATTACTGTACAATTTTTCCACATAGTCTACAGAAAAATATTCCTTCACATTTGTAGAATTGATCTGTTCCATATCCACATATAAATACGGACTCTGCAGTGTTTGTATTTTTTCGCTCTCATAAACCCTCCCTTCCTTATTCACTTTAATGTTTTCAAATTCGACTTCCAGAGAAGACCGCAACATCGGATAATACACGATCCCTTTACCCGAATAGCCGGTTTGAATATCTCCGACTGCTTCCGTGATTTTCATTTTGAAATATCCCAGCTTTACATCCTGATTTACCCCTACGATCATGGATTCATTATCAGCCTTAGCAACCGGTCCATAACTGGTTTCATAGACAGAACATCCCCTTGGTGCAGGATTGTCAAAAGGATTTAACTCTGAGGTAGGAGAGTCTCCGTCATACAGAACAAATACCGATATTTCACTTTTGCCATCGTTCTGAAATAATGTACTGGTGGGATACATGATGCTGGAAGCAGTGACACGCCAGGCATAATATTTATTGGGCTCCAATACTGGTTCGCCCTGTGAATAAATCAGGGATGTTGCTGTAGTAGTTGTATTGTAAACTTTCAATGCACTTTCAAAAGCGTCATTGGCATTCATGACACCTTGTGGCAACTCCACCAATTCAAAATTATATTCCACTGCACCCGGATTGTTGGCACTTCCCAGGTGCATGGGCTGCCAGGAAAAGATCATGTTTTGAACAGGGGATATCTTTATTTTTTCGTTAAAGGAAGGCTTGATGATCTGCGGCGGCTGGTTCAATCTGAAGTTGGAAGTAATACAAAATTTATTGGAGACGGGCACAACTCTCTCTACGCCATACATCTGAATGCAGATGGTAAGCAAACCTTCAGGCAATGTAGTAGATCCGCGTCCTTCTGAATTGTTACCCGTGAGGGCTAAATTTGACAGGTATAGACTCAATGCAGAACCATCTAATGTATATGGTTCAAACTGGATCAGTTCAAGCGGAGCAGTTGCAAAATTCATGTCTGTCTGATAGATCACATTACCATTTTGCTCGATACTCAACACAGGTCTGACCTCCAGAATTTCCTCAAGTGGATCCATCAACAATACATTAAACATCAAGTCCTCTATCCGATCCGTGGTGTACACTTTCAAATCCAAGGAGTGCGGAGGAGTCATACTCCCTGTCACTTGTACCGGCCAAATCTGTTGTGACTGAATGCCTGTTAATATTAAAATAGAAATTATACAGGATAAAATGAATTTCTGATTCATCATTTTGTTCTTTTAAACTTTATGAAGGATAAAATTTATTTCTTAGATTTTTTGGATTTCGGAGCGTAGTTGAAGTTGTATTGAAGACCCAGATTACCTGTGTTTTCGGTAAACTTTGCACTGTTATCTGCCTTGGTTGTCAATAAACCCAAGGAGAATTGAACATGCATTCCTTTGAATACCTGAAATCCAGAATTTAACTGCCCGATCAAATTAGAGGATTTAGCGCCATTGGCATTTTTGTTTTGGAAATAATTTACATTACTACCCAAGGATAACTTACCTGAAAAGAATTCCTTTTTGAATCCTCCCCCAAAACCTGTTCTGTTTAAACTTATGCCCTGAATTTCATTTTGGTTATAATTTACCCGGATGGTAAAAGTCCATTTACTTTCTGTCTTGAACAGATAAGAGACATTTGCCAAAAATAACTTTGAACTGGTGGTGCGGACTGATTTTTCGATGTCGTCACTGACATCCTGCATGTTCCCGTTCAGAGAAAGCACATGTTGGTGAGGGCCTTTGAAAGGCAAGGTGTAACTAACATTAACGCCCAGGTCCTGCGTAACGATAGCAGCATTTAGAGAATCCAATTGCCGATTGAGGACATACGTCACATTAGAAGAATTATTGCTGTAGTTGGCCTGAACATTTAGTTTTTTATCAGACCAGGCAGATTGGATGTCGTAAATTAATCTCGTAGTGGTAGTGGGTTTGCTGCCATCGAGGTTGTTGGATTGTGTACCGAATTTTAGAGAGGTATTGAGTTTGTTTTGAAGCAATCCAAAAGTGGTAAATGCCTGGATGTCCATGATGTCGCGGTTAAAAAAATAAGCTCCGAATGTTTCAAAATCGGAATCTATTCTGTTCAGTGAAATACCGGCATTAAATGTCTTGCCTTCATATCCCATAGATCCTTCCAAAGCATTGCCATAATAGCTGGTGGTTTTCTTTTTCAATAAAAAATTCGTAATGCTTTTGTCTGCTGCATCGGCATCGAGCGTGTTAGGGGATACTCCGCTGTTGGTAAAATCGAATTTGACTCTAAATTTTTCAAAGAATAATTTTTGAAGTTGTATGCCGAGTACCAGATTAGCTTCCGGACTGACTTGTTTTGAATAGCTGGCAGGAATGTCTATGGATTGATCATCATCTTTTGCCGTAAAGAGAATGACATCCACAGAGGCTTTATCATCCCCATAACCAATCTTGGTTCCCCATCCGATCCGCTGATAGACAGGGAGATTTGGGGTAGCCAAGGATAAATTAATCGGTTCTGCTTTGGCAATCCTGCCGTACATGGCCCCAAACCTGATTTTACCAGGCTCCAGCATCATGCCTGCACCAAAAAAATTCAGGTTGCTCATCGTGTATTTTGAAAAATTCATGGAGCGGTGACCCAAATGCAATTTTGCCCATTTATAGTAAGGGCTGATCCCAATCCTGGCAAAGCCATTTTTTCTATTGTTGATGTTGTTTTTTAAAGATTCCTTCAGATCAGAAAAGCTAGGGTAGGACTTACTGGTATTTTTTGCGGTCAACACCATGGAAAAGGGTAGGTCTATCTGGTAGATTTTTACATTGACGTTCGCATTAATGGTATAAAAGAATGGATCTTGTCGCAAAGGACCTCCATTGGCATCATAGGATCGTAGGTTAAGAGATAGCCCCCCTCCCAACTGGAAAGGATCTCCAAAGGAGTAGAAGTCTTTAAAAAAGCCACCCAGAGTCTTTTTTAATCCCCCTTTATCCAACTGCTCAAGGTTCTCCAAGGAGCTTATCTGGCTGCTTAAGCTGCATACCCAAAAGCTACAATTAACCAGAATACACAATACCCGTTTGATCATCATTCGAAATTTTAAATTCTTGGTTAATTGCTTGACTAAACCACCAACCTTTTCACAAAACTTTTCGAAGATAAATTTATAGGAGCTTTTTTAATTGGCATTTATAAAATCTCAATATGTTCTGAATGACCGAATATTTGATCTGAATTTCAATAATCCGATCATTTTTTAATTGCATTGTATGGTTTTTCCCTGGTTCCACCCCCAAGGTTAGCTGACTATAATATTCTTGAATAAAGGATGACCGAAATTAAGTCACGAAAAGGGCAACACCAAGGAAGGCTCAAATATTGCGAACGTGAGTATGTAACACCTCATCATATAATTATCAAATGATAAATTCAGATCTGCCTTTTTCATTTTAGCGTTAAGAAATGAAAACAGCCTTGATTTTTTTTTGGTTCTTTTTTGTAATAAGACAAAAAAGAACAATGTGAATAAAAGGATGGAATTTAGGACAACTTTAGTGAAAAACGGGAACCGCCAAACTTGTTTCTCCCCAAATTTTTGACTTGACCCATTTATTTCAAAATTGCCGGCATTTCTAAGCATAAAGTTTTTTATTTTGCTTTGATCGGTATCCAAATTTCTTCCTCCGAATTTGGGTCGTTGTTTTTGTATTTATCGCCCAAAACTTCAAAATGGGGTCTGTCGTCTAATGCATAGTCCGAGTCCGGCAACCAGGTGCCAAAAATGTATTGGAAAATGGAGCTATCCGTACTCAATCCTTTATAGTCAAACACTGCATAAAGTCCACCAGGCAAAACATAGGTTTCCATTCCGATTGGCACTTTGTTAAAGTCAGAAACCTCAACAGTGGCCCATTTTTCAAACTCGGAAGTAGGATTAAAATCTGCAAAGTGGTTGGGTTTATACAATTGCATAGAGATCAAATCCTTTGTTAGACTATTGCTGATTTCTCTGCGCCTGGGCATAAAAGATTGCCAAAGTTCGGCGGTTCGGTTATGGGCCAAACTCATGACCAGTCGCAGGCCAACTAATTTTTTTTCTTGTAATGTTTCAATTCTTGGATTCATGGGTACACTATATTTTAAAAGGGAATTGAAGCTGTTCTTGTCCTGAAGGAGCCATTTTTAGCAAATCTTGATTGCAATAATATGGTTTAGGAATAAAGTTCATATCAGCCATTTTTTAAATCTGCAGTTATTCGAATAACAGATTATCAGTAAAAAGATGTAATTTTCAATTTAACATTAATGCTATTTTTTTACGACAAGTTTTTTTGTTCCAATAAAATTTGCTGCCTGAATTTGCACAACATAAACTCCCATGTTAAAATCTTCCGTGTTTACTTCTGTCTTTTTTGTTTCACTTGCGCTTGCTGAGTAAATTAATTTTCCAGTAATGTCCAGGATAGTTACTTGAAATTTATTGTGGTTGCTACCTAAATTGATGGTGAGATGGTTGCCGGCTGGATTGGGAAAAAGATTTATGGATGAGGCAAAAGAATTGTCAATTATTCCTGTGACACTTGTTTGTCCGGCAAGTATGGGTTGGCTGGGAATGGTGTGGTATGCGTAATCCTTTATCGTCATGGATGCAGATGAACCACTTACACTTACATCCATTCTCACCCAGCCATAAAAAGGTTGACCATTTATTATCAATTGCAATCCAACATAACTATCTATTGCATTATCCCACTCCCCGGTGTATGTTGTTTCCTCTCCAGATACTACATACGACTCTTTTAGGTATTGAAATGTTGTATCATGCCATGCTTGGCTTGAACTTATGGTATCACCAGCAACAAGTTTTTTAACCGTGTTAAGCGTTGTAGTAATAAAGGCATTGTCTCCCATTGGAGTTATGCTTACGTGGTTAGTTATTGGAGCATCTTTGGTGGGGCGTCCATAAATTTGCCGCGCGACCTTAATCAAAAAGTCGGTTGTTTGATCTCCATTAAGGTCGAGCTTGAAGGTATCATTTCTATAATTTGTAATGGTGTAGATTGAATCAGGTGCAATATCCGTATAAATAATCTGTGCATTACCAGCCACGAACGAAAACAGGATCATGATTATAGCGTAAATCATTTTTAGTAGTTGTTTCTTCATATTGTTTGAATTTTGAAAATAGACTAATTTTTATTTTAATGTATTCTTTCAAAGATACATAGTTTTGATGTTTTGATATTGCCTACTGGTTTAGCATAACGTTTTCGGATTGGAGAATACAAAGATTTTTACTATAAACCTGCCTGCCTGACGCAGGTGTTGATGCAGAGTCCGACTTTGGCGGATGATTAACCACAAATGTTTCTGCGGAGCACTACCTATGTCACTTTTTGGTAGGTCTTGTTGTGCGTTTTTATATTTCCACGTACCCACATTTAACCTGAAAATATTTTAATTCAGGATTTGTTGTTGTGTCAGAATTACTTATCATTCTTTCTAAAAAGAAAGTCATCATCCTTCGTTATATATTATGTGATTTCAAGGCTAATATGCTCCAAAGCCCCAGCGGTGCATAATATTTCACAGGTTTACTTTTATGACGAAGAGCTAAGCTCTACGTTAAGATAATACTCCCTTCCTTAAGATATTACGCCCTTTCAGGGCTAAGGTGTGGATATTACATATATAACGAAGCGCTTCGCCCTTCGTTAGGGATATCTCGCCCTTTCAGGGCTAATGTGCTTTAAAGCCTCAACGAGGCATTATATCTTAAAAGAGTTACGCCCAGCGTTAGAATATTACGCCCTATTAGGGCTAATATTCTCCTCAGCCCCAAGGGGGCATAATATCCCACAGGTGGGTACAGCCCGCCTCTTAGAAACAAAGGCTCTTTAAGCCCTGAAAGGGCGTAATAATCATTCCCAAACATATCGCTCATCATATTCCACCCGATACTTCTCTAAAAATGCGATGTACTCGTTCT
>Ga0075163_10007121_pt1 | contig 14815 bp, 16 predicted proteins | sample JI1023141ADNA_FD_71478 | JGI IMG/M metagenome (GOLD analysis project Ga0075163, IMG submission 71478) | Wastewater effluent complex algal communities from Wisconsin, to seasonally profile nutrient transformation and Carbon sequestration -... | ecosystem: Engineered > WWTP > Effluent > Algae...
TGTTTGCTGGAGCAATGCTTACAGAAGCCTTAGTTTTGGTTACTTATTGGAAGTCACTTACTCCTTTAGATTTCTTTGCTTGGTACAAAGCTAATGATCAAAGATTGTTAAAATTCTTTGGGCCACTTACCTCAGTAACTGTACTTTTAGCTATTGCAACAGCTATTGTTTGTATATGGCAAGGCCATTATGTTAGATGGGTTACACTTACTAATGCCATAATTTCAGCTATAGTGCTTTTCTCCTTCTTTATTTATTTCCAAAAAGCAAACCTTAGTTTTGCTACGGCAAGTCTTGAAAATGACAATGTAGCAACAGAATTAACTCGTTGGGCTTTGTGGCATTGGTGTCGTACTATTTTTAGTCTTGTTGCACTAGTTCTTTCTATTCTATCCCTAGTGTTTTAGTCAAAGTATGATTTTCTAGTAAGGTAGCGTAAGTTTCAGCAAAATATGCTTCACACTGCCTTGTCAAAAAATACAGTGAGTTGCCCAAAATATGTTTTTTAGTTTTCTTTGCTCTTAACTGTTAAGTGTTTATATAAAATCTGTTGTTAAGAAATCGTCATATACAACTTATCTCCTACAGAGATTTTACCAGTTTTGATCACAGTCGCATAAACACCAGCAAACGTTTGATTGAGTCGAGTTACTGCCTTGAGTGCTCGTGCATCAATTTCACAATTAACCAAATCAATATTGATCATTACACAGCGTAAGTCTCGCATGTAAATATTGACCTTTGCTGCTGTTTCACCTTCACCAATCTGGATTGTTTTATCAACCCAGGCATCTTCACTAAAGGCTAGTTTGCTGCTAGTCTCACAAAGAATGTTAGGGCGAAAACGCTCGACATCCAATCTCATGTCTGCTTCCTGTGCAATTGCATCAATAGTGGAGTTGCTTATAATCGACACATGCGCTTCATCGAAGATGCCCTGATCGAGTTGCATTATTTCTACTGGTGATCCAAAAGTAGTTGATATTTCCTGTTGTAGCGGTTTTCCTTGCAGTTCGAGTTCGCGTCCATCAGATGTAAGAACATGAGTTGGTAGTTTTGGTGAATTATTATTGTAGTTATATATTGGTTTGTAACGTAGTAGTTGGGGTAGCTTGCTTGCGGTTAACCAAGGGAAACCGCCCGAAATCTCCTGTCGTCTAAATGCGAATCTCCGATCGCCTTCAAAGCCATGCCAACCGAGCATAATCTCTTCCAATGGCTCACCGGCCATTGATTTTATTGGATATCTATAAATCTGAATTACCCTACCTATTTCTTTAAGCATAATACCCTGCAACTATTTTTGGTTTTCAACGCGAGTATCATGCCTATTGGGAAGAGTTAATGCAACCAAGCTGACCGCTCAAATTTATTCCAGCAGAAAAGGAGCAAATTATGCAAATTGCTACTTCTTAGATAGAAAATGGTATTATTAGGAACAAAAATTGAGCTTTAAATTTTAAGTCCATAATCATGCAATTTGCTTTGTAATTTGTTGAAAATAAAGAGGGAGTTTGAATAGGCATGTTAAACTATAATAGCAACAAGTTGTCACTTTTAAGTGTCTCAAAAGCTCCATTCCCATCGTCATCATAATAATAGATTACAAAAACAAATCTGGTTTTACGGGAAAAATTACATTATGTATTGCCCAAGGAAGCTACCAAACAAAAAGGTTGGTAGCCTTTTTATTGAAGTTTTTCCTCTTAATTGCCAATGACGAAAGTTTTCGTCAAAATGACGAAGACTTTCGTTGACAATGACGAAGACTTTCGTCAATAATAGCAATAACAACCAGGAGATGTTTATGAGCAAAAAAAATCCCCCAAAACCTACTGATGGAGAATTAACTATTCTGCACGCACTTTGGCAGATTAATTCAGGCAGTGTGCGTGATATCCTAAAAAAATTGAATGAGAATAGAACTTCAGAATATGGTTATACCACAGTACTAAAATTGTTACAGATAATGACAGAAAAAGGCTTGGTCTATCGAGACGAAACTCAGCGTCCACAAATCTACCGAGCCTCTTTGACTGAAGAGCAAACCCAAAGGCAGTTTATTAGAGATCTAATTAATAAAGCCTTTGATGGTTCAACCCGCAAACTAGTAATGCAGGCATTAACAGAGAAACCCACCTCTGACCAAGAACTTTCCCAGATTGAAATGTTGTTAGATAAGCTAGAAGGAGAAAGTAAGTGAACGCATTGCAAACAATTTTATTACAACCATTTATTAACGTCTTAGGTTGGACACTACTTCACTCTCTTTGGCAAGGAACTCTAGTAGCACTACTACTGCTTGGTATTCAAAGGTGCTGTCAACCTTATAGAGCAAATACCCGCTATCTACTAGCTAGTGTTGCTCTCGTAATTATGTTGATACTACCAATAATAACAATCTATAGAATTAGCCTAACAGACTCAACGCAGTCAAAAGAAGTTGCAGCTAATAATCTAACAGAACGACAAGAACTACGTTCAGTAACAGGTATAAATATCCGAATTGGAGATAATCAAGGAGCGCCTGAAAGCAGTACTCTTATTGAGCAGCAGATTAAATTTGGGATGTTCCAATCACTACCTGCTATTTTGACAATCTGCTGGTTAATGGGAGTATTTCTCTTATCTTTACGGCTACTGATAGGGCTTAACCAAACAAAAAAGATCAGCAATCACAATAGACAACCAGTAGCAGAACATTGGCAAGTGATGTTAAAAGGTCTAGCACAACGGTTAAATATTGCCAAGCCTGTTGCAATTTTTCAATCAGTAATAGTTGAAGTCCCTACAGTGATTGGTTGGTTAAGGCCAATTATCCTATTACCACCTAGTGCGCTGATTGGATTAACACCAGAACAGTTGGAATTAATTCTTGCACACGAACTAGCCCATATTCGTCGTTATGACTATTTTGTCAATCTGCTTCAAACAGTTATTGAAACCTTACTTTTTTATCACCCAGCAGTTTGGTGGGTATCCCATCAAATTCGGCTTGAGCGTGAACAAGCTTGCGATGATCTAGTGCTAGAAATATGCGGTCATCCACTAGTTTATGCCCGAGCATTAACAAAACTGGAACGTCTACGTCAGACGAACCCTAAATTAGCTATGACAGCAAATGGAGGATCATTAATGAAACGAATAAATCGTATTTTGGAAGTTTCTGATAGTAACTATCACTCTTCAAGGAAATCAACCACCTTTTTAGCGGCTAGCACTACTATTCTAATGGCAATTCTTTCTCTCTATTTTAGTATTGAAGCAATCCCATTAGAAAAGAGTACAGAAAAATCAACCGCTAAAAATACCGTAATATTTCCACCCGCAACAACAAAAGAGGTTAAACTAACCAGTCGACCTTTAGCAAATAAAACAGATAAGACTGCCCAATTAATTACCAAAGATAGTACTGCTGGTGAAGATACAGAAGTTAGACAAATAGCTATTAATGCGTTAGGAAAACATGAAGGTACTATTATTGTAATGGATGCTCAAACTGGGCGCATCCATACAATTGTCAATCAAGAATGGGCATTGCGCCGTAGTTGGAACTCTGCTTCAACAATTAAACTAGTAACAGGGCTGGCTGGTGTTAGCGAAAATATTATCGATCCTAAGGAAAAAATAACTACTAGTAAGAAATCAACAATAGATTTTGCTCATGCACTAGCTGAATCAAACAATGAATATTTCAAATCACTAGGTAGTTGGGTTGGATCTGAGAAAATTATACATTATGCTCATCAATTTGGTTTTGGCCAAGTAACAGGGATCAATCTAGAAGGTGAAATCAGTGGTCAACTACCAGACAAGAATACAGAAATTGAAGGTGGTTCTTTAGGAGCATATAGTCAAGGGATTGCAATACCACCAATTCAATTAGCAACATTTATGGCTGCCTTAGCTAATGGGGGCAATCTGCTAGTACCATATACTACTCCAGAAGCCCAGTATCAAACTCAAATTCGTCGTCACCTAAATATTGCTCCACAAGCACTTAGTAATGTAATTGAAGGTATGACTTTGGCAGTAAAAGAGGGAACTGCTATTAGTGCCTATGACCCACAATTACCAATAGCAGGAAAGACAGGGACAACAGATGGAAAGACTGTTGGTACTGGACTATTTATTTCGTTTGCTCCAGTAAACAATCCTCGCCTAGTGGTTGTAGTCGCAATTGAAGGCAAAGATGTAAGAGGAGCAATAGCCGCCCAGATTGCTGGGACAATTTATCAAGGACTCAGAAACCGCTTCTAAATCTATCGACTAACTTATTTTAGCAAAAAATATAGCCACAGCAGTTTAACAGAATATTTATATAGGATAAGTGTGTCTTTCATACTAATAAATTTCTCTATTAAATTTCTGTGGCATTTACTACCATTTATTGGGCTTAGCAACTAATTTTCTTACCAATGAATTAGGTTTTTATCAGCAAATTATCCCTTCACATCAGCATGTTGTTTGCCAGAAGGGTTCTGGCTTACTAATACTGTTAAACGCTTTAACCGTTTTATTTCTATATTAAAAAGCATTGATAGGAAAGTGCTGAACTTGGCGTTTGGTTGCCACTATAAACGAGGTGACTTTTTAATTAATTGACAATAGCGATGGTATTATTTATGATACCAAACATGAAAACATATCAAGTAGTAATAGACACAAATATAATTTATGCAGCATTAAAATCAAACAAAGATGTATCTTATAAATTACTAAAACTAATAGGAGGAGAAAAATTTGGAATAAATATATCAGTACCAATGGTATTAGAATGTGAAGATATAGCAAAAAGGTTATTGGAGGAAATACCATTAACTGAAGAAGATATAGACAATATTATAGATTACATATGTAGTATAGCTAATCAATGGGAAATACATTATTTATGGAGACCATTTTTGAAAAACCCAAAAGATGATATGGTTTTGGAATTAGCTGTAAGTGCAAACTGTGATTATATAATTACTTACAACCAACGTGATTTTCAAGGTAGTGAGAAGTTTGCTATAGAAATCATCACACCTAAAGATTTTTTGCAACTAATAGGGGAAATATAATGAGTACAATTAGTTTGAGACTTCCTGATTCTTTACATAAAACTGTTCGTAAATTGGCTGAAAAAGATAGTACTTCTATTAATCAGTTTATCACTACTGCTTTAGCTGAAAAGATTTCTGCTTTGATGACTGAAGAGTTGATTAAATCTCGTGCAGAACGTGCTAGCCGTGAGAAATTTGACCAAGCTTTATCTAAAGTTTCTGATGTTCCTCCTCTTGACTTTGATTCTTTTTAACCTATTTTGGGGTCGTGTTGTAATAAAGTTGGTCGCGCTTTTTGGTTACTTTAGAAACGCTTTGCTTGCTTTACTAAAAAGGCTAATAAAAGTCTTATCAATTCTTTTGTAACACGACGATGTTATTGTTGTTATGATGTTTAGCTACAATATTAACTATGGCACAAGAACAGCAAACAACTCAGGAGACTAAACGTGTACTAACAAACGAAGATTTTGAATTTGGCAAATGGAGCAATACTTGACATAATAAAAAACTAAGCTTACTGCTATATTTCTCTATAAAACCTATTGTTTATTTTGGCTATTTTCATCTATTTGATCAGAAGTTTTAGTTTCGTTAGTTTGAATATTTTCATTGATTTGAATCTGTTGAACTGTTTCTGCTGCTTCTACTGTTTGTTTTTCTTTTTCTAGTGCTATTGGCTGTGTTTTCTCATTGTCAGGAAAAACAAAATTAAGCAAAGTGATAAAACTAGCAATGACAAGAGGCCCTAACATAAGTCCTAATGGCCCAAATATCTTTATTCCTCCTAACACACTATAAAAAGTTACAATTGTGGGTAAGTTAGTTTGACGACCAACAAGAATTGGTCGCAGTATATTGTCAATTAAACCAACAGCAAATATACCCCATAAAACTAAAATAACTGCTTTAGCAATAGCTCCTGTTAGTAACAGCCAAATAGCCGTAGGAATCCAAATAAAAGCAGTGCCAACCATTGGAATCATGGCTAGGATCGCCATGATTACTGTCCAAAGTAAGACCGCAGGTACACCTAATAAATAAAACATAAAGCCTGCTAAACTCGCTTGGGTAATAGCAACAACAATATTACCAAAAAATGTGGCATTAATTACTAGTCTTACTCTTTCTACTAATTCTATTTTCTTTTCATTGCCAATAGGTAAAAATCTTAGTAACCAAGCTATAAATTCCTCTCCATCACGCAAAAGAAAAAATAAAGTAAAGATTGTAAAAATAAAATCAACAATTAAGAAAAAAGAGTTAGAAATTATGCTAGTAGTATATTGAACTGTTAAGTTTAATATACTACTAATTTTCTCTGATACGTTTTCTTTTATATTTGTGGCAGATAAATCAAAATTTTGTTCTAACCAAATAAATAGATCAGTATCTTTTATTAATTCCACCAAATTATTAATATTTTGAGAGTTTTGAAAACTCCGATAAAATATTGCTAATTCTTTACTTACCTGAAATAGTACAAAAACTAATGGTACAATTATTACTATTACAGCAGTAGCAACACTAATTAAAGCTACTAAGGTTTTAGATGGTAGTTTCTTACTTAACCATTTTTGCCAAGGCTGAATCACAATTGCTAAGGTAAATGCCCATAATATTGCAGTACTAAAAGGGGACAACAACAGTATTAATAAATAGCCAATAAGTGCTGTTAGAACTAGCAGAAAAACTTTTTCTGTTGTTAATTTATAACTATTAAGTAAATTCTGATGCATGATAGTTTTAATTTTAACTCTATTGCAGGTTATCAACATTATCACTTTTTTTTACTCTACACAGCCTAGCATAACAGACTAGTTAATTACGTTCAAAAGTGTCAGAATTTATTGCACGCTTATTAAAAGTCAACATATAAAGCTTATTAGAAGCACAATATATAGGGTAGTAGGTAAAAGATTGATATGAAAAAGTTATTTTTGTTATTTTTGCTGTTTTCTTTTTTAGCAGTAACTAGTTGTGGTGGTATTAGTATAATGGATAAAGATGCTGTCAAAGGGAGTGGAATAGAAAAATCAGAAAAGAGAGAAATTGCTTCATTTAACGCCATAGAGATAGATTGTTATGCTAAAGCCAATATTAAATCTCAGGATAAACAGAGTATTGAAATTATTGGTGATGATAATATTATTCCTTTGCTCTTAACAGAGATTAAAGATAATACCTTAAGGATCAAAACCAGCAAATCTTATAACCTTAATAAACCCTTACAAATCAATATTTCCATTCCTAATATTGAAAGGCTTTCCCTTTCTGGTGCTGCTGAAACGGTTCTATCTAACCTCAAAAACGACAAACTAGCTATTGATTTAAGTGGTGCTGGTACTATTAAAGCCCAAGGTGAAACTCAATTTCTTGATATTACTTTAAGTGGTGCTGGCGCTTTAGATGCCAAAGATTTGCTTGCTAACACTGTTAAAGCAAATGTTAGTGGTGCTGGTAGTGTTTCTTTATTTTCTAAAGAGCAACTTGATGCGACTGTTTCTGGTGTTGGTTCTATTAATTATTTTGGCAATCCTAAAACTGTAAATAAAAAAGTTTCTGGTGTTGGTTCTATTAACCCTAACTAGTGGAGCCATGTGTTAAATAAAGACAATAAAGAGAATAGCAAACAATTAGAACGAGAAAGACTAAGAACTATATCTATCTTTATTAATCTTAAGTGTGGTTAGTAGTATGACAAAAGGCAGTATTAACTATAAGGAACTAGCTGTTAATTTGGCTTCCGTTTTCCCTTTTGCCATAATAAACCTCTAAATATATAATATGCTAAGAATATAACGGTAGGAATTATATTGTATCTAATAAGAACAGTAAAGACTTGCTAGCAAAACTACAATATGAAAATATTAAACGAGGTAGCCAAAATCTAGCTTAGAGTAGATGGCAAGAGTATTTATTCCCTACTTGATTATTCTGTAACACTAATCTATAGTTGCAGTTGCAAAAAATTGATGAGGTTACAATAAATAATGGCACGTAAAAAAGAATCCACCACTAGTGACAATTCTGTTGTTGCTATGATTATACCTACTGATGATAAAAAGGATAAAGCTACCAAAGTTAAAGCCAAAAGCCCTACACCTGTTCCCGTTAAATTTACCGCTAAACCAAATACGAAAAACGCTCCTACTAAAGCCTACCCAAAAGTAAAAATACCAGAGCCTAAACCTGTGACTATTACAAGGCTTGAGTTAGCTGCTGAAGTGTCTAAAGCTGTAGGGCGTGTAATGGAAATCACAGGAAAAGATGCAGAATCTATTGTGGCAGAAATAATTCAATCTATGATTGATTCTCTCAAAGAAGGAAATGAAATTGAAGTGAGAGGGTTTGGATCTTTTAGGATAAGAAAACGCAATGCTCGACGTGGACGTAATCCTAAGACTGGTGAATCTGTAGACGTTCCAAGTAAGCGAGTTGTTTATTTTAAGATGGGTAAAGAGCTTAAGCAAAATTTCATAGAAAAATAACATAATAGTGGCTCAAGACCTTCTAAACATGGTATTTGATAGGGTATGCTGATAGAATGCTCTAATCATAAGTAGTTAGCTACTAATAGCTTCGCTATAAAGTCTTACTACCAATGAAAATAGGTAGTAAACAAGAAGTAAGTATTATTTTTTGCTTATTAGTAGCTAACTATAAAGTAATAATAATTATTATCACCGTAATAACTAAATATTCGACTGAGAGGAAAGATAATACTATGTACAAGTCTATTAAAAATTTAGGGTTTATCCTAATAATTAGTTTATTAATGACTGTTACTTCCACCAATGCTCAAAATGTTCAAGAAAAAATATCACCAGAAAAGAAAGCTGCAATTAAAGAATTATTAGAGGTAACAGAGGCTAAAACTAATTCTGACAACGTTCTTAACACAATGTTTGCACAAATGGAAAATCTAATGCCTCAATTGTTGGCAACACAAATAGAAAATTCCCCTGAAGTTAAAGCAGAAGATAGAGCAGAAACTAGCAAAAAAGCTAGTGAAGTTTCTAGTAGGGTTTTTAATCGGTTTAAAGAACTAACACTTCAAAAAGTGAAATTTAGCGAGATAACAGAACAAATTAGTTATGAATTATACGATAAATATTTTACTCAAGAAGAACTTAAGGACTTAATAATTTTCTACAAGTCGCCTACAGGAAAGAAGGCTACTAAAGCATTGCCTCTTTTAGTAGAAGAATCTAGTAGAAAAACTAACCAAATATTAACTCCTGTGATCCAACAAATAATGCTTCAAGTTTTGGATGAAGAGAAAAATCGTTTGATTAAACAGGAAAACGTTAATAAGTAGATGGTTAAAATTGATTTAGCGATAATTTAGAGTTTTTCTTGAAAATATATTTTAAGGAGCAAAACAATCCTGAAAGAATAAAGCCAAGAATTAAAAGAAGTTAAAACAACGTTTGATGTTTGGCGAGAAAAAAGAGTAAGAAGAGAGCCAGTGCCAGACTATGTATGGAATAAAGCAACAAACTTGTTCAAAACCCATAACACTAAGCTAGTGAGTAAATACTTAGGTGTTAGTTATAGTTACCTAAAAAGGTTTTAAAATGGCTTAAAACCTGTATTATAAATCTTTGTAGTTTTTTGTGTTTTTAATTAATAATATTTCTTAATATTTAATATAAAGATATGAACAATGCACCAAATAACCAAATAGCAGAATTAGAATACATAATAGAAAAGACTGAAACCCGTATAAAAGTATTTCAATCCTCTGTAAAATGGTATCGTCGTCGTTTTTTTGCAGCAACTATGAGTAGTGTGGTTCTTTCTGCACTTATTACTCTTATAGCTGGTTGGAAACACGTTGTTATAAAATTCTTTGTAATAGAAATAGATTCTAGTAACCTCATATTAATTCTTAGTGGTTTTGTTACTGTTATTTCTACTTGGGGAGCATTTTTTGCTCCAAAAGAATCATGGTTAATTTATGCTTCAACTCTAAATAACCTCCAAGCATTAAAAACTGAGTTAGAATTTATTAAGATATCTACTAGAGAACCAACTCAAGAGAAATTAAACCAACTATTTGAAAAATACCAATCAATACTTGCTTCTCATAACAAAACTTGGCTAGAACTACGTAGTTCCATCAAAAAAGAAACCCCTGCTAATTCTTCTATAGCAACAAAAACTTTAGAACCTTCTAAGTAATCCATTTATAAAGATGGTTCAATTCGTCCTTACAGGGCAATAATTAAATAGCGCTATGGCGCTATTTAATACTACTATTTTATTGACTGATAAAGCGCATTGATGCTTCAGGATAACGCATACCAGCAACAACACTTGAAGAAAGTAATTCATTCATTTTTGCGATATCATCATTAGTTAATTCTACTGCTAATGAAGCAACATTTTCTTCTAAGTATTTTTGTCTTTTGGTTCCAGGAATAGGAACAATATCGTTTCCTTGTGCTAAGACCCAAGCTAAAGCTAATTGTGTAGGTTTACATCCTTTTTTATTTGCCATTTCTTGAATATGAGCTACTAAATCAAGGTTTTTTTGGAAGTTATCGCCTTGAAATCTAGGTGATAACTTGCGGTAATCATCTTCTGCCAAGTCTTCAATTTTCTTTATCTCGCCTGTTAAAAAACCTCGCCCTAGTGGGCTATAGGCTACAAATCCTATTGATAGCTCTCGACAAGTTGCTAAAACACTATCTTCTGGGTCACGAGTCCATAAAGAGTATTCTGTTTGTAAAGCTGAAATGGGATGAACTTTACTAGCACGACGTAAGGTTTCTGTACCTGCTTCAGAAAGCCCTAAATATTTTACTTTTCCTTCTTTAACTAATAATGACATTTCTCCAACGGTGTCTTCTATTGGAACTTCTGGATCAACACGATGTTGATAATATAAATCTATGACAGCTATGCCCAAGCGTTTTAAGCTATTTTCACAAGCTGACCGCACATACTCAGGTTTACCACATACCCCAAGAAAAGCCTTATTATCACCTCTCATAATGCCAAATTTTGTTGCTATAACTACTTGATCACGATGTGATTTTATTGCTTTTCCAACCAACTCTTCGTTAACAAAGGGGCCATACATATCAGCAGTATCAAAAAAGTTTATTCCTAGTTCTAATGCGTGGGCAATAGTAGCTAGAGATTCTGTTTCATCCGTAGCACCATAAAATTCAGACATTCCCATACAGCCAAGCCCAATTTCTGAAACCATTAACCCTTGATTACCTAATTTACGTTGTTTCATTAATGTACCTTATAGATCTAGATTACTTTCTAAAAACAGAGAAATAATACTCTACTTAATCCAAATATCAATGTACCTCTTGCAAGAGTAAGATTTGTCTTAATTGTATCCTAGGTTATTTTCAATTATTCCTTTGAGGCTTTTAATATCTTTAGGTATTTCATTGATGCTATATTGAGCCAAAGCAACTACAGATATTTCTCTATCAGAAGCGATAAAACTAGTAGAAGAAAAAGCCTACTCATTATCTAAAAAATCATTGCCTAAATTTGTACGTATTCGCTCAGAATGGGTAAAGCCTGGTAAAGGCGACACTTATGACGCTATATTTATACGAGGATATCAACTAATGCCACGCCTAAAATCAGAAACTAATCTATTGTGAGGTTAATTATCCTGGTAATTATTTTAAATTATTGCACTTACTTATGTTTTTTATTAGAGTAAACGCTTTCTTGTTTCCTTTTCTGATAAATGTTGTAACAAAAAATTAACGAAGTACAAATACACATAAAATAAAGGTACAAAATGAGGTTATTAACGGTATTATTTTTTTGCGCTATATTGGTTTGTTCTGTTTTTGCTCAGACAGGATCTATAGATAGCATTTACACTGATATCTCTGCTGAAAAATGTAAAACGTTAGATTTTACTAATGAGCTAGCAACTTCCACACAAGTATGCTCAGGAATTGCAGGTTATAAACTACTTGTTTATGACTCAGATGCCAGAATGTCAATAACTGTGGTGTCTCCAGACTCTAAAGAACATCCCTTAGAGCTTTGGACAGTTGTTAGTTCTGGTTTTAGCAGTCTTGGAAACAAAGCAGAGTGGCGTTACTTAAATCACAATGGTAAACAGTCTCCTATTGCTTTAATAGTTCGTTATAATGCTAATGAAAATCCAGACCGTCCTGAAAAATCAACTTCTTATCTTGCTGTTATAAAAATCACTTCACAAAAAATTTGTGTAACGGATAAAATTAAACCAAGCTCTAAAGCCAATGAAGAAGCACGTCTGGCAGCAGATTCATCAGCTAATAAGCCCTGTTTACAATAGCTGTAGTGGTTTTTAACTTTTAGGGCGTAACAGACCAAACTACTCATAGGCCATTTATCACTTGCAAAAGACTACTTGACAAAAATATTTATGCAACCATATAATTGCATTTATTATGCAACCATGTGGTAGCACATATAAAATTATGGACATTAGACGAGACATTTTTCAGGCAATAGCCGACCCAACAAGGCGGGCAATTATTGCCTTAATTGCAGTGCAGGCAATGACACCCAATGCCATTGCCGAACATTTTGATACCTCAAGGCAAGCGGTTTCCAAGCATCTGCGAATACTGACAGAATGCGAACTTGTAACACAGGAACAAAAGGGGCGAGAAATTTTTTATTCTCTTGAAATTGAAAAAATGAAAGAGATTGATAAATGGTTGAGTCAGTTCAGGAAGATCTGGGAAACCCGATTTAGCCAGCTTGACGACATCTTATCAACAATTAAAGGACAAAAAAATGAAAAATAATTTACTATTCGATTTTATCGTCGACAAAACAACCAAAACGGTAATAGTTAACCGGGAGTTTGCAGCCGAACTTCCTTTGGTTTGGGACGCATATACAAAACAGGAAATTCTTGACCAATGGTGGGCGCCAAAACCGTGGGAATCAAGAACAAAGTTTATGGACTTTAGAGTGGGTGGACGAAGATTTTATGCAATGGTAAGCCCAGAAGGACAAGAGCACTGGTCAATTCAGAAATATACTTCCATTAGTCCAAAAACTAATTTCAAGCTCTTCAATGCTTTTGCAGACAAAGATGAAAACCCTGAATTGCCAGGTTCTGATTGGGATTTGAATTTCAGCGAACAAAACGGAACGACAAAAGTGAGTATTACTATTTATAATGAATCTCTTGCCCGCTTAGAGAAGATGATTGAAATGGGCTTCAAAGAAGGATTTACTATGACATTGAAGCACCTGGAAGATCTGTTGGTAAAATTATCGCTGGCAAAGGAGTCAAAATAATGAGAAAAATAATTGCAGGTGAATTTTGTTTTTTTGTATATCCAAAATTAAATTAGTGTACTGAACTAACTGCAAGAAACTAAAGAACTAAAATCAAATGCGGTTGCTAAAACCGAATAGAGTAAGCACAACTAAATTTTATATGAACATAGAAGAACAAATCAAAAACTATATTACAAGCCAACCTGAATCAAAACGTAGCGACATGCAAGAGTTGCACCGCATCATTGTGCAAGTAATGCCAGCATGTAAATTATGGTTCTTGGATGGTACAAACAGTGAAAATAAAACTGTTTCTAATCCTAATATAGGATATGGATTTCAGACCATAAAATATGCTGATGGAAAAACCAGAGAGTTTTATCAAATCGGTATGAGTGCAAACAAAACTGGAATCTCTGTCTATATCCTTGGTATTAAAGATAAGAAATACTTAGCCGAGACTTTTGGAAAACAACTCGGCAAAGCGAGTGTAAGCGGCTATTGTATTAAGTTCAAAACGCTGAAAGATATAAACATTGACATACTTGAAGCGGCAATACGATATGGGCTTGAGACATCGCATTAACCAACTAATAATCAATAAATTACAGTTTTTCAAAAAGTTCTTTAGCTAGATAGTTGCTAGAAATTAATCCAACACAATCATTTGTTCGCAAAACAATTGTAGTTGAGTATTTTTTTCTTACCCAACTACAATAAATGAAAGAGTTAATTATTAGGTAAATTAGATTTAAGCTTGATCGTGGCTGCGATGTGTATCTATGTTTGTTAGGCCAGTCTTCAACCCGTATTTTACAAGAGAGGGAAGGTCGTGGAGATTGAGCTTTAACATAATACGATTCCTATGTGCCTCTACTGTTCTAGAGGAAATATTAAGTAATTCTGCTGTTTCTTTGTTTGCATAGCCATCTACAAGAAAAGCAAGAATCTGTCTCTCTCTATCTGTTAACTTAACTTCAGTTTTACCTTTTGCCATAATAAACCTCTAAATATATAATATATTGATAATATAACTCTAGCAATTATATTGCATCTAATAAGAACAGTAAATACTTGCTAGCAAGACTACAATACAAAAACCTAGCCTAGAGTAGATGGCAAGAGTATTTATTCCCTACTTGATTATTCTGTAACACTAATCTATAGTTGCAGTTGCAAAAAATGATGAGGTTATAATAAATAATGGCACGTAAAAAAGAATCCACCACTGTTGACAGTTCTGTTGTTGCTACAATTATATCTGCTGATGATAAAAAGGATAAAGCTACCAAAGTTAAAGCCAAAAACCCTACGCCTGCCACACCTGTTCCTGTTAAAGCAGCTACTAAACCAAATGCTCCTACTAAAGCCTACCCAAAAGTAAAAGTAGCAGAGCCTAAACCCGTTACTATTACAAGACTTGAGTTAGCTGCTGAAGTGTCTAAAGCTGTAAGTAGAATGATGGAAATCACAGGAAAAGATGCAGAAGCTATTGT
>Ga0075163_10007129_pt1 | contig 14804 bp, 11 predicted proteins | sample JI1023141ADNA_FD_71478 | JGI IMG/M metagenome (GOLD analysis project Ga0075163, IMG submission 71478) | Wastewater effluent complex algal communities from Wisconsin, to seasonally profile nutrient transformation and Carbon sequestration -... | ecosystem: Engineered > WWTP > Effluent > Algae...
GCGATCCAGCGCATGTTGAAATCCTTGCCGCGTGGGCCTTCCTTCCCGGCGAGCAGATCGCGCACGTAGTCCTGCATCGGTGCTTCCCAATGCCGCTGGTTGGACATGTTGATCGCGAATTCCTTCGTCTGTTCCGGCACCCGCATGTGTTTCCGGGTCAATACGAACGAACCGGCTTCGCGATCGAGGGTGAAGGCATGGGTGCCGTGACCGATGGTCATCACCAGCATCGTGCTGGGACCATAGATGCAGTAGCCGGCGGCGACCTGTTCGCTGCCGGGCTGCAGGAAGTGCTCATCGCGCACCTCGGGCACGCCGTCCGGGCAGCGCAGCACCGAGAAGATCGTGCCGACGCTGACATTCACATCGATATTGCTGCTGCCGTCGAGGGGGTCGAACAGCAGCAGATAGTTGCCTCGGGGAAACGCATCCGGGATCGGCTGGCAGTGATCCATCTCCTCCGACGCGCAGGCGGCGAGGTGGCCGCCCCAGGCGTTGGCCTCCAGCAGGATTTCGTTGCTGAGCACATCGAGCTTCTTCTGGGCTTCGCCCTGGATGTTCATGCTGATGGAAGCGGGGGTCCCGGCGTCCCCCAGCACGCCGCCCAAGGCGCCCTTGCCCACGGCTACCGAAATGCCCTTGCAGGCGCGGGCGACGACCTCGATCAGCAGACGCAGGTCGGCGCAGATGTGGCCGTGGCGCTCTTCCTCGATCAGGTGACGGGTCAGGGATACGGACGGTGCAGGTGCGATCATGGCGGGTGCGAAAGGGGCGGGCAGGACGATATTCTCGCCCAGCCGGGCCGGATTGCCGTCTCCGGAGTGCGCGAGATCACGAGCCGGCGGTTTTCCGGGGCGTTTTTACGCTAAGTGTTTGCCTGCGCTCGAAAACATCGGCATAATGCCCGGCTCGCTGCGCCCGACCCGGGTTTTTCCGGTCGGAGGACCGGAACGCGATCCCGTCTGCAAGCCGCATCGAGACCTGTGACTCTCGTATCGCGTGGTGGATGTCCCGGCCGCAAGGCCCGGACCGACGCCGGGGCCGCCGTCTCCCGGGCTACGGGAGGCAACCGCAGATCGCAGGCCGTCGCAAGACCGCTGCGTTCTTATCGATGAGAGGATCGTCATGTCCCGTGAATGCCAAGTCACCGGCAAGCGCGTGCAGAGCGGCAACAACGTCTCGCACGCAAACAACAAGACCCGCCGCCGTTTCATGCCCAATCTCCACGAGCGCCGCTTCTGGGTGGCTTCCGAGAACCGTTGGGTGAAGCTCCGCGTTTCCGCCAATGCCCTGCGCACCATCGACAAGAACGGCATCGACGCCGTGCTCGCCGAACTCCGCGCCCGCGGCGAAAAGATCTGAGGACTGAACCATGGCTTCCAAGCGCGACAAAATCCGCCTGATCTCTTCGGCCGGTACCGGTCATTTCTACACGACCGACAAGAACAAGAAGAACACGCCTGCCAAGATGGAGATCAAGAAATACGATCCCGTCGTCCGCAAGCACGTGATGTACAAGGAAGGCAAGATCAAGTGACGCCCGCGTAGCGGACAGGATCCCGAGCGAATGCGAGGGATCAGCGTTCGAAAAGAAACCCGCCTCTCGGCGGGTTTCTTCGTTTCCAGCACACGGTATCCAAAGGCCTTCTCCAGTGGGCGCGTCGACCCCGTGCCCGCAGATCGCGGGCACATTGATCTTGGCCGGCGCAGCGTCGTTTTATCGTTGAACAGTCGATCACGGCGATATTCACGAAGAGAGGGCAGAATGGGAACTGATTCGCGCGAAGTGTTCCGGATGGTGGCGATGCGTACCGAAGGACGACAGCCGAGCGAGACGGTCCCGGATCTGATTCTCCGCAGCCACGATGTCCGATCGGAAGTCGATGCGATTCTGGATGCCGGATTACCGGAAGGCCCGTTGACGGACGATCAGAGGAAGCTGCTCATCGCGCTGCATCAGCGCCTGGCCGCGAGCGGCGCGATCGAGCGGCTCGCGACGTTGAATCTGGAAGAGATCGACGCGAAAGGCGTGGCCTTTCTGCACACGAACGTCCTCTATGTTGGACGCAACGCGACCATCGCCGAGCTGCGCGAAGACGAAAAATTTCTCGCGGATGCCGCGACCGCCTGCGAAACGTGGCGGTTGAACAAGCTGCTGCCCGGCGCCAACAGCGATCCGGCGCTGCTGGAGCGTATCGTGCGCGCTTGTGCCCAGCTGTATGCGGACGGGGATGCGATGCGGTCGCGCTATCGCGATGTCGGCGTCCCGTTGCGACCGACCGATCGCGAACGCGCACTGATCCGCAGCCATCGCGAAGAACCGAAGCCGGCCGACGACGACAGGCCCATCCCGGGCGCGTTGCCAACCACTGTCCAAGCACCGGTCGCCGCGGCATTGACCTATCGCAAGTACGATGATCTCGCGGCGAGATTCGATGAAATCATCGCCATCGATTACCTGCGTGCGCAGACCGCGAAACCGGACGATGTCGGCCCGTTATCCGACATCTCCGATGTCCGGCCGCGCTCGTTGAAGGCGGCGAAACGCAGCAGTGCGATCCGCAGTCTCGGCGCCCAAGCACGGCAGGCGCTCGACGAGTTGACTGCGCGATACGGCGACGAACAACCGCTGGATCAGGCCTCGTCGCAACTGGCGAACCTGCGCGCCGCTGTCGTCGCCGATCTGTCCGCCATCTACGAACTCGGTCTTGGCGATCGGGTGGACGATACATTGCCGCCACCGGAAGCGCTTCCCGTCCCGGTCGCGGATGGTGCGGTGCAGGCGCTCGGCTGGGGCGATCTGGTCGTCGCCACCGAGCGCCTGGTCGGCTATCGCGCCAGCGAGATTTCGCACATCGAGAACGTGCTCCCCGGCGAGGTGAAGAAGCGCGAACATCAATTGCGAAAATCCGACGAGATCACCGAGGAGTCGGAGATCGAGACAAGCAGCGAATCGGAGCGCTCACTCGAAACCGCCAACCGCTTCGAATTGCAGATCGAAGCATCGCGCACCATTCGCGACGAATTTTCGATCACCTCGGGCGTCAATATGAGCGGCAGTTACGGCTTGACCGATGTCGAGGCGTCGTTCTCGGCCTCCGCGACACGCTCCGTCGAGGACTCCCGCAACACGGCATCGCGCGTGGCCAAGGACGTGATCTCAAAGACGGTGGAGCGGACGGCCAAAGCCGCGCGCAGCCTGCGCCGGCGCGTGCTGCGGACCGAATGGTCCGACCTCAACACGCATGCCATCGACAACAGCCATCGCGAAAGCGCGCGTGCCGAATCGATCGCCGGTGTCTACAAATGGTTGACGAAAGTGCAGGAAGTGCAGCTCCGGCACTACGGCACGCGACTGCTGATCGAGTTCACGATACCGGAACCTGCGTTATCGTTGTTCGACCGCGAGGCCGCCGCCGCCGGCACCGTGCCGAAACCCCCCGCGTTCGAGCTGTCGGCAGCGGACATCCAGGAACACACCTACCTCGCGCTCGCGCGGAAATTCGGCGCGATCGATGTCGAGCCGCCGCCGCCGAGAACGAAGAAGGTCGGTTTCGCCTGGGCGTCGGCGCCGGACGAAGGGGCCGACGAGGATACTGCCGAGGACGTGCTTGCCGAGATGATCCAGATTCCCGACGGGTATATCCCCATGAGCGGGCGGGTCACGTTGAGCGCGCACCCGAGTCAGGCGCAGCATTTCCAGGCGCGCCTCCATCTGGGCGATCTCGCGACGATCGTGGTTGCCGGCAGCGGCGACGCGGACCGGTTCTTCGTGCTTTCGTCGGTCCCGGGCGACGTCGCCTGGAACGGCGGCTTGCCGGTCTCGCTGACTGCGCATGGTCACTTCGACAAGACGTTGTCGCTCAATATCGTGCTGAATTGCAGGATCACCGACAAGGGTTTCGCGAGTTGGCAGATCAAGACCTATGCGGCATTGAAGTCGGCCCATACCAAGACGATGAACGACTACGAGGAGGCGCTGCAGCAGGCGCGGATCGAAACCACGTTCGCGCTCGGTCTGGACGGTCGGCCGGCCGCGGTGAACCGCAGGATGGAGCGTGAGGAGCTGCAGAAATGGGCGACGGCGATTCTGCGCAGGCGACCCGCGAACCACGATGCGGTCACCTCATTCGGTACCGGGCCGGCCCAGCACATCGAAATCGATCCTGGTCGGGCGGACCGATTGTCGCCATTGGTGCGGTTCTACGAACAGGCCTTCGAATGGGCCAACATGACCTACTTTTTCTTCCCGTATTTCTGGGGTCGGCGCAGCGCCTACCGGGCGCGACAGACGGTGCTGCACGACGATCCGGTTTTCGAGGCATTCCTGCGCAGCGGCTGCGCACGTGCGGTGGTGCCGGTCACCCCGGGACATGAAGCCGGAGTGCTGTTCTATCTGTCGAATTACGCATTGCCGGAACAAGACAGGCTGATCGGCGCCGAGCGAGCGTCGGCCGCAGAGTCCGAACCGGCATCGATCGAAACCGGATCCTACGACGGGCTGTGGCTGGAACTGATGCTTGCGAAGCACGCCGACCGTGCGCGGGGATCGGGTTACCTCGCACTGGAGCAGGATTCCACGACGGCGACGCTGGTGGACAGCCATTGGACACCGACCGAGCGGGACATCGGACGCGAAATCCTCATCGAAGGCGTCTCCTATGCAATCGCGGCTCCCATCGACGCGATCCGCTTCGCGCTCGACCGGCCGTACGAAGGCGTCACGACGCCACGCACGGTCTATGCGACGGGCAGCGTGCCGTTCGGAGCGCCATGGCGGGTTGAGCTGCCGACCAACCTGGTGATCCTGGCCGATCGCGCCGGGCAGTTGGAAACCCAGGTCTGAAACCGGGGAGCGTGCGTGCCCATCGACGAAAAGGTACTGGACGCTATCCGTGAGCGTTACGACGCGGGCGCCGAGTTGCTCTCGCGGTTGGAGGCGGCGAACGAGATCATCGCGAGCGATTTCCGTTCCGAACGGGCGGCCGAACTCGACGACGTCCTGCAGGCGCTTGTGGCGATCGGCCTGTTCGAGGATTCCGCGATGCTTACGCCCGAGGATGAAACACTCCTCGTCGAATACGACGCGGAACTCGACGAAATCATTTTCGAGGCGCAGTCCGTCAACGACATGGCATCGATCGAGCTGCAGATCCAGCATGCGCAGCTGCTGCAGCATATCCTCGGCCACGAGGGCATCGGCATTCTCAAGCTGGTGTGGCTGCGGGCGTCGCCCTTGAACCGCAAACGCGAAGTGCCGCCGGAGGTGCATGATCTGTACTCGGTGGAGTACTTCAACCGGGTGCACTTCGCGGCCGGCATCCAAGCCAAGAAATGCCAGCGAATCATCGAGATGGGTTGCGCCAACGGCGAGGACTTTTCCGGTCTGACCATCAAGGCCGGCGCAGTGACGGCTCAGCATCAGAGCGCCCAGATCGCGACTGCCACATACCTGGACTACGAAGCGAAGCAGAGAGCGCTGGAGGATCTTGAAAAACAGATCGATGCTTCGCCGGGCATCGTCAGCCAGATATGGTCGGTGATCGGCTGGGACGATCCGGTGGATTTTCTATCCGATGTAGTGCTCACCGTCGCCACCGGCGGTGCGGGCAAGGCAGCGAAATGGGCCGGAAAGCTCTACAAAGTCAAGCGCCGAATTTCGAAAGCAAAAAAAATCGCCGGGCGCCTGCAACGGCTGGAAGATCAACTGGAACGGATCCACAAAGGTTACGACAAGGTCTTCGTCGCCGCCGGCCGGATCCGCAAACTGAAGGACTGGCGGCGCATTCCGTTGGCCTTGGCCAAGATGTTGAACCGCCTCGAAAAACACGAAGCGCAACTCGAACATTTGCAGTCGATCAGGAACGCCTTCCTGCTGTCGTTCGGTCGAGGCGCGGTCTCGACGATCGTCGCAAACATCATCAACGGCGATTTCAAGGGCGTCGCTTCCGATCTGACCAAGGAAGGCGCGAAACAGTCGATCGACCATTACCTCAACGCCAAGCCGTTCTTCGCCGACATCGAACGTATCCGCCGGAGTGCGATCTTCAAGTCGGTGCTGTTGGCGCCGAACCGCACCGATGCCGCGGAGAAGGTGTTCTGGCGATACTTCTCACTGCTCGTGACGCGCGAATTCGTCGCCAGAGCGATGATCGCGGTTGCCAGGAAACGCGCCATTTCGGCAGATATGGCGCTGGATGTTTTCATCGAGTCGCTCGGCTCGGCGCTCGAATCGATCATTGCGGACCATCCGCTCATTCCGGGAGGCACGAACAAACTCGTGCAGCCCATCGTGCGGACCGCGCTGTCGACCGCACGCAAGGTGCTGGTCAATTTCGCCAAGGATCTCGACAACGTACTGCACGGAACCGATACCTGAAGTCCTGTTCGCACTTCTTGCGGAGACCATTGACAAGCGCTTGGGGGATGCGCCGAAAGTCGACGCGGAATGTGCGTGAAAGCCATGAACCAGTCCGTCTCTCGCCTTGCGCCGCCGCAGGCCGGCGGAGTTGGCCGGGTTGTACCGGCCGGGCAGCTCTTCACCGCCGTGTCTTTCTTCCGCGAGTCGATGCTCGATGAACGACTTCAGACTCGCCATCGCAGTCCTCGACGTGTTCGCCGTCTACGCCGTCTACCGGGTGTTGTCGCGGCTCCACATGCTTACGTCGTGCGCGCGAAAGCCATCGTCCAATTGGTCTCCCAGGTCTCGCCACCATCGGCCGAGAACGCCTGTTCCCAGTGCGGCGCATCCCCAGCACAGGCATGCCAGAGAAAGCGCACGCGGATCGGCATGCCGTTGAACATGTCGTCGGCGAAGAACACACCGGTGCCTGCGTCGAAGCCGCCGATCATCGGTGGATCCAGCCGGTGCGGAAAACGACCGTCGAGCCACCAGATCGACCATTGCCGCGTCACCGCATCGAACGAGCGCAGGGTGACGGCTCGATACGTGCCCCCGGGCATCGCCAGCAGATTGTCGTCGCAATTGCCTGCGCCGCCGAGCAATCGGCGCACATGGCAGGCGCCGTCGAATTCGATCCAGTCATCACAACCGGCAAGTCGCTCCTTCAACCGGCGATGGCGCACGCGCCAGTCGCCGATGAAGAAATCGAAGTCGGTTGGCGAGGACGACGTCATGCCGAAGCGCGGGTCCAGTCCATCAACCAGGTGTATTGCCAGGTCTTGCCGTCGTCGTACGACACGCCCTGACGCCAACGGCAGGAGGTCGGTGTGATCCGGTCCCAGAGGCTGCTGACCTTGATCGGCTTGTCGCCGTCCTTGTCGTCGACGATGAAGACGCCCTCGCCGTCGATGAAGTGCCCGGGCATGCCCGGTGCGGTCAGCACACCGGACTTCGCATTCACCCAGAAGTCCGACCACACGCGTTTTTCGACATCCAACAGACGCAGGCCCATCCCGCTGAAGTTGCGGGCGGGAATGCGCAGCTCCTCGACGCTGCCGACACCGGCGAGGATGGTCCAGCAGGTCGCCTCGCCCTCGAACTCGTCCCAGTCGTCGCCGCCGGGCGTCTTCAGGCGACGGTGCCTGATCTTCCATTCGCCGGCGAGGAAATCGAAATCGCCGGGCTTGCCCGGCGGCGGCTCGGCGCGGGTGGCGGCTGACGTCGTGGTGCTGGCCGCAGCGTTGGCTCCGATGCCGGCAACGCTGACCGCCAGCCCGGCGGCGGCGGTTTTCAGCAAGGTGCGGCGGGCGTCGTCGGTAGGGGAATGGCTCATGGCGGTGCTCCTGTCGAAGAAGGTGCGATGACGATAGCCACCAATTCCTGACAACCACCGTCAGGAATACACTGGCAATCTGTACACGGAGAACCTCATGCGCGCCAGCCGACTGCTTTCGATCCTGATGCTGCTGCAGCTGCGCGAACGGCTGACCGCGGAAGTCCTCGCGGAAGAGTTCGAGGTGTCGGTGCGCACGATCTACCGCGACATCGACAAACTGGCCGAGGCCGGGGTGCCTGTTTACGCCGATCGCGGCCCGGGCGGGGGCTTCCGTCTGGTCGACGGCTACCGCACGCGCCTGACCGGCCTGGCCGCGGACGAGGCCGAAGCGCTGTTCATGATCGGCCTGCCCGGACCGGCGGCGGCATTGGGCATGGGGACGGCGGCCTCGAGCGCAGGTCGGAAGATGCTCGCATCGTTGCCGCGGAATGCGGGCGACACGGCCGGCCGGATGGGTGCGCGATTCCATCTCGATCCGGTCGAGTGGTACCGCGACGAGGAGCCGTCGCCGCAGTTGCCCGCGATCGCACGCGCGGTGCTCGACCAGACCGTGCTCGAAATGACCTACGACAGCTGGCGCGGCGTGCGCGAGCGCGTGGTCGAACCGCTCGGTCTGGTGCTGAAGGCCGGCGCCTGGTATCTGGTCGCCCGCAGCGACGGCGTCGCCCGCATCTACAAGGTCGCGAACATCCTCCGTCAGAGCGTGCAGGAGACGACGTTCGAACGTCCGTCCGGATTCGATCTCGCTGCCTGGTGGTCGGCCGAGACCGCGCGCTTCGAATCCGGACTGCGCACCGGCACGGCGCAACTGGAAGCCACGGCGTTGGGCCTGAAACGATTGTCGCAACTCGGCGCATTCGCGCAGCGTGCGGTGAAGGCAGCCGAGTCCGGGGGCACGGACGGCTGGTCGCGGTTGTCGCTGCCGATCGAAACCGTCGACCATGCCGCGCTGATGTTGCTGGGCATCGGTCCGGAGATTCGTGTGCTGGGACCGGAGGCGTTGCGCGCGCGCCTGTGCGAACTCGCGGTCGCGGTGGCCGACCGCTGCGGATGATCCGCGAGCTTGCGACTTTGGTCGGACGCCAGCGCCCGCTACCGCGCGCAACGTACACTCGCCGCACGGTCGTTCCGTCGAGGCGCGCATGATTCCAGGCTGGGTGCTGCTGCTGGTGTCGCTGGGGTACGTCGGCGTGCTGTTCGCGGTCGCCTATCTGGGCGACCTGCGTGGAGCGACGCCGCGCTGGCGCTGGGCGCGGCCGCTGATCTATTCGCTGGCGTTGGCTGTGTACTGCTCGTCGTGGACGTTCTACGGCGCGGTCGGTTCCGCCGCGCGGACCGGGCTGGGGTTCCTGCCGATCTATCTCGGACCGCTGCTGTTGCTGCTGTTCGGCTGGCGCATCCTCGAACGTCTGGCCTTGATTTCCGGCGAGCACCGGATCGTGTCGATCGCCGATTTCCTGTCGTCGCGCTACGGTCGCGCACCGGGACTCGCGGCGCTGGTCGCGGCGGTCGCGCTGATCGCGGCGGTGCCCTATGTCGCACTGCAGTTCAAGGCGGTGGCGATGAGCGTGGAAGTGCTGGCGCCGGGCAGCGATGACGCACTGTTCGCCGATCCCGCGCTGTACGTCGCGTTGTTGCTTGCGGTGTTCGCGATCCTGTTCGGCACGCGCCAGATCGACGCCACCGAACATCATCGCGGCATGGTGCTCGCGGTCGCGTTGGAATCGCTGGTGAAACTGCTGGCGTTCGTCGCCATCGGCGTGTTCGCGCTGTGGCATCTGCCCGGAGAAGGGGCGCTGGTCGCGCGCGTGGTCGAAGCGGCGCATGTCGTGACCTCGCCAGGTCTGCCCAAAGGTTTCATCGCCCAGACATTGATCGCGTTCGCCGCCATCGTCTGTCTGCCGCGCCAGTTCCATGTCGCGGTGGTCGAATGCCAGGATCCCGCCGACATCCGCCCGGCGCGCTGGTTGTTCGGTGGCTATCTCGTGATCTTCAGCGTGTTCGTGGTGCCGATCACGCTCGCCGGACAGGCGATGTTCGCCGGCGGCGATGTCTCGCCGGACACCTACGTCCTCGCATTGCCGCTGGCGCTGGATCAGGAAGCACTGGCGCTGATGGCGTACATCGGCGGGTTTTCCGCCGCGACCGGCATGGTGATCGTCGCCAGCGTCGCGCTCGCGACCATGGTCAGCAACGATCTGGTGATGCCGCTGCTGTTGCGCAACGGTGTGCTGACCGAAGGCGGCGGCATTGATCGCCAGGTGCTGTGGGTACGGCGTTTCACCATCGTCGCGCTGGCATTGATGGCGTATGCCTATCATCGCGGCGCAGCGGCGGCGGGCGACAGTCTTGCGCAGCATGGCCTGCTCGCGTTCGCGGCGGTGGCGCAGTTCGCGCCGGCGCTGATCGGCGGCCTGTACTGGCGCGGCGCCAGTCGCGCCGGCGCGTTCGCCGGGCTGTTGCTCGGCGCGCTGACGTGGGCCTACACCCTGTTGCTGCCGGCGTTGGCGCAGAGCAGCAGCATCGGACTGGATTGGATCGCCTACGGGCCGTTCGCGCTGTCGTGGCTGCGTCCGCAGCAATTGTTCGGTCTGAGCGGCTGGGACCCGATCACTCACGGCGTGTTCTGGTCGCTGCTGTTCAATATCGGCGCGCTGTTTCTGGTGTCGGCGCGCCGACGTCCGCGGCTGCACGAACAACTGCTGGCCGCCACCTATCTCGACCCTTATGCACAGCGCTCGCCGCTGGGTCCCGGCGGATGGGCCGGCAGCGTGCGCAGCGGCGAACTGCTGGCATTGGCCGAACGCATCCTCGGCGAACGGCATGCGCGCCGCGCGTTCGACGACTACGCGCAATCGCAGGGCCGGAACTGGCAGCCGGAGCAGCTCGCGGACCGCGCCCTGATGCAGTTCACCGAACGCCTGCTCGCGTCCGCGATCGGCGCGGCATCGGCGCGCCTCACCCTCACCAGCGCGCTGCGCGGCTCCGGCATGGAACTGGGCGAGGTGGTGTCGCTGCTCGACGAAGCCAGTCAGGAACTGCGCTTCAATCGCGAAGTGTTGTCGACCACGCTGGAGAACATCAGTCAGGGCGTGAGCGTGGTCGACGCCAACATGCGGTTGATCGCATGGAACCGCCGCTATCAGGAGATGCTCGGCTATCCAGACGGCATGCTCTATGTCGGCCGGCCGATCGCCGAACTGATCCGCTGGAATGCGGAACGCGCCGAGTTGAGCATCGCCGATCCCGCCATCGTCGACGATGTCGAAGAGCAGGTGCGGCGACGACTCGGGCATCTGCGCGCCGGGCAGCCCTACGTCTACCAGCGCGTGCGCCACAACGGCCAGGTGATCGAAATGCGCGGGCAACCGTTGCCCGGCGGCGGTTACGTCACCAGCTTCAGCGACATCAGCGATTTCAAGCGTGCGGAGCAGGCCTTGCGCGACATCAACGAAACGCTGGAGCAGCGCGTCGAACTGCGCACGCACGAGGCCGAAGCGGCGCAACAGGCGAAGACGCGTTTTCTCGCCGCGGTGAGTCACGACGTACTGCAGCCATTGAATGCCGCACGTCTGTTCGCTTCGGCGCTGCGCGAAACCACCGACGCCGACGAGCGCACGCGGCTTGCGGAACGCGTCGATACCGCATTGCGCGCCGCCGAGGATCTGCTCGACGGTCTGCTCGACGTGTCCCGGCTCGATGCCGGCGCATTGCAGCCCGAGATCGCCCACTTCGATGCCGCCGAACTGCTGCAGGAACTCGCCGCGCAGTACGCGCCCAGCGCCGCCGGCCGCGGCCTTGCGTTGCGCGTGCATGCGCGAACCGCGTTCGTGCGCAGCGACCGTCGTCTGTTGCGTCGCGCCCTGCAGAATTTTCTCGCCAATGCCCTGCGCTACGCCCGCGAAGGCGGCGTGCTGCTCGGCCTGCGCCATCGCGGCGATGTCATCGAGATCCAGGTCTGGGACACCGGCCCCGGCATTCCCGAACACCATCTCACCCAGATCTTCGAAGAGTTCCGCCGCTTCGATCAGCCGGGTATCGGCGGCGAACGCGGTCTAGGCCTTGGTCTGTCGATCTGCCAGCGCATCGCGCGCACGCTCGACCACCCATTGCGCGTGCATTCGCGCGTGGGCCGCGGCAGCGTGTTCTCGATCCGCGTGCCGGTCGGCGTGGTCACGGCGCAAGCGCTCCCGCGCGAGATTGCGCACGCATCCGACGCGCTCGCCGGCCTGCGCGTGCTCTGCGTCGACAACGATCCGGAAATCCTCGACGGCATGCGCGCACTGCTCGACCGTTGGAAGGCGGTGGCGCTGACCGCCGCGACCGTCGACGAAGCGCTGGCGCACATCGACAGCGACGATGCGGCGTCGTTGCCGGATGTCGCCCTCGTCGACTATCACCTGCACGACCGCCTCGATGGTCTTGGCGTGATCGCCGAACTCCGCCGCTGCGCCAAACGCGACCTGCCCGCCGCACTGCTCACCGGCGACGGCAGCGACGCGCTCAAACGCACCGCCCGCGAATACGGCTGTGCGGTGCTCACCAAGCCGGTGAAACCGGCGTCGTTGCGGGCGTGGTTGGCGGCGAGGCGGTGAATGCGGCGGAGTCGCGGGAGGCGCGACGTTGACGGTGGTTCGATTTGGGAAGCAGACTGTTTTATGCCTCGATTTGAGGCGCCATGGATAGTTAAGCGGCAGATGCATACTGAAATTGTCCAGACACTCAAGAGCGGGAAGAGCAAACAGGATCTTCCTCGCATTGTTGAGGCCTTGCGGGATTACGATCCATTCGAACTATTCGAAACTCTGTTTCAGCTCAGCACTCGAGAACAAGGTCGTGGCGAGCCGGTTGCATTTGGCGCGTATGCGCTCAACGAGCTCAACCCCACCTGTCCACTCAACCTTGAAGCCGCGGTTGAATCGCTCCTCCCGCATTGGGACACAAGCATAGAAGAGGTTGTTTTCTATCTGGCCAAACAGTTCGGAGCACAAGCCGTAGAAAGTGCCGCTCTTGAATTGCGGAAGAAATACAACATCGGCACACCGGCCACGTGTCTGGAGGCAATTTCGTACTGGGCCAACATTTACAGCGCCAAGAGCCAGTGACAACCAGACGCCGCCTAGCAATTCGTTCAAGCCGACCTCGCACCATGGCGTCGACCATGTGTTTGGGCGCCGATTTTACGGCGCCGCGTTCGGCGTCCTGTTTTCGGCTTGCCGTAAACCTTGATTGCTTATGGTTCCCAAGTGCTCTAACCGGAATGGGTCGGGTTGATTGCACGAGACTAGAAAATGAACCGGACCCCATTTGGGCCTGCGTTGGAAAAGATTGTCGCGCGAAACGGCAACAGCCCTTTCGAACGCATCTTTTCAAGATCGATTACGATAGTCGTAGCATGCATCGCGGTGGACTCCTGGACAAGGAGTCTGAATCATCATCCATGCCGAAACCGCTTCGCGGCACGGCTTGATTCTGGCGACAGGCAATGAAAAGTTTTCTCGTCACCTCCAGCCTGGTCGTTATCGGGCTACTGGGATTTGCGGGAGCGTTGAATGGCGCTTTTGCCCCCTCGAAGGGCTGGCTCTTGGCCAGCCTTCCGATTTCGGCCGTGCTTGCAGGCGCCTATGCAAAGCATTACCTGTCGCGCCCGGCAACAAACAGGCGCTCGGCGCTCTATGGCAAGCCAGACAAGTGGCTTCAAGTATTTTTTCTGTTTCCGCCCATCTTCATGATTTCATACCTCTTCACCGCTTATCCTGTCGGCACCGCGATTAATTTTTCGATCGGCGACCCCCACATCAGATGGGCGGAAGTATCCAGCTGGAAACACAGGGGTGGAAGAAGGCGGATCGATTGTGTCGAAATTTCAGCGGGAATCAAACGAGACACTGAAATCACATACGTTTCTCTGTGTCTGTCGGGCCAGCGCTACCGCCATGGCCCAATGCTGGGTGCGTTTAGATTTCGTACGGTAGAATCGCCAGCGGGCATTTTCGCCCTCCCGATGTGACCTTCTCGCCCATGGCCTCACGATTCGGATATGGACTTCCACGAAGGTATCGCTCATCGGTGGCTTGAGCGATTCCGATCTTCGGCAAAGCGGAACGCTCGCCCTCGCATATTCGGTTTTTCGATGGGCACTTCGCACTCGCGTCAAGATGCAACCATGCCCGATTCTCTCCGGCCTGCACATCCATGCGTGAGTGTTCGCAGGCCCGGCGCGCAGTACCATGCCGTGCCCGTCGCCTTGCCTGGAGACATAATCCTGAGACCAGCCGGATCGACTACAGGAGCCGCAACATGCTGCAGACATACCAAGCCAGCTGCCATTGCGGCAGAGTTTCGATCGAAGCCGATCTGGATCTGGAGCAACCGAGCTATCGCTGCAATTGTTCCATCTGCCGGCGGAACCGGTTCTGGCCGGCGGTTGCGACCGAAGGGCGTTTCCGCATCCTCTCCGGGGAAGACGATCTGACCAGGTACGTCTTCGGCGGGATGAAGAACCATCACTTTTTCTGCAGGCATTGCGGCGTGCGGGTCTTCGGCGTCGGCAACGATACGCCGATGGGCAAAATGTATGGCGTCAACATCGGTTGTCTGGAAGGCGTGTCGGAAGCAGAGCTTTCAAATATCCCGGTGACCTATGTCGACGGGATGCGCGATCGCTGGGACGCGGCGCCCGAGTTCTTCAAGCATCTGTAAGCGCGGCCAGAATCCATACATCAGCCCCGGATCCGATCTCATGCCACCTCTGTTTCTGATCTTCCTCATCGGCGCATGCTTCTTCCTGCTGGAGCGGATCGCTCCCGGCAGACAGCAGCGTCATGCCCCGGGTTGGTATGTCCGCGCGATTTTTCTCAACCTGGTGCAGCTCGGCATTGTCCTGATCGGTGGCGTGACGTGGACCGTTTGGCTGCAGGGGTCGTCGGTGCTCTCCATCGCCGCGCTTCATCCGGTGGTGCAGGGGTTCGTCTGCTGGTTTGTCGGCACTTTTTTCTTCTACTGGTGGCACCGCGCCAGACACCGGTCCAACCTGCTTTGGCGAAGTCTCCATCAGATCCACCA
>Ga0075163_10007130_pt1 | contig 14801 bp, 12 predicted proteins | sample JI1023141ADNA_FD_71478 | JGI IMG/M metagenome (GOLD analysis project Ga0075163, IMG submission 71478) | Wastewater effluent complex algal communities from Wisconsin, to seasonally profile nutrient transformation and Carbon sequestration -... | ecosystem: Engineered > WWTP > Effluent > Algae...
GGCCTCGGCACCGCCCGGGTCAACGTCGTGCCGCTGCGCGGCCAGTGGATCCGTCGCCGCGGCGAGGACGTGCGTCTGGGCGCCATCGTGCTGCGCAAGGGCACCCGCCTGACGCCGCAGGCACTCGGCCTGGCGGCGTCGGTGGGCGCCGCGGTGCTGCCGGTGGTGCGCCGCCCGCAGGTGGCGGTGTTCTCGACCGGCGACGAGCTGGTGATGCCCGGCGAACCCCTGCGCCCCGGCGCGATCTACAACTCGAACCGCTACACGTTGCGTGGACTGTTGCAGGCCGCAGGCTGCGTCGTCACTGACCTGGGCATCGTGCCCGACCGTCTCGAGGCCACGCGGCAGGCTCTGCGTACAGCGGCACAGGGGCACGACCTGATCCTCACCTCGGGCGGCGTTTCCGCGGGCGAAGAAGACCATCTGCGCCCGGCCGTCCAATCCGAAGGCTGGATCGAGAACTGGCAGATCGCTATCAAGCCCGGCAAGCCGCTGGCCTTCGGTGCGGTGCGCCGCGACGACGGCCGCTCGGCCCTGTTCATGGGCCTGCCCGGCAATCCGGTCTCCAGCTTCGTGACTTTCCTGCTGGCCGTGACACCGGTGCTGCGCGCGCTGCAGGGCGCGCCCACCGCGTTGCCGGCCGGCCTGCCGCTGCGCGCCGACTTCGACTGGCCCAAGCCCGACCGCCGGCGCGAGTTCCTTCGCGTGCAGATCAACCGCGAAGGCGGCCTCGATCTGTTCGACAACCAGAGCTCCGGTGTGCTGACCTCGGCGGTGTGGGCCGATGGCCTGCTGGACAACCCGCCGCAGCAGGTCATCCGCCGTGGCGACACGGTGCGCTTCCTGCCGTTGGCCGAGCTGATGGCACGCTGATGAAGGTCCGCGTGCGCTACTTCGCCTCGCTGCGCGAGGCCCTCGGAGCCGAGGAGTCCGTCGAGCTGACCGAAGGCGCGTCGGCTGCGGCCGTCCGCGACCTGCTGGTGGCGCGCGGTGGCCGGCATGCCGAAGTGCTGACCCGTGGCCGGGCCGTGCGCTGCGCAGTCAACCAGACGATGGCCGACGAAGCCACGGTACTGGCCGATGGCGACGAGCTGGCGTTCTTCCCACCCGTCACTGGCGGTTGATTCCTGCTGACCCGCGACGGCCTGGTGGGACCGCCGGCGACGTGCGCGGCACACAGAGGCCCTCCCGGACGGCCAGCCGGTGTGGAGAACTTTCCCGGCATCGCACTGCGAATACGGCGATGCGACAATCCGGACAGCCATGTCCGCTGTCTCCCGAGTGCGCATCCAGATCGCCGATTTCGACCTCGGTGCTGAAGTCGCGACGCTGCGCCACGGCGATACGGCGGTGGGTGCGGTGGCCAGTTTCGTCGGCACCGTGCGCGACCGCAATGGTGGCCCGCCGGGCGAGGTCAGTGCGATGGAGCTCGAGCACTACCCCGGCATGACCGAGAAGGCCATCGAAGCGATGATCGACGAGGCCATGGCGCGCTTCGACATCCGCGCCGCACGGGTCGTGCACCGGGTCGGCCCGCTGTGGCCCGGCGACCAGATCGTGCTGGTGGCGGTGAGCTCGGCCCACCGTGGCCAGGCCTTCCAGGCCTGCGAGTTCCTGATGGACTACCTGAAGACCCAGGCGCCGTTCTGGAAGAAGGAAACCACGCCCGACGGCGCGCGCTGGGTCGACGCCCGTGTCGCCGACGACGCCGCCCTGCAACGCTGGGGCATCCAGGCCCGCAACGCCTGAGAGCCCGTTCTTCATGCCGATGGAATCCGACTTCGACACCCGCGCGCTGCGCAATGCGCTCGGGCGCTTCACCACCGGCGTGACCATCGTGACCTGCGTCGACGCCCAGGGCCATGCGGTCGGCCTGACGGCAAACTCGTTCAACTCGCTGTCGCTCGACCCGCCGCTGATCCTGTGGTCGCTGCGGCGCGGCAGCCACAGCCTGCCGGCCTTCCTGGCGACACCGAACTTTGCGGTCAACGTGCTGGGCGAGGCCCAGGTCGACCTGTCCCGGCGCTTCGCGTCGACGGTCGACGACAAGTTCGCCGAAGGGCAGTGGGCGGCCGGCACCGGCGGCGTGCCGCTGCTGGCCGGTTGTGCCGCGGTCTTCGAGTGCGAGCGGGTGTCGCATCAGGAGGTCGGCGACCACGTGCTGTTCATCGGCCGGGTGCGCGCGATGAGCGAGGCCACGGTGCCGCCGCTGCTGTTCCAGGCGGGCCACTACCGGATGCTGGGAGAGATCCTGTGAAGATCGAGGCCAAGTGGATCGACATGTTCGTCGAGGTCTTCGCGCTGTGCGGCGTGAAGCCCGGCGACGCCTGTGCAGTGCTGTCGGAGACGCAGTCGCGCCCGATCCTGCCGCAGCTGGCCGAACTGGCGCTGGCGCGGCTGGGTGCGCGCTGCTTCCATCTCGTGCTGCCGGCCCGGCCGCTGGCCGCGCCGGTGCCGGTGCGCAGCACGGGCGCGTCCGACGCCATCGGCCGCCTCGATCCGGTGGTGCAGGCGCTGGCGGCCAGCGTGTTCGTCGTCGACTGCACGATCGAAGGCCTGCAGCACGCAGTGGAACTGCCGCGCATCCTGCAGGGCGGCGCGCGCGTGCTGGCGATCAGCAACGAGCACCCGGAGATCCTCGAGCGCTGCCTGCCGCGCGCGGCCGACGAGGCCGTCGTGCGCGACGCGATGCGCCGGCTGAAATCGGCGCGTGAGATGCAGGTCGGCTCGGCGGCCGGCACGGACCTGCGCATCGACCTCGCCGGCGCCCGCATCGGCGGCGTCTGGGGCTTCACCGCCAAGCCCGGCAGCCTGTCGCACTGGCCCGGCGGGCTGGTGCTGGCCTTTCCGGCGGCCGGCAGCGTCAACGGCACGCTGGTGCTCGACCGCGGCGACGTCAACCTCACTTTCAAGCGCTACCTGCAGGACCCGGTGCGCCTGGTGATCGAGAACGACCATGCGATGCAGGTGCTCGGCGACCATGTCGATGCCGAGATGATGCGCGGTTACTTCGAAGCCTGGGGTGACCCGCAGGCCTACGCGGTGTCGCACGTCGGCTGGGGCCTGAACCGCGGTGCGCGCTGGGACGCGATGACCTTCTACGACAAGGCCGATTTCAACGGCACCGAGCTGCGCGCCTTCGCCGGAAACTTCCTCTACTCGACCGGGGCCAACGAGGTCGCAGGTCGGCATACGCTCGGCCACTTCGACCTGCCGTTGCGCGGTTGCACGGTGCAGTTGGACGGCGAGCCCGTCGTCGAGCGCGGGCGGCTGCTGTGAAGCGACTGGCCTTCGACCTGCAGGGCGAGGGTGCCGACGTCGTCGTGCTGCTGCACGGCATCGGCGGCGGGCGTTCGATCTGGTCCGATGCGTCATCGGGCACCACGCGGGCGATCGCCGGGCTCGGCTGCCGGGCCGTCGCCGTTGACCTGCCGGGTTATGGCGATTCCGTCGGGGCTGGCGAGCCGACGCTGGCGCACATGGTCTCCACGGTGGTCGAGCTGCTCGACCACCTGGGGCCGCGGCGCATTGCGCTGCTCGGGCACAGCATGGGCGGCATGGTGGCGCAGGAGTTGGTGGCGCTGTACCCGGGCCGGGTCGACGTGCTGCTGCTGGCCTGCACCTCGCCGGCCTTCGGCAAGGCCGACGGCGCCTGGCAGGCGCGTTTCGTCGCCGACCGGCTGGCGCCGCTCGATGCCGGGCTGGGCATGTCGGGCATGGCCTGGAACCTGGTGCCGGCGATGGTCTCGCCCGGTGCGGTGGCCGGTGCCGATGCCATCGCCATAGACGTGATGTCGCGCGTACCAGAGGCCACCTACCGCACCGCGCTGAAGGCGATCGCCGCGTTCGACCGCCGCGCTGCGTTGCCAGCCATCACCCAGCCGACGCTGTGCCTGGCCGGTGAACACGACCGGACGGCGCCGCCGGAGGTCATGCAGCGCATGGCCTCGCACATTCCTGGCGCAGCGTTCGAGGTGCTGGCCAACGCCGGGCACATCGCCAACGTCGAACAGCCGACGGCCTTCAACGACGCCGTCACGCGGTTCCTGAACACCCACTCGATCGGATCCTGAGGAGCGCGGTCCATGCACATTGCCGGTTCACCTGCCTCGCTCACGCCGCAGCAGCGCGAGCTCGTCGACCTCGCGGCCACGCTCGGCCGCGACAAGTTCGCGCCGCGCGCGGCACGCCACGACAGCGAGGCGAGCTTTCCATTCGACAACTACGCTGACCTGCGCGACGCCGGGCTGTTGAAGATCTGCGTGCCGGCGGCGTATGGCGGCCTCGGGGCCGACTTCGCCACCTACGTGATGGTCGCCGCCGAGATCGGCCGCCACTGCGGTTCGACGGCGCTGTCGTACAACATGCACGTCTGCTCGTGCATGTGGTCGGGCTTCATCGCCGACGCATTGGACATGACGCCCGAGCAGCGCGCCGACCACGAAGCCCACCGGCGCGAGCACTATCGCAACATCGTCGAACACGGAAAGGTCTACTCGCAGCCCTTCAGCGAAGGCGGCGCCGCGGCAGCCGGCAAGGCGCCCTGGGGCACGCTGGCCGCCAAGGTCGACGGCGGCTACGTCGTCAACGGCAAGAAGATCTTCGCGTCGCTGGCCGGTGCTGCCGATTACTACGGCGTGCTGTGCACCGTCGACAAGCCCGGCGCCACGCAGCGCGACTCGCTCTACCTCGCGGTGCCGGCGGATGCTGCGGGCGTCAGCGTGGTCGGCGACTGGGACCCGCTGGGCATGCGCGGCACGGTCAGCCGCACCTTGCTGCTGAAAGACGTGTTCGTGCCGGACAGCGCGCGCCTGATGCCCGAAGGGCTGTACTTCCAGGCCGCGCAGCGGTTCCCGCACATGTTCGCGACGCTGTCGCCGACCTACATGGGCATCGCGCAGGCGGCCTACGACTTCACCGTGCAGTACCTGCGCGCCGAGGTGCCCGGCATGCCGCCGGTCAAGCGCCGCATGTACCCGACCAAGCAGATCGCGGTGGCCGACATGCGCATCAAGCTCGAGCAGACGCGCGCGCTGTTCCTGCAGAACGCGCGCGACGCCCGGGTCGACCCCGACAAGGACACGCGCATGCGGCTGTACGCGGCGCACTACACGATCATGGAGAACGCCAACGCGCTGGCGGCGCTGGCCATCCGCACGTGCGGCGGGCAGAGCATGCTCAAGAGCCTCCCGTTGGAGCGGCTGTACCGCGACTCGCGCTGCGGTTCGCTGATGCTGCCGTGGACCGCCGAATTGTGCGTCGACCGCCTCGGCCGCGAGTGCCTGTACGAGGCCGGCGAACGCGACGAGGCGATCGAGTAGGGATGTTCGACCGGCTGGTTCCCGAAGCGCTGGCAGAGGCGGCAACTGCGCACCTGCGGCACGACGGCGTCGAGCGCGGTGCCATCGTCGCCTGGCTGGGTCACAACAGCTGGGACATGCTGGCCACGCTGGTGGCCTGCCAGAGGCTCGGGGCGGTGCTGCTGCCGCTGAACTGGAGGCTGGCCGGGCCGGAACTGGCGCAGATCGTCGAGCACGCCGGCGCGGGCCACCTGGTGGGCACGCCCGAGTGCGAGAAGCTGGCTGGCGAGGTGCTGGCACTGGCGCGTCTGGCACCCGGGCCGGCAGCAGGTGTTCAAGGTGGCGACCTGCTGCTGGTCTACACCTCGGGCACCACCGGCCGACCGAAGGGTGCGATGCACACGGCGTCAGCGATGCAGTCCAACGCGCTTGCTGCCATCGCCGCGCAGGGGCTGGACGCCAGCCACCGGGTGCTCTCGGTGCTGCCGCTGTTCCACGTCGGCGGCCTGTGCATCCAGACGATCCCGGCGCTGGCCGTGGAGGCGCAGGTGCTGCTGCATCCCCGCTTCGAGCCGGGCGCGTGGTTCGACGCGGTGGCCGAGTGGCGGCCGACCACCACCTTGCTGGTGCCGGCGGTGATGCGGGCGCTGGTCGAGCATCCGCGCTGGCCGCAGGCCGACCTGTCGTCGCTGAAGTTCGTCAACAGCGGCTCGCAAATCGTGCCGCGCCACCTGATCGATGCCTTCCACGCCCGCGGCGTGCCGGTGGCGCAGGTGTATGGCTGCACCGAGTCCGGTCCGGTGTCGATCGTGCTGCGGCCCGACGAGGCACTGGCCCACGCCGGCCACAGCGGGCGCCCGGCACTCGGGGTGCAGGTGAAGCTGGCGGCCGATGGCGAGGTGCTGCTGAAGGCCGCGAACCTGATGCGCGGCTACCACCGGGAGGCCGAGAGCGCCTTCGACGCCGACGGCTGGTTCCACACCGGCGACCTGGCACGGTTGCACGATGACGGCTGCTACGAACTGGTCGGCCGCTCGAAGGAACTCATCATCTCCGGCGGCGAGAACATCCACCCGGCGGAGATCGAGAACCTGGCTTCGGCCTGGCCAGGCGTCGCCGAGGCGGCCGTGGTCGGGCTCGGCGACGAGCGCTGGGGCGAGGTGCCGGTGCTGGTGATCGTGCCGCAGCCGGGGGCGACGGTCGACCTCGACGCCTTGCGCGCGAGTTTCGACGGCCATCTGGCGCGCTACAAGCACCCGCGGCGCATCGTGCTGCGGGCCGTTCTGCCTCGGACCGCACTGGGCAAGGTGCAGCGCCCTGCGCTGCAGGCGCTGTTGCAGGATGATCCGGCTGGACCTTGACGTCGCGTCAGGCTGTACCGTCGGGCCATGAACGGCAAGACGACCTCCCCGCCCACCGGACTGCTCAAGGTCGGTGACCTGGCCCGGCGCAGCGGCCTGACGGTGCGCGCGCTGCATCACTTCGACCAGATCGGCCTGCTGCAGCCCTCGGCACGCTCCGAGGCCGGCTACCGGCTGTACAACCGCGACGACGTGGCGCGCTTGCATGCCCTGCAGTCGCTGCGGGCACTGGGCGTGCCGCTGAAGCAGATCGGCGGCCTGCTGAAAGGCGACGGCTCGGACCTGCCGGCCATCGTGGCGCGCCAGATGCGCGCGCTCGACAACGAGATCGCCCAGGCCACGGCGCTGCGCCAGCGGCTGCAACTGCTGGCCGCGATGCTGGCCAGCGGTCGCCAGCCCGAGGTCGACGACTGGCTGGGCGTGATCGGCCTGATGAACACCTACGCGCAGTACTTCAACGCCGACGAGATCCGCCGCATCGTCGGCAACTGGCCGCGCGTGGCCGAAGCCTGGCCCAAGGTGCTGGCGCAGTTGCAGGCCGCCAAGGACCGGGGGCTGCCACCCTCGGACCCGCAGGTGCAGGCGCTGGTCCAGCAGTGGATGGGCCTGATGCACCTCTGGCTGGACGGCGACTTCGACCTGATGTCGCGCTGGGGTGCGGTCCACGTCAACGAGCCGCAGGTGCGGGGCCCGTCACGGGCCAACCCCGGGCTGGCGCGATACGTGCAGCAGGCCAGCGACCTGCGCATGGCCTTGTGGCAGCGCCACTTCACGCTGGAGGAACTGTCGCGCTTCCGGCCGCTGGGTGAGGGAAGTCAGAACGAACTGGCGCTTGAGGTCGACCGTGCGCTGGCGCGTCGGCTGTCACCCACCTCGGCCGGCGCACGGCGCCTGGGGCGGCGCTGGCTTGCGCTGCTGGTGCAGGCCGTGGGCGGCGACCCCGCACTGGCACAGCGCCTGGTGCAGGCCTATGTGCAGCATCCGGCCTTGCGGGCGGGTTCGCGGCTGAGCCCGCCGCAACTGGATTTCCTGCTCGCGGTGGTGCAGGCGTCACCAAGCGCTTGACCCTGACGTTGCGTCAGGCTCGACAGTCCGGTCTTCGACGGCTGCGGCCGTCCCCACCGGAACGCCGAGATGACCCACCCGACACATTTGCCCCCCGAGCGCAGCCTGCTGCGCGACGGCAACTTCCGCTGGCTGCTCTCGGGCGCGGTCGTCTCCAACCTGGGCGACCAGTTCACGCTGCTGGCGCTGCCCTGGGCGGTGCTGCAGATGACCGGCGATCCCCTGCAACTGGGCCTGGTGCTGCTGCTGATCGGCGTGCCCCGGGCGGTGTTCATCCTGCTCGGTGGCGCGATCGTCGACCGCCATTCGCCCCAGCGCGTGCTGATGCTCAGCAAGCACGCCAACACCGTGCTACTGGCGGTGCTGGCAGGGTCCATCGCCACGGGCGGACTGGGCCTGCCGATGCTGCATGCGCTGGCGCTGTGCCTGGGTCTGGCGTCGGCCTTCGGCATTCCCGCTGCCACGTCGATGCTGCCGCAGGTGGTGGCGCCGGCGCAGCTGCCCGCGGCCAACGGGTTGATGATGGGCCTGCGCCAGCTGACCCTGTTCATCGGCCCCCTGCTGGCCGGCCTGCTGGTGGCGCTGTCCAGCCGTGGCAGCCCCACGCCCGGGGCCCCGGCGCGAGGTCTGGCGCTGGCCTTTGCGCTCGACGCGCTGAGTTTCGCAGTGTCGGCCTTTACGCTGTCGCGCGTGGTCACCCGCCCTTCACCGGTGCCAGCTGCGGGTCGGCAAGCGGTGCTGACGGCCATGGCCGACGGGCTGCGCGGATTCTGGACCGACCGGGACCTGCGTGCCTTCCTGGCCTATGGGGCGCTGGTCACGCTCTTCGTCGGCGGGCCGCTGCAGGTGGCATTGCCGGTGCTGGCCAACAGCAACCCGGCGCTCGGGCCGGCAGCGCTGGGCACGATGCTCGGCGCGCATGGCGCCGGCACACTGGCGGGGATGGCGCTGGCCGGCCTGCGCCCGCGCTGGCGGGTCGGCACGCTGGGCCTGACGATCCTGACGCTGGACGCCGTCGTGGGCCTGCTGGTGATGCCCCTGGGCCGTGTCGATGCCGCCTGGCAGGGTGCCGCCCTGTTGCTGGCCATCGGCGCGGCGGGTGGTTTCATGCAGGTGCTGGTCTTCAGCTGGCTGCAGCAGCGTGTGGCGCCGGCGATGATGGGGCGGGCCATGGCCGTGTTCATGTTCGTGTTCGTCGGTCTGGGGCCACTGTCGGGTGCCGCCACCGGGGCGCTGCTGCGCGAGCTGCCGGTGCCGACGCTGTTTGTCGCGGCCGGCGCGTTGTTGACCGGCATGGCCTTGCTGGCGCGGTTGGGCTCGCGCATGCGCTGCCTCGGTGACCTTCCGGCGGGCCCTGCGCCGCTGGCACCTGAAGTTGCTGGACATTGATCGGGGGCAATTGACCGCGTCGGCGGCCTTGAAATGCAGGCCTGCGAGCCCTATGTCCTCTAGCAATCGGAGGACATTCCATGCGTCTCGACAAGCTCACCACCGCTTTCCAGCAAGCCCTGTCCGAGGCCCAGAGCCTGGCCGTGGCGCGCGACAACCCCTACATCGAGCCGGCCCACGTGCTGGCGGCGATGCTGCAGCAGCCCGACGGACCGAAGGCGCTGCTCGACCGGGCGGGCGCGAACACCAACGCGTTGGTGACCTCGATGGAGACCGCGATCCGCAACCTGCCTCAGGTGCAGGGAGGCGGCCAGCCGGTGCAGCCCGGTCGCGACCTGATCCAGCTGCTGCAGGCGGCCGAGAAGGAGGCCGGCAAGAAGGGCGATCAGTTCGTCGCCAGCGAGATGTTCCTGCTGGCCCTGGCCGACGCCAAGACCGACCTCGGAGGCGTGGTGCGAGGCCATGGCCTGAGCCGCAAGTCGCTGGAGGCGGCCATCGACACCGTGCGCGGCGGCCAGAAGGTCGATTCGGCCGAGGCCGAAGGCCAGCGCGAGGCGCTGAAGAAGTACACGCTGGACCTCACCGAACGCGCCCGCCAGGGCAAGCTCGACCCGGTGATCGGCCGCGACGACGAGATCCGCCGCGCGATCCAGGTGCTGCAGCGGCGCACCAAGAACAACCCGGTGCTGATCGGCGAGCCGGGCGTCGGCAAGACCGCCATCGTCGAAGGTCTGGCGCAGCGCATCGTCAACGGCGAGGTGCCCGACACACTGAAGAACAAGCGCGTGCTGTCGCTGGACATGGCCGGCCTGCTGGCCGGTGCCAAGTTCCGTGGCGAGTTCGAGGAGCGGCTGAAGGCGGTGCTGAAGGAGGTCTCGCAGGACGAAGGCCGCATCATCCTGTTCATCGACGAGCTGCACACGATGGTCGGCGCCGGCAAGGCCGAAGGTGCCATCGACGCCGGCAACATGCTCAAGCCCGCGCTGGCGCGCGGCGAACTGCACTGCATCGGCGCGACCACGCTCGACGAGTACCGCAAGTACGTCGAGAAAGACGCCGCGCTCGAGCGCCGCTTCCAGAAGGTGCTGGTCGACGAGCCGAGCGTCGAGGCCACGGTGGCCATCCTGCGCGGCCTGCAGGAGAAGTACGAGGTGCACCATGGTGTGGAGATCACCGACCCGGCGATCGTCGCTGCGGCCGAGCTCAGCCACCGCTACATCACCGACCGCTTCCTGCCCGACAAGGCCATCGACCTGATCGACGAGGCCGCGGCCAAGATCAAGATCGAGATCGACTCCAAGCCCGAGGTGATGGACAAGCTCGACCGCCGGCTGATCCAGCTGAAGATCGAGCGCGAAGCCGTGCGCAAGGAGAAGGACGAGGCCTCGATCAAGCGCATGTCGCTGATCGAGGAAGAGATCGAGAAGATCGAGCGCGAGTACGCCGATCTGGAAGAGATCTGGAAGGCCGAGAAGGCGGCCGCGCAGGGCTCGGCCAACGTCAAGGAAGAGATCGACCGCATCCGCCACCAGATCGAGGAGCTCAAGCGCAAGGGTGACTTCAACAAGGTCGCCGAGCTGCAGTACGGCAAGCTGCCCGAGCTGGAGAAGCGCCTCAACGCGGCGCAGGCCAAGGAGCAGGGCAAGGCCAAGGCCGGCAAGGATGGCAAGGGCGGCCCGCAGCTGCTGCGCACGATGGTCGGCGCCGAAGAGATCGCCGAGGTCGTGTCACGCGCCACCGGCATCCCGGTGTCCAAGCTGATGCAGGGCGAACGCGACAAGCTGCTGCAGATGGAAGACAAGCTGCACGAGCGCGTGGTCGGCCAGGAAGAGGCCATCGTCGCGGTGGCCGATGCCATCCGTCGTTCACGCGCTGGCTTGAGCGACCCGAACCGGCCACTGGGCTCGTTCCTGTTCCTCGGCCCCACCGGTGTCGGCAAGACCGAGCTGTGCAAGGCGCTGGCCGGCTTCCTGTTCGACAGCGAGGACCACATGATCCGTGTCGACATGAGCGAGTACATGGAAAAGCACTCGGTCAGCCGGCTGATCGGTGCGCCGCCGGGCTACGTGGGCTACGACGAGGGCGGTGCGCTGACCGAGGCCGTGCGCCGCAAGCCCTACAGCGTGCTGCTGCTCGACGAGGTCGAGAAGGCCCATCCGGACGTCTTCAACGTGCTGCTGCAGGTGCTCGACGATGGCCGCCTGACCGACGGCCAGGGCCGCACGGTGGACTTCAAGAACACCGTCATCGTGATGACCAGCAACCTCGGCTCGCAGATGATCATGCAGATGGCCGGGCAGCCGAGCGAGGACATCCGCGACGCGGTGTGGGCCGAGGTCAAGCAGCACTTCCGGCCCGAGTTCCTCAACCGCATCGACGAGACCGTGGTCTTCCACGCGCTCGACCAGAAGCACATCGAGAGCATCGCGAAGATCCAGCTCAAGCTGCTGGCGGCTCGTCTTGAGAAGATGGAGATGAAGCTCGAGGTGTCGCCGCGTGCGCTGAGCGAACTGGCCAAGGTCGGCTTCGACCCGGTGTTCGGTGCGCGGCCGCTGAAGCGGGCGATCCAGCAGCGCATCGAGAACCCGGTGAGCAAGCTGATCCTGCAGGGTCGTTTCGGCCCGAAGGACGTGATCCCGGTGGACGTGCTGGACGGCGAGTTCTCGTTCGCCCGCGTCGTGCACTGACCGGCTGGACCGGGCGCCGTGGGCGCCCGGCGCGCCGCTCAGGTCGGGTCGGCGCGCTGGATCTGCACCCGGGCCAGGGCCAGGTTGCCGATGTGGGCGTCGAGCATCGCGTGCAGCACCACGCCGGGGTGCGCCGGCAGCACGTGCAGCAGCAGGTGGTGGCCGGGGAAGGTGAGCTGCGCCTCGCTGATCTCGACGCCGGCGCCGAGCATCAGACCCATTTCGCCGGCGCTGGTCAGCCACTGGTCGCCCATGGCCTGCAGCTGCTCGGCCGACGGCCGGCCGCCGTTGTGCGCCAGAACCTTTCCGGACAGCCGCTCGAAGACACAGCAACTGATCATGCCCTTGATGGCGGCGCAGCGTTGCACGTAGTCGCCCCAGGCCACGCTGGGGGTCTGCGGGCGGCCGTGCAGACCCATCGGCTGGGTCGGCGCCTCTGAGTCAGAAGCGGCCTTCAGCAGCGCCGCCGGGCGCGGCGGCATCGGGGTGTAGCCCGCCGCGATGGGCGGTGCCATCGGCGCCGGTGGCGGGCTGGGCGGGGCGGGAGGATGCGGCTCCGGCGCCGGTCCGTGCATGCGGTTCCAGGCGCCGCCGATGAAGTTCCACGCATCGGCCGGGCGGGACGCCTGAGGCGTGACACGTGCCGCGATGGGGGCCAGCGAACTGAAGGCCGACGCATGCGATGCCAGCGAGGCCGATGCGCCCAGCGGCATCAGCAGAAGTTCCCGGTTCGGCCAGGGCTCGGTGGCAATGGTGTCCAGCAAGGGCTGCAACGCGGCGCGCTGGGCGTGCGGCGGCAGGTCACCGAACACCAGCACGCCCAGGGTGCTGTGCGACAGCAGCAGGCGCGCCATCTGATGCCGCGAGTGGCTGTCGGCGTCGATGTCGGTCGAGTAGGCGCGGATCACCGAACCGTCGGGTGCGCTGATCTCGACGAACTGCAGCGTCGCCAACGCGACGCCCTGGCCCTGGCGGCGCACCGACAGGCGTTGCAGGCGGGAGTTGCGCGTGGCGACCATCGAGGCCAGCAGGCGCAGCGAGGAACTGGTGCCGACATCGTGCAGCGCGATGAACTTCGGCGACAGGCGTTCGAATTCGCGTTGCAGTGCTGCCGCAGGGTCACCGCTGACGAACAGCTCGACCTGGTCGTCGGTCAGGCGGCGACCGATGTCGCGGCCGCCCTGGCCCAGGTAGGCCTCGCGGTCGCGCACGATCTGCGTCTGCGGCGCGCTGAGGTCTTCGGCCACCGGTTGGCGGCGCGAGGGGGTGGAGGGGTCGTGGCTCATGACGATGCGTAGCGATCATAGAGTCTCGACGCCCGGGCGGGCAGCCCGGTGAATCCCGGGGCAAGAATGTCGCTTTTGGCCCGACGCGGCCTACCGGCGCGCACGCATCGCCGAGCGGGCCTGCACGAAACCGAAGGCGAAGTCCACCGCATCGGCCACCTGGCGCTCGCTCTCGCCGCGCTCCTTCTCGCTGAGGTAGAAGGCAAAGTCGACCTCGTGGCGGATGTAGCGCGGCTGCAACCGGTTCAAGGCCACACAGGCCACGTCGGCCAGCAGTTCGGTGTCGTGCGACAGGCCGGGATAGCGCTCGGCGCTGGCCAGCACGGCGTCGCAGACGGCACGTTCGTTGTGATTGCGCACGGAGGTGAAATCGACGCTCATGGCTTGGCCTGGCACGGGTGGTGGTCGTGCCGGTCTTTTCGGCGGCACAGCCGCAAACTTGACCGCTGCGCGGCGACCCGCCCTCCAGCGCCTACGATCCCGGCCATGACTTCGACGATCTCGAACCCGCTGCCTGCCGTGCAGCGCGACGCTTCGGTGATCGGCCTGGTCGCGCTGGCGCACGGCGTCAGCCACTTCTGCCAGTTGCTGCTGCCGCCCTTGTTCCCGTGGCTGAAGGACGCCTTTGCGGTCAGCTACGCGCAACTCGGGCTGCTGCTGACGATCTTCTTCGTCGTCTCCTGTGCGGTCCAGACGGCGGCCGGCTTCGTGGTCGACCGGCTGGGGCCGCGCCCGGTGCTGTTCGCCGGGTTGTCGCTGCTGGGCCTGGCGGCGCTGGGCTTCGCCGCCAGCCAGAGCTGGTGGATGCTGGCGGGGTTCACCGTGTTGGCCGGCATCGGCAACGGCGTGTTCCACCCGGTCGACTACACCCTGCTGAACCGCATGGTGTCGTCGCGGCGGCTGGGCCATGCGTACAGCGCCCACGGCATCAGCGGCAGCCTCGGCTGGGCCTTGGCGCCCGCGCTGCTGGTGCCGCTGACGCTGGCCTATTCGTGGCGTATCGCGCTCGTCGCGGCGGCGGCGCTGGCCTTCGCCGTGCTGGCACTGTTGTGGCTTCACCGCGACACCTTGTCGCTCGACGTCACGCCGGCCGCGAAGACCACCTCGGAGGGCGCGGACGACACATCGCTGGCGTTTCTGGCCATCCCTGCGGTCTGGATGTGTTTCGCCTTCTTCCTGTTCTACGCCATGGCCTTGTCGGTGGTGCAGAGCTTCGCACCCGAGGCGGCAAGGCAACTGCACGCCGTGCCGGTGCACCTGGCGGCGATCTGCCTGACGGTCTACATGGTCTGCGCCGCGGCCGGCATGGTCGCCGGCGGCTTCCTGGCCACCGACCCGGCGCGCAGCGAGCGCATCGTCGGCATCGGCTTCGGATTGGCGGCGCTGATCGCCCTGACCCTCGCGCTGGCCGACGTGCCCGCGACAGCCGTGCCGGTGCTGTTCGGCCTGATGGGGCTGGTGACCGGCAGTTCGGGTCCTTCACGCGACCTGCTGGTCAAGCGCTCGGCGCCGGACAACGCCAACGGCCGGGTCTACGGCGTGGTCTATTCAGGGCTCGACATCGGCCAGGCGATCGCGCCGCTGCTGATCGGACCGCTGATGGACCAGGGCCGCTACCGCACGGTCTGGCTGGCGCTGGTGCTGGTGCAGGGCGTGCTGATCGTCAGCGCTTTCCGCGTCAGCCGGGTCCGCCGCGTCGCGCGGGCGCTGGCC
>Ga0075163_10007131_pt1 | contig 14801 bp, 10 predicted proteins | sample JI1023141ADNA_FD_71478 | JGI IMG/M metagenome (GOLD analysis project Ga0075163, IMG submission 71478) | Wastewater effluent complex algal communities from Wisconsin, to seasonally profile nutrient transformation and Carbon sequestration -... | ecosystem: Engineered > WWTP > Effluent > Algae...
GCCGACGCGCTGGCGCGTGGCGACCTGCACGCCCGCACGCATGAAATCGGCTACGGCCAGTTCAAACGCAAGCAGTTCACACCCGATTACCTGGACGAGGTGCGTGAAGCCGCGCTGGTGCTGCTGTACCGCCTGCTGTTCCTGTTCTACGCCGAAGACCGCAACCTGCTGCCCGTGCGCGATGCGCGTTATGCACCCTATAGCGTGCGGCGTATCCGCGAGGAGGTGCGTGACAAGGTCGATGCCGGCGGCACGTTCTCCAGCACGATGACCAAGGTTTGGCTGAACCTGCAAGGCGTGTTTGAGCTGATCGACGAAGGCGACGACGACATCGGCATGCCCGCCTACAACGGCGGGCTGTTCAACCGCGCGCGCTCCCTGCTGCTCACCCGAACCAAGGTGCCCGACAAGGTGATGGCGCCCATCATCGATGCGCTATCGCGCCGCACCGAGGAACTGTTGCGCGGCTGGATCAACTACCGCGACCTTTCGGTTTCGCACCTGGGCGGCATTTACGAACGACTGCTGGAATACACCCTGGTGCACGAGGTGCAGGCCAAAGACGACTACAAGGACAAGCCCGAGATCAACCGCATCGTGGCCCAGCCCGCCAGCTTCGCACGCAAGGTCTCGGGCAGCTACTACACCCACGACGACCTGGTGCGCCTGATACTGCGTGAATCGGTGGGGCTGCTGGCCAGCGAACGCCTGGACGCGTTCGAGACGCACATCAAGAAGGCGCATAAAAGGACCGCGCTCAACCCTGGCGACTGGGATGCGCTGGACGCCAGGGACCCGGCCAGCCAGATGCTGGAACTCAAGATTTGCGATCCGGCGATGGGCAGCGGCCACTTTCTGGTGGCGCTGGTCGACGACTTGGCCGATCGCGTGCTCGAAGCCATCACCACCGCCACGCACACCGTCAACGAACAAGCCTGGGCGGCGCACCTGGTGGAAAGTGGCCGCCCCTGGCAAAGCCCGGTGCTGCAACGCATCGCGGCGATTCGAAGCAGCATCAAGACCACCGCCAAAGACCACGGCTGGGCCGTGACCGATGCCCAGCTCGACGACCGCCACATCGTGCGCCGCATGATCTTGAAGAAATGCATCTTCGGCGTCGACAAGAACGCCATGGCCGTGGAGCTGGCCAAGACCGCGCTATGGCTGCACACCTTCACCGTGGGCGCGCCGCTCTCGTTCCTGGACCACCACCTGAAGATCGGCGACAGCCTGCATGGCGAGCAGTTGCCACAGGTGCAGCGCAACCTGCAGCAACTGGGCGCGCTGCTGCTGCAAAGCGAGTTCGACCGCCTCGCGCTGGCCGCCAGGAACCTGGCCCAGGTGGCCGACCTGACCGATGTGGACATCGGCGAAGCGCAGGAATCCCAACGCCTGGCCCTGGAAGCCGACGCCCAGGTGGCGCCCATCCACGCCGTGCTGGACTTCTGGCGCGCGCTGCGCTGGCTCATCCCCGGCTGGCCGGTGGACAAGCCCGCCAAGCTGGCGCAACTTCTGAAACTGCCCAAGGACCCGGCTAACCGCGAGGCCGAGGTCCAGGCGGGCCAGCACCCGGAATACGCCGCCTTGCTCAAGCTGCTGGAGCCCGGCCAGAACCTGGTCGCGATCCTGGGCGCTGGCCGGCTCGATGGCGACGATGCCGCCACCCTGGCGGCGAACGCGCTGATGGCCCGCGCGCGCGCGCTGGCCGCACGCGAAACCTTTTTCCACTGGTGGACCGCCTTTCCCACCGTGTTCGGCACGGGGTCCAGCGGCGGCTTCGACGCGATGATCGGCAACCCGCCGTGGGACCGCATCAAGCTGCAGGAGGTGGAATGGTTTGCCGAGCGCAGCCCCGCCATTGCCGCCCAGCCCCGCGCCGCCGACCGCAAGGCCATGATCGCCGCCCTGCAGGGCGTGAAGATGACGCAAACCGGCACCTACACCCCGCCGGTGGTGGACCTGTGGGCGCAGTACCAGGAGGCCTGCGAGCGCGCCGAAGCCAACGCCCGCGTGCTGGGCAACGGCAAGCTCGGCTCCAGCGACTACCCGCTGCTGGGCGGCGGTGACGTCAACCTTTACAGCCTGTTCGTCGAGCGTGCGCAGGCACTGGCGGCGACGGGCGGGCTGGTGGCGCTGCTCACCCCCAGCGGCATCGCGGCGGACAAGGGCGCGGCGGAATTCTTCCGAAGCCTGAGTGGCACCGGGCGCCTGGGTGCGCTATTCGACTTCGAGAATCGCAAGGTGTTCTTCCCCGACGTCCATGCGAGCTTCAAGTTCTGCACGCTGGTGTTTGGCGGCCTGACCCGAATGTTCAAAGAAACCCGCTGTGCCTTTTACCTGCACCAGCTGGCCGAACTGGACGACCCGGCCCGCGTGCTCGTGCTGACGGCGGATGACTTCCTGCGTGTGAATCCCAACACTGGCGCCGCGCCTATTTTTCGAAGCCGCCGCGACGCCGACATCACGCTCAAGCTCTATGCCCGGCACCCGGTGCTGGTCAAACATGGGGCGGTCAGTGCTTCCACCGGGCAGCAACCGGACGTCAAGGTGTGGCCGGTCAAGTACGTGACCATGTTCCACATGACCAACGACTCGAACCTGTTCCTCAAGGCGGATGAGTTGGAAAAGGGGGGCTGGCGACGCTCCCCACTGAACCGATGGGCCAAGGGTGGGGCGCAGGCCGTTCCTCTTTATGAGGGCAAGATGGTGCAGATGTTTGACCACCGCGCAGCGGACGTGGTGGTCAATGCGGAAAACCTGCACCGCGCAGCGCAACCCGAAACCATCTCACCGATGGAAAAGGCCAGACCGGACCGATGCCCAAAGCCCCAGTATTGGGTGAATGCCACGGACGTCACCGGACAAATACCCGTGAACTACTGCCTTGCATTCAAGGACGTGACGGCGCCGACCAACGCGCGCACCATGATTGCCGCCATGGTGCCAGGCGCCGGGTTCGGAAATACGCTGCCCGTGCTGTTACCAGCGAACGAGAGCGCACTTGCTCAATACAGCCAATTCGCGGCCTTGCTGCTGGCCAACTTTGGTTCGTTCGCATTTGATTTCGTCGCTCGCCAGAAGGTGCAGGGCCAGCACCTGAACTGGTTCGTGGTCGAACAACTCCCCGTCATCGCCCCCGAGCGCTTCCAGGAAACCCTGCCCGCAGCCTTCGCCAAGGCCATGCGCGCAGCCGGCTTGATGAACGGCCACCACGCCCACCCCACGGTTGCCGACTTCGTGGTGCCGCAGGTACTGGCGCTGAGCTACACCGCCCACGACCTGGCCCCGTTTGCCCGCGATCTGGGTTATGTGGACGCAGATGGCCAGGTGCTGCCGCCCATCGTCTGGGACGAAGAAGAGCGCCGCGCCCGCCTGGCCGCGCTCGACGCGCTGTTCTTCTACCTCTATGGGCTGGATGCGAACGATGCGGCCTACATCCTCGACACCTTCCCCATCGTGCGCGAGCAGGACATCAAGGCCTTTGGCAGCTACCGAACCAAGGACGATGTGCTTAACCATCTGATGCTGCTGCAAGGTGGTGCCACCTGAAGCAGCCGGCAGCGGGTTACATGGGCCTTTGGCCGTCAAGAAACCGTCTGCAACGGAAAATGTCCTTCAAATTGGGCACATCCCAGCTTCGGAAGGTCATGGCTTGCTATGAATAGAGAAGTGATTGCCTGACAGCACAAGCCGGAACCGGTTAGGATTTCCAGACCTTCGCACTGCCGTCTCCACCCCCATGCCCGGCCCCACGCCCTGCCCTTCCTGCAAAGCGCCCATGTCCATCCACCCGCTGGCCAGCCAGGACGGGCGGCCGCTGGAGCTGGACATCTGTTTTGCCTGCCAGGGCCTGTGGTTCGACCCGCAGGAGAACCTGAAGCTCACGCCGGCCTCGGTGATGGAGCTGTTCCGGCTGCTGCACGAGCAGCGCGACGCAATGCGCCACCCGCTGGCGGCGCAGCTCGCGTGTCCGCATTGCCAGCGTTCACTGGACAAGGGTTTTGACATCGTGCGCAGCGGGCGCTATGTCACCTACCGTTGCCCCCGCGGCCATGGCCGGTTCAGCGCGTTCTCGTCCTTCATGGTGGAAAAGGGCTTTGTGCGCCAGCTCACGAAGCCCGAAATCGACGACATCGCGCAGCGAGTGGCGGTCATCTATTGCAACAGTTGCGGCGCGCCGGTGGACCTGCGCAAGGACCACGCCTGCCCGCACTGCCGCTCTGCGTTTTCGCTGCTCGACCCCACCGCCGTGGCGCGCGCCCTCGAAGGCTACGCCGGCGCCGCGCAACGCCAGGCCACCCCGCGGCCGCTGGACCTGGCCGATGCGCTGATCAGCCTTGAGCGTGACCGCCTGAAGGCCGAACGCGAGGCCAAGGCCGAGCGCGGCAGCCTGTTCGAGACCCGCCCCGCACAGACCGGTGACCTCTGGGCCGCCGGGCTGGAGATGGTCTGGAAGATGATCAAGTAAGGCCCAGGGGGCCGGACTACAGGACGCGAAAAAACCGCATCTCCACCCGGTCGGGAAAGCGCGCCCCGGTGCCGACAAACAAGCTCTCCGTCAGCCAGGCCAGCGCGGGCGACGAGACCTCGAAGGTGGGCGCGCAGCGGAAGTAGATCGCCTCCGGGTCCACCGGCTCGCCGCGCACCAGCTTCGCGATGTCTTCCACCGAGCCGCGGCGCAGCGCGCGGTTCATCACGAAGACGTGTTCGCCACTGTCGAGCTGCAGCAGGTAGCGCGCGTCCAGGTCGGCGCAGGTGTCGGACACCACGATCTGGAAGTCTGCGCCGCCGGGCAGCACGGTCCCGTTGAGTTGACCCGAGACTCTTCCGCCGGTGATCGGGATGATGCGCCGCCGGCCGCGGCTGTTCAGGCCGGTCACCTGGCCGGCCTCGATGGGCGTGGCGACGAAGACCGTGAGCTCGGCAACGGGTTCGAGGGTGGGGATGGGCAGGGTCATGCCACGCTCCCCACCGCCGGCAGCACCGTGCCGCGGCATTCGCCAAAGCCGATGCGCGCCGCGCCGGGCGCCTCGCACCAGCCGCTCAAGATGACCGTGTCGCCGTCCTCCAGAAAGGTGCGCGTCTCGCCGGTTCCGGCCAGGGTGATGGTCTGGCGGCCGCCCTGGCTCAGCTCGACCATCGCGCCGGCTTCCGACGGCGTGGGGCCGGAGATGGTGCCGGTGCCCAGCAGGTCGCCGCTTTGCAGGTTGCAGCCGCCCACCGTGTGCTGCGTGACCATCTGCGCCAGTGTCCAGTACTGGTGTCGAAAGCTGGTTCGTGAGAGCGGGGCGGCCGGCAGACCCTGCGTGCGGTGCCGCTCGGTCTCCAGGCCCACGGCCAGCTGGATGTCCAGGCCGCCTTGGGCGCGGTTGTCGGCGCTGTCCAGATAGGCCAGCGGCTGCGGCTCGGGCGCGGGTCGCTCCACCGCCGGCACGCGGTAGGGGGCCAGCGCCTCCATCGTGACGATCCATGGCGAGACGCTGGTGCAGAAGTTCTTGCCCAGGAAGGGGCCGAGCGGGTTCATTTCCCAGAACTGGTGGTCGCGCGCGGACCAGTCGTTGAGCAGGCACATGCCGAAGACCTGGTCCTCCGCTGCGGCCAGCGGCACCGGCTCGCCCAGCGCATTGCCGTGGCCGATGTAGAAGCCCATCTCCAGCTCGTAGTCCAGCCGCGCGCAGGGGCCGTAAACGGGTGCCTTCGCCCCAGGTGGCAGGGCCTGCCCGTGCGGGCGGTGGAAGGCGGTGCCGCTGATGACCACGCTGGACGCGCGCCCGTGGTATGCGATGGGCAGCCACTGGAAGTTGGGCGTGAGCGGGTCGTCCGGGCGGATGACCTTGCCGACGTTGCGGGCGTGGTGGATGGAGGTGTAGAAGTCGGTGTAGTTGGCGACCTGCGACGGCACACGGTACACGGCACGCGAGCGCGGGATCAGGCAGGCCTGCACCGCTGCCTGCGTGGCGGGCGGCGCGTCGTCGGAGAGCAGCGCGAACAGCGCGTGGCGCAGCGCGCGCCAGCTTTGCGGGCCGGTCGCCATGAAGGCATTGAGGCCGAAGATTTTGGAGCCGGGCACCACGGCCGTCTCCAGCGCTGCCGCGGCCAGACCGTTCAGCAGCTTGTGCCCGTGCAGCGCCGCAAGGTCCAGCACCTGATCGCCGATGGCCACGCCGGCGCGCCAGTGCACGTAGGTGCCGGCCTCCGCAAACATCGCATACGGCAGGTTCTGGATGGGGAAGTCGCAGCCGGCGACATTGGCGGATGCGACCCAGCTGCGGGCTGCGGGGTCGTGGGTGGGATTCAGTTCGGGCATGAAGTTACTCTCTTTTCAATAGCTGCTGATGGCCATCCGGCGGTTGAAACGGGGCATTTTGACCGTCAAAATCAGCCCCCAGCCATCAGCGCGTCGTCAAAAATGGCCACGGCGCGCGTCCAGCCGGCCGAGGCGCCGCGGATCTTGTGCGGGAAGCAGCTGATAAAGAAGCCGCTGGCCGGCAGGGCCTCCAGGTTGTGCAGCTTCTCCAGGTGGCAGTAGCCGATGTCGCGCCCGGCCTTGTGGCCTTCCCAGATCAGGCTGGCATCGTGGCTGGCGCCGTATTTCTGCGCGGTATGCACAAAGGGCGCGTCCCAGCTCCAGGCGTCGGTGCCGGTCAGGCGCACGCCGCGCTCCAGCAGGTACATGGTGGCCTCGTAGCCCATGCCGCAGCCGCTGGCCACGTAGTCTGGCTGGCCGTAGCGGCTGCCGGCGCGGGTGTTGACCACCACGATCTCCAGCGGTTGGAGGGTGTGGCCGATGCGCGCGAGCTCCGCCTCCACATCGGCAGCGGTAACCACGTAGCCGTCGGCCAGGTGGCGGAAGTCCAACTTCACGCCGGGCTGGAAGCACCACTCCAGCGGCACCTGGTCGATAGTGATGGCGGGCTTCTTCTCGCCCAGCGCCTTGTCCTGCGTGGAGTGGAAGTGCCAGGGCGCGTCCAGGTGCGTGCCGTTGTGGGTGGAGAGCTGCACCTTCTCCACCGCCCAGCCTTCGCCGTCGGGCAGGTCGTTCTTCTGCAGGCCTGGGAAGAAGGGCTGGATCTGCTCCACCGTGTGCTCGTGCGTGAAGTACTCGATCTGCGGCGCAAAGGGCGGCGGGTCGGAGAGCACGTCGTTCTCCAGATAGATCGACAGGTCGACAAAGGTGCGGGGCATGGGGGTCTCCTTCAGGTCAGTCAGGGATGCGGTTCAGGGGTGCTGCCAGCGCAGCAATTTGTTTTCGGCCAGCGCCAGCAGCGCGTTGCTCACAAAGCCGATGGCACCGAGCAGCACGATGCCGGCAAACAGCTCGCTGGCGTGGAACGAGCGCGAGGCCAGCAGGATGGCCTGGCCCAGCCCGGGCTGGGAGGCCACCATCTCGCCGACCACGCTGACGATCAGCGACACGGTCATCGACAGGCGCATGCCGGCCAGGATGTCAGGCAGCGCGTTGGGCAGGCCGATCTTCCAGATGAATGCACGGCGGGGCAGGTGCAGCGCCTGCGACACTTCGCGCAGCTGCGGGTGCACATGGGCCAGGCCATGCACCGTGGCCAGCAGCACCGGCCACATCGCGCCAAAGGCCACCACCGCGAGCACCATGCTGCCGGAGAGGCCGAAGATGGCCATGGCCAGCGGCATCACGGCCGAGGCCGGCAGCGGGCGGATGGCCTCCAGCGTCGGCGCGATCCACACCCGCGCCGCGGCCGAGCTGCCGATCAGCGCGCCGAGCGCCACGCCCAAGGCCGAGGCCAGCCCCCAGCCGAGCAGCATGCGGCCCACGGTGGCGCCGGTGAAGGCCAGCAGCTCGCCGCCGGCACCCAGGCCCTCGACCAGGCTGTCCAGCGTGGCCTCGGGCGAGGGCAGGAACACCCGGCTGATCCAGCCGCCGTGGCTGGCGGCCCACCACAGGGCAATGAGCGCCAGCAGTACCCCGATGGAACCCGCCGCACCCAGCCAGTCGAAGCGACGGTTCATGCGCCGCCCTCCGCGCCCATGCGCCGGGCCACCGTGCGCTGCAGCGCGAGTGCTGCGGCGTTGATCGCAAAACCGACGGCGCCCACCCAACCCAGCCAGGCCAGCATCAGCGCCGGGTCCAGGCTTTGCTGCGCGATGATCAGCGCGTAGCCCATGCCGTGGGGGTTGGCGGCAATCTCCACCGTCACCGCCACCACCAGCGCAATCGCCACGCCCAGGCGCAGCGCCACGAACAGCCGCGGCACGATGGCCGGGCCGACGATCCAGACAAAGCGCTGCCAGGGCGAGAGCTGTAGCGCCTGTGCCACCTCCAGCAGGCGCGGCTCCACCTGCAACACCGCCGCTTGCGTGAGCACCAGCATCGGCCACAGGCAGGCAAAGGCCACCACGCTGACCTCCAGGCGCAGGCCAAAGCCGAACACCAGCAGGGCCAGCGGAATCAGCGCCACCGACGGCACCGGCCGGGCCACCTCCACGCTCAGCGAGGCCAGGCGCGCCGCGCGCCGCGAGAGCCCCAGCAGCGTGCCCAGCGCCAGCCCCAGCACCGCGCCGATCAGCAGCCCCAGCCCCGCGCTGCCCAGCGTGAAGGCGGTGGCGGCCAACAGCGAGCCATCGCTCAGCGCCGCGCCAAACGCGCGCACGGCCGCGCTGGGCGGTGCCAGCGCGTCGCTGCCCCGTCCGGTGGTGCGCGCCCACAGCTCCAGCGCGCCCAGCAGCACGGCGGGGAAGACGAATGGGCGCAGGTTGGAGGCCATGTTGGTCAGCCGCCGCCGGGCCGCTCCCAAGGCGGCTGCGGCACCCTCGGGGGGCAGTGAGGACACGGAGTGCCGAACGTGGGGGTTCATGCGTGGCCGAGGTACTGGTACAGCTCCCGCCGCAGCCGCAGGAACTCCGGGTGCTCCTTGGTCGCCAGCTGCTCGCGAGGCAGGGGCAGCGGCACATCGATCACGGCGGCCAGGCTGGGCTTCTCAAGCGTGGGGTTGCTGCGCAGCGCGATCACGCGGTCGCCCAGGTACAGCGCCTCTTCGAGGTCGTGGGTGACGAAGACCACAGTGAGGCCCTGCTCGCGCACCAGTCGGGCGAGCTCGTCCTGCAGGCTCTCGCGTGTCATCGCATCCAGCGCGCCGAAGGGCTCGTCCATCAGCATCAGCTCGGGCTCTTGCGCCAGGCAGCGGGCGATCTGCACGCGCTGCTGCATGCCGCCCGAGAGCTGGGCCGGAAACTTGAGCGCGTGCCCACCCAGGCCCACGGTGTCCAGCACGCGGGCGATGCGCGCGGGGCGGTCGGCGGCGGGCACGCCGGCGGCCTCCAGCGCGAGGCTGACGTTGGCCTGCACCGTGCGCCAGGGCAGCAGCGCGCGGCCGTAGTCCTGGAACACGAAGGCCACCTCGCGCGAGGGCCTACGAATCGCCTGGCCGTGCCGGCTGACCGTGCCGCCGCTCGGCGCCACAAAGCCGGCCGCCGCGCGCAGCAGCGTGGTCTTGCCGCAACCCGAGGGGCCGATCACGCAGACGAACTCGCCGCGGCGCACCGACAGGCTGGTGGGCGAGAGGATCTCGCGCCCGCCCAGATGGATGGCCACACGGTCGAAATCGAGCACGGAGTCGGTCATTGTTGAATGTTTTTGCCCACACTCCGTTGTGGAATGGTCACAAGACGCTATGAAAACAGGAGCTCACAGGGGCCCTCACTTCACGATCAGCTTGGTCACATCGGGCGTCGTCTTGAGCATGTCCTGTTCTTTCATCAGGTTGATCCAGTAGGTGAGCTGCTTCTCGGTGACCACCGGGCCGGGCGGCGAGATCTGCACCTTGGCGATCACCTCGGGCGGCAGCTTGATGTACTTGCCAATGGCCGCGCGCACCTTGTCGTTGTTCTTCGGGTTGGCCATGAAGGCGGCGGCCTCCTGCAGCGCCTCGCGGAAGGTTTTGGCCGCGGCCGGGTTCTGGGCCACCCAGTCTCGCCGCGCGGTGTGAATGATGGTGGGCTGGCCTTCGGGCAGGAAGGTGGAGTAGTACGACACCACGTAGCCCGCGCCGCTGTCGGTGATGCGGCTCATGAAGGGGTCGGCACTGACCACCGCGTCCACCGAGCCGCCGCGCAGCAGGTCGCCATGCTGCGGGAAAGAGGCCTCGACGAAGTTGACCTTCTTGAAGTCCACGCCCTGGCTCTTGAGCCAGGCGCGGAAGGTCACGTGCAGAAAGGCCCCCAGTCCGGGCACGCCGATCTTCTTGCCCACGGTGTCCTGCGCGGTCTTGATGCCGCTGCCGGCGCGCGCCACCAGGCCGAAGCCGGTGATCGACTTGGACGTGACGCCGCCGCCGGCTACCACCACGTGGTCCAGCCCGCCGTCCACCGCCTGCAGGAACACGCTGGGTGTGGGCCCGCCGATCTGCAGCGAATCCGACTGGATGGCTGCGGGAATCGTGGAGTTGATCGGAATGAACTTGAGCTCCACGTCCAGCCCACGCTTCTTGAAATAGCCCTCTTCGGCGGCGACGAAGACCGAGGCGAAGTCGGTCACGGCGGTGTAGCCGAAGACGATCTTCGTGGGCGCCTGCGCGAGGGCGGGCAGGCTGGCGGCCACCGGGAGGGCGGCCAGGGCGTGGAGGGCGTTGCGGCGTTTCATGGGGGTGTCTCCTGGGTTGTTGTGGGGGGGCGAAGGGTCAGGGGCCGGGCGGCGGGTCGAGCGCGGCGCGCAGGCCGCCGGTGATGAAGGCGTTGAGCAGCGGCGCGGCGGCCGGGTCGCAGGGGCTGGCCACGCCGCCGGACAGGCGGGTCACCCGGGTGTCGCTGAGGTGGTGCAGCAGCGCGCCGAGCGCGAACTGGTAGCCCCAGGCCGCCTGCGCGCGCGTGGCGCGAGGCAGCGCGGCAGCGATGGCGTCGATGAAGGCCTGCGCCAGCGGGTCAAAGAACTCGCGCAGCACGCGGTCCGCCTCTTCGGTGGCGTGGGCCAGTTCGCGCGCCACCAGCAGCGCATAGAACTCGCCCTCGGCGCTGGCGCGCAGGCGCAGTACCGGGCCGGTGAAGGCGGCGACGATGCGCGCCAGCGTCTGCGGATCAGCCGGGTCCAGCGGGATCGCGCGCAGCGCCGCCAGACGCTCGTCGATGGTCTGGCTCCAGTGCGCAAAGATGGCGTGAAAGAGGTCGCGCTTGGGGCCGAAGTGGTAGCCCACCAGCGCCAGCGGCACGCCGGCCTCCTCGGCGATCTGGCGAATGGTGACGGCGTGGTAGCCGCGCTGGGCGAACAGTTTTTCCGCCGCCAGCAGGATGGCCATCGGCCGGTCGGGCCGCGCGGCAGCGGCCTGGGCGCGGGGTGAACGGGCGGTGGCGCGGGGGACCATGCGTGGATTGAACGAGCGTACAAGATTATTGAACATCCGTACAAACCCGTTGTCGCCGGCGCGTACCTTCCCCGATGCGCAGGGGGCAAGCCGCTGCTACCCTCCATGGCATGAGCGAGACCCACACCCCGGCCTTCCTGCCCCAGATCCGCCTGTACCAGACCTGGCTGCGCGACACACGCGGCCTGAGTTTCGACCGCTACGACGACCTCTGGCGCTGGTCCACCACCGAGCTCGACGCCTTCTGGCAGAGCATCTGGGACTATTTCGACCTGCAGTCCCCCACGCCGCACACCGCGGTGCTGGAGAAGAACGTGATGCCGGGGGCGAAATGGTTTCCCGGCGCGCAGGCCAACTACGCGCAGCAGGTGCTGCGCCATGTGGGGCCGGCACACGAGGCGGGGTTTCCGGCCATCATCAGCCGCAACGAGAAGGGGCAGCAGCACGAGCTGTCGTGGCCCGAGTTGCGGCGCCAGGTGGCTTCGCTGGCGCTGCACCTGCAGGAAGCCGGGGTGAAGCCCGGCGACCGCGTGGCCGCCTATCTGCCCAACATTCCCGAGACCATGGTGGCCTTTCTGGCCACGGTGAGCATTGGCGCGGTCTGGAGCGTCTGCGCGCCCGACATGGGCACCAACGCCGTGCTCGACCGTTTCCGCCAGATCGACCCGGTGGTGCTTATCGCCTGCGACGGCGTGACCTACGGCGGGCGCGACTTCGACCGGCTGGGCGTGGTGGCCGAGATGCGCGCCGCCCTGCCGACCTTGCGCCACGTCATCCTGCACCGCAATCTGGGCCACGCAGGCGACGACAAGTCATCAGATTTGATAGCAGACTATTACCCATTTGCGCTGGGAATTGCTCGAAATGATGCCAAAGTGGCGGCTTTCGAGCCGCTCTGGCTGCCGTTTGACCACCCGCTGTGGATCGTCTACTCCAGCGGCACCACCGGGTTGCCCAAGCCCATCGTGCACGGGCACGGCGGCACGGTCATCGTGGCGCTCGCGCTGAAGATCATCCACAACGACGTGGGCTGCAGCTACCACCCCAACAACTGGGGCGAGCGCTACCACTGGTACAGCTCCACCGGCTGGGTGATGTGGAACGCCCAGACCAGCGGCCTGCTCAACGGCACCACCTGCGTGATCTACGACGGCAACCCCGGCGGCACCAAGGATCGGCCCGACTGGACCACGCTGTGGCGCTTCGGTGCCGAGCTGGGCGTGACCTTCTTCGGCGCCGGCGCGGCCTTCTTTGCCAACTGCCTGAAGGCCGGCGTGAACCTCTCGACCGTCGGTGACCTGTCCCGGGTGCGCGCGCTGGGCACCACCGGCTCGCCGCTGTCGCCCGAGGCGCAGCAGTGGGGCACGGCCCAGTTTGCCGCGATTGCGAAAACCGAGGCCCAGAAAGATATCTGGTGGTGCAACATCAGCGGCGGGACGGATTTCGCTGGCGCCTTCATCGGCGGCCACCGCGAGCTGCCGCAGGTTCCCGGCGAGATGCAGTGCCGCCTGATGGGCTGCGCGGTGGAGGCCTGGAACGACGCCGGCGAGCCGGTGCTGGGCGAGGTGGGCGAGCTGGTCTGCGCCCAGCCGATTCCTTCGATGCCGCTGTACTTCGTGGGCGACAAAGACAACGCACGGCTTCTCTCCAGCTACTTCGAGATGTACCCGCCCGGCCACGGCCGCAAGCCCGGCGGCGGCGACCTGGGCCCGGAGGCCGGCGGCGTGTGGCGCCACGGCGATTGGCTGCGCGTCGGCAACCCGGCCACCGGCAGCACCGGCTGCGTGATCTTCGGGCGCAGCGACGCCACCATCAACCGCCACGGCCTGCGCATGGGCACCAGTGAGCTGTACAGCGCGGTGGAGGCCCTGCCCGAGGTGATGGACAGCATGGTGGTGGACCTCGAATACCTGGGCCGCGAGAGCTACATGCCGCTGTTCGTGGTGCTGCGCGAGGGGCAGGCGCTGGACGAGGCGATGCGCGCGACGATCAACGGCGCCATCCGCACCGCGCTGAGCCCGCGCTTTCTGCCCAACGAGATCTTCCAGGTGGCGGAGATCCCGCGCACGCTCTCCGGCAAGAAGCAGGAGCTGCCGATCAAGAAGCTGCTGCTCGGCCACCCGCTGGAAAAGGTGCTGAACCGCGAGGCGATGGCCAACCCCGGCTGCCTGGCCTGGTACGAAGCCTTCGCTGCGCAGCACCAGGCGCGGGCCTGAGCGCCACGCTTCAGTCGAGGCCGATTTCGGCGGCCGCCGGGACACCCTCCTGCTGGACGGGTAAGGCGGCAACCGCGATACTGCGCCGAAATGGCGGGCCAGTCGCAGCCCTTGCTTCCCTGGCGCCAGGCCATCTTCACCAAGGGGCACCCATGGCGCACATCGAGACGGACTACCTGATCATCGGCAGCGGCGCCGTGGGCCTGGCTTTTGCCGACACGCTGCTGGACGAGACCGACGCGCACATCACCCTGGTGGACCGGCATGGCAAGCCGGGTGGACACTGGAACGACGCCTATTCGTTTGTCGCGCTGCACCAGCCCTCGGCCTTCTACGGCGTCAACTCCATGCCGCTCGGGGCCGACCGGATCGACACGGTCGGCGTCAACAAGGGCTATTACGAGCTCGCTTCCGGCCCCGAGGTGAGCGGGTATTTCGACCGCGTGATGAACCAGAAGCTGCTGCCCAGCGGGCGTGTCAGCTACCACCCGATGTGCGACTACCTAGGGGACGGTCGTTTCGTCTCGATCCTGTCCGGCGAGGAAACGACGGTCACGGTGCGCAAGAAAACGGTGGACGCCACCTGGTACAACACCCGGGTTCCTTCGACCCAGACGCCCAAATACCGGGTGGCCGAGGGCGTGCGCCTGGTCACCCCCAACGCACTGCCGCAGTTGTGGCAAAGCAAAGCGCCACGCCCGGCGCACTTCTTGATCGTCGGCGCCGGCAAGACGGCGATGGACGTGGGCGTGTGGCTGCTCAATTCCGGCACGCCGCCTCAGGCGATCAGCTGGGTCATGCCGCGTGACTCCTGGGTGGTCAACCGCGCGAGCACCCAGCCCGGCATGGCCTTTTTCAAGGAAAGCATGGGCGGGCAGGCCGCGCTGATGGAGGCCTGCGCCAAGGCGAAGTCGGTCGACGACCTGTTCGAACGGCTGGAGGCCAGCGACCAGATGATGCGCATCGATCCGCAGCGCAAGCCGACGATGTTTCACTACGCGACCCTGTCCAAGGCAGAGGTGGATTTGCTGCGCCGGATCAAGCAGGTGATCCGCCTGGGCCGTGTGCAGGCGATCGAAACGGGCGAGATGGTGCTGGACCAGGGGCGCGTGCCCGTGGCCGCCAATACGCTGTTCATCGACTGCACGGCGTCCGCGGTGGAGCCGCGGCCCGCGCAGCCGATCTTTCAGGGCGACCGGCTGGTGCTGCAGATCGTGCGCATGCCGCTGCCCACGTTCAGCGCGGCCCTGGTGGC
>Ga0075163_10007132_pt1 | contig 14799 bp, 13 predicted proteins | sample JI1023141ADNA_FD_71478 | JGI IMG/M metagenome (GOLD analysis project Ga0075163, IMG submission 71478) | Wastewater effluent complex algal communities from Wisconsin, to seasonally profile nutrient transformation and Carbon sequestration -... | ecosystem: Engineered > WWTP > Effluent > Algae...
CCCGCTGCTCGGGGGTGCCGAGCACGTTGCCGGCGTTGTCGAAGCGCGTGAGGTAGATGTCGTGGCCATTGCCACCCGCCACATTGGCGTCGGCCGACCAGGCCACCGCGAAACCGCCCGCGTAGCTCGCCACCACGCCGTGGTACTGGGTGCCCCAGATCGTGGTGTTCACCACGATCTGGCTGCCCGCCGGGCTGCCATCGGCCCCGAAGCGCTGGCCGAACATGCCCCAGCCGGAGCCGTCGGCCCCGCCGCTGTCCTGCCACACGATCACGTAGCCGCCGTCCGACAGGCCGGCCACCTGCGGGTAGCTCTGCTCGCCGGCCGTCGCGGTGTTCACCCGCACTTCCGGGCCCACCGCGACGCCCGCGGCGCTGAAGCGCTGGGCGTAAACGCCCCAGCTGGAGCCGTCCTGGCCGCTGGAGCTCCAGGCGATCACGTAGCCACCGTCGGCAAGCTTGCCGATGGCCGGGTTCATCTGCTCGCCCGGGGTGTAAACGTTGACCAGGTCCTGACCATGGCTGGCTGGCGCACCGTCCTCGTCGCGGGTGACGTTGACCGTAACGATGCCGCCGGCCGTCGACACCCCGCTGCCGTCCTCGATGCGCACCCCCACCTGGCGGCTCGCCAGCGGGCTGAAGCTGGTGTTGGCGTAAGCGATGCCCTGCACCAGCGCCTCGATGGCGTCGGCGCTGGCGGCGGCGTTGAGACGGATCTGCAGCGCGCTGCCGGCGCTGCCGCCCGAGACTTCGCCGATGGCCACGCCGCCGTAGCGCACCTCGCTGCCGACCACACCGATCTCGCCCACGCCGTCGCCGCTGCCGTGCACCGACAGCTGGTCCGCCGTGCTCCCGCCGCTGATGAAGAAGGCGGTCACCACGCCGCCGTCGAAGCGGGCGCCCTCCCGGGCCGAGAAGCTCACCAGCGGGTCGAGCACCTGCGGCGTGGCATTGACGAGATTCTCGCCAAACGTGACCGTGCCGCCGAAATCGGCGAGCGCCAGGGCGGAGTTGCTCCGCACCAGCTCGGCCGCCGAGCCGAAGAGCTGCTGGTAAACGCCGGAATTGGAGCCGTCCTGCCCGTCAGAGCGCCACACGACCACGAAGTTGTCGCTGCCGAGGTGGGCCACAGCCGGTTCGTACTGGTAGTAGCTGCCGCTTGGCGAATTGACCTTCACCTCGGTGCCGACCGGGGAGCCATTGGCGGCGTATTCGCGCACGTAAACATCCGCCGCCGACCCGGTGCCGCTCGCGTCGACATAGTCGTTGTACCAGCTGACCACGAAGCCGCCGCTCGCCAGCGCCGTGACGGCCGGCTGATACTGGTTGTTGAGGGTGGCCACATTGACGAGGAACTCGCCGCCGAGGCGGCCGCCGTCCGCGTCGAAGCGCTGGGCATAGACGCCGTGACCGCTGCCGTCGTGGTAGCCGTCATCGCCCCACACCACGACGAAGCTGCCGTCGGCGAGCACCGCCACATGGGCGTCGGACTGATTGGAATCAGTGGTGGTATTGACCCGGAACTCGCCGCCGAGCGCGGCGCCATCGGCAGCGTAGCGCTGGGCATAAACCCCGCCGCCGCTGCCGTCCTGGCCCTCGGAGCGCCACACGACGACGAAGGCGCCGCTGGCAAAGGCCGCAATCGCCGGCTCGTTCTGATTGCCGCTCACATTGCTGTTGACGAGAAACTCGGCGCTGCTCGGGCTGCCGTCGTTGGCGAAGCGGCGGGCGTACACACCGTAGCTGCCGCCGTCGTCCTGGTACAGGGACGCCCAGGTGACGATGAAGCCGCCATCGACGGCGGCAACGGCCGGCGTGCCCTGGTCGTGGCTGGTGGTTTCGTTGATGCGTAACTGGCTACCCTGGGCCACGCCGAGCGCATCGTAGCGCTGGGCAAAAACACCCCAGCTGCTGCCGTCGGCGTACTGGTCGGACCAGGCGATCAGGAAGCCACCGTCGGAGAGACTGACGATGGCCGGCTGGATCTGCGCGTTGGCGGTCGTGCTGTTAACCCGGAACTCGGCGCCGACCGGCATCCCCAGGCTGTTGTAGCGCTGGGCGTAGATGCCGTCGTCGCTACCGTCCTGCCCGCGGGACACCCAGCTTACGACATAGGCTCCGCCGGACAGTACCGCCACCTGGGGGCTGTACTGGTAGTCGCTGGTGTAATAGTTGACCCGTTCTTCGCCGTAAATCGCAGCCATTTTGCTTTCCTTCCCGTCTGGTGGCTCCGCGGCGAAAAACCGGGGAGCTTATTTTTGGGAAGGCTCATGCAATTCCAGTGCCTGCGACTGAAAATTCAATAAAAACAACAGCGCAAAAATCAGCCGATAAATTTTTGTAAAAAAACCTGACAGTCGGACGGCCCCCGGTGAGGCATCGGCCATCCCCCCGACACCTCGCCACGATCGGCTACCATGCCGGACCACAGCCCTTTTCAAGCCCGAGGAGAAACCCATGGACACCCGCTACCTGGACGACCTGAAGCCCGGCGACCGCTTCGTGAGCGGCGGCCTCACGCTCACCGAGGCCGAGATCATCGACTTCGCCTTCCGCTACGACCCGCAGCCCTTTCACCTCGACGCCAACGCCGCCGCCGACTCGCCCTACGGCGGGCTCATCGCCAGCGGCTTCCAGTCGATCGCGGTGTGCTTCCGGCTGTTCATCCAGAGCGGCATCTTTGCCGAATCGAGCATCGGCTCGCCGGGCCTCGACGAGCTGCGCTGGCTGGCGCCGGTGCGCCCCGGCGACACCCTGAAGAGCGTCGTCGAGGTGCTCGACGTGCGCCCCTCGCAATCGAAGCCCGACCGGGGCATCGCGCGGCTGCTCTACAAGGCCGAGAACCAGCGCGGCGAGACGGTGCTGAGCTTCATCGGCAACAACCTGCTGAAGCGCCGCCCCGCCGCCGCGGCCTGAGGCCCGTCAGGCCGCCAGCACCCTGGCCAGCCAGTCCTCGATGTCGCGCACTTCCGGCAGGCACAGGGAGTGCTCCATCGGGTAGCTGCGCCACTCCAGCGGATAGCCGGCGGCGGCGAGCAGTTCGGCCGACTGCCGCGCGAAATCGTGGGGGATCACCGAATCGCCCGTGCCGTGGGCCATGAAGATCGGCACGCTCCGGTTGGCCGGGTGGGCCTCGCCGGCCAGGCGCTCGACCAGCGGCAAAAAGGTGGACAGCGCCATCACCCCGGCCAGCCGGCGCGGGTGGCGCAGGCCGGCATGCAGCGCGATCGCCCCGCCCTGGGAGAAGCCCGCCAGCACGATGCGCTCGTCGGGGATGCCGCGGGCGTTCTCGCGGGCGATCAGCGCCTCCACCTGGGCCGCCGAGGTTTCGGTGCCTTCGGCGTCTTCAGTGCGGTTACCGTAATCGCGCGAGTAAATGTCGAACCACGCCCGCATCACGTAGCCGCCGTTGATCGTCACCGCCCGCTCGGGCGCGTGGGGAAACACGAAGCGGGTGGGCGGCAGGCGGTCGGCGTCAAACTCGTCCACCACCGGCTCGAAATCGTGGCCGTCGGCGCCCAGGCCATGCATCCAGATCACGGCGTGGGTGGGCGCGGGCCCGGTGAGGATTTCGACGGCGGGCAGGAGGGCTTCGGTCATGGCAGGAAAGCAGTTGATGAGGGGAAATCGATTGTAGCCGAGCCCGCGCAGGCACCGCCGCTGCGGCAAAGTTCACGCAATCTGCGCGCCGGCCCCCATCAAGCACAGCTTTTTTGCGCAAGATCATGACACCGGGGCATGGGCAGAGTAGATTCGGGCTTTTGCCCCGTCCCCCTGTGCCGCCCATGGACACCACCGCCTCCGACACCCTGATCCGCACCCATCTCGACTTCCTGCGCCGCCATGCGCCCTTCGACCGCATGGAGCCCGACGCCCTGCGCTTTCTCGGCGAGCGGCTGTCGACGGCCTTCTACCCCGCCGAGTCCGAGATCCTGGTCCCCGAAGATGGCCCCCCGCGCTTCTTCTACATCGTCTATCGCGGCAAGGTGCAGGCCCGCCAGGTGGGCGCCGTCTCGGTCACCGAATATTCCACGCTCACCCTGGGGCCCGGCGAGGGCTTCCCGATCGGCGCCATCTCGGCCGGCCGGCCTTCCACCAACAGCCACATGGCGGTGGAGGACACCTACTGCTTTCAGCTTCCGGCGGCCGATTTCCTGCGCCTCCAGGAGCTCAGCCCGAGCTTCCAGATCTTCTGCACCCGCTACATCGCGAGCCTGATGAGCCAGTCGCGGGAGCAGCTCCAGATCCAGTTTGCCCAGCGCGCCGCCGAGCAGCAAACGATGACCACCTCGCTCTCCAACCTGGTGAGCAAGGCGCCGGTGTTCGTCGGCCCCGGCGTTGCCACCCGCGCCGCCCTCGAGAAGATGGTCGAGGCCAAGGTCGGCTGCATGGCCGTGGCCGGCGACGATGAAAAACCCGTCGGCGTGCTCACCCAGAGCGACATCCTGAAGCGCATCGTGCTCACCGGCTTCGACCTCGCCCGGCCCATCGCCGACGTCATGACCACCCCGCCCCACACCCTGGGCGGCGGCGCCACCGCCTACGACGCGGCCCTCGAGATGGCCACCCACGGCGTGCGCCACATCCTGGTGGTCGACGCCGAAGACCGGCTGAAGGGCGTGATCTCCGAGCGCGACCTCTTTGCGCTGCAGCGCATCAGCCTGCGGCAGATCCGCTCCGGCATCGAGAGCGCCGCCGACATCGAGGCGCTCCAGCGCGCCAGCCGCGACATCCGCCAGCTGGCCCTCAACCTGCTCGCCCAGGGCATCGGCGCCGAGCAGCTCACCCAGTTCATCTCGGCCCTCAACGACGCCCTCACCCGCCGCATCCTCGAGCTCAACCTCAACCGCCATGATCTCTACGGCGTCGAATACGCCTGGCTGGCCTTCGGCTCCGAGGGCCGCCACGAGCAGACGCTGTCCACCGACCAGGACAACGGAATCGTCTATCTGCTGCCCGAGTGGGCCGACAAGGAACCCCTCAAGCTGCGCCTCCTCGAGTTCGCCAAGGACGTCAACAACGACCTCGCCGCCTGCGGCTTCCCGCTGTGCACGGGCAACATCATGGCCAGCAACCCCGACCTCTGCCTCACCGTCGACGAATGGCGCGAGAAGTTCGGCAGCTGGATCCGCGAGCCCCACCCCGAGGCCCTCCTCAACGCCACCATCTTCTTCGACTTCCGGGTGCTCTACGGCGACGAGAAGCTCGCCCACAACCTGCGCCACTGGCTGCTCGCCCTCACCGGCGGCAACCCGGCCTTCCTCAAGGCGATGGCCACCAACGCCCTCGACGTGGCGCCGCCGCTGGGCAAGATCCGCGACTTCGTCACCGACGACGACCCCAAGCACCCCGGCAGCATCGACCTCAAAAAATTCGGCGCGCGCCTGTTTGTCGACGCCGCCCGCGTGCTCGCCCTGCGCACCGGCGTCGAGGCCACCAGCACCGTGCAGCGCCTGCGCCAGGGCGGCTCGCGCATCGGCATGCCGGCCGAAGAGCTCTCCGCGATGGCCGACGGCTTCCACTTCATCCAGCTCCTCCGCCTGCGCCACCAGCACCTCGACACCGACCACGGCGCCCCCGGCGACAACCGGGTCAAGCCCGACAACCTCAACGAGCTCGACCGGCGCATCCTCAAAGAAGCCTTCCGCCAGGCCCGCAAGATCCAGCTCCGTCTCAAGCTCGACTACCAGATCTGACCCATGAACTGGCTCTCCCGATTCCTGCCCGGCAGCGGCCCGGGCCTCAACCCCGAGCAGCAGGCCAGCCTCGATCTCGCCGGCAGCCTGCCGGCGCCCGACCTGGCCCGCTCCCACTATGAAACCCGCTACGTGGTGGTCAACACCGAGACCGGCCCCGCCGAGGGCGCCGGCCAGCGCCTGCTGGCGGTGGGCGCGGTGGCCATCAACCGCGGCCTGATCCACCCCGACGACGCCTTCCAGGCCCGGCTGGGCGACGCCCCGGCCGACGCCCTCATCGGGCTGCTGCGCTTCATCGCCCGCGCCCCGGTGGTCGTCTTCAACGCCCCCTTCAACCACGGCATCCTCGAGCGTGCCTTCGAACAGCACCTGGGCAACCAGCCCGCCCTCGAATGGCTCGACCTGATGGTGCTGCTGCCCAGCCTCTACCCCGAACGCATCGGCGGCCAGGCCCGCATGGACGCCTGGCTGGGCGCCTTCGGCGTCGACCGCCTCGACCACCGCGACGCCCTGCTCGAAGCCCTCGCCGTCGCCCAGCTGCACCAGGTCGCCCTCGCCCGCGCCCGCAGCCAGGGCCTCATCAGCCCGCAGGACTTGCTCGATGCGCAGAGCAGCCGCAAGTGGCTGCGGGGGGGGTGAATACGCTCACCCCGGGGCGCTCCACGGCCCGTTCCTGCAGGCCGGCGCAGACAGACAGCGCAACACCCACCCAACGCCCCGCACGGGGCGTTTTCATTGGGGTGCCCGGAAATGCAACACGCTCACCGCCTGCCGGGGGCGGGCCTGCTTCGGGATAGGCTGTGACTTTTTAAAATCCGTCAGACAGATCAAGAAATCATCCACGCGGATTTAAAGATGGCCCGGGCAGATTTAAAGATCCGGCATCCAGATCAAGAATATCGCGCGGCCTGCCTTGAAATCGGGCTGACGAATTTTTAAATCCATCGAACCGATTTAAAAATCAGCGGACCGCATCTTTCCTGGACCGGCCCACAAAAAGAATTCCGTGAGCCGGATCTTTCGAGGCCCTGATGATGCAAAAAAGCAGAAAGGCGGGATCTCTCCCGCCTTTCATGTCAAAACCCTGCCGGCCCTTCAGGCCTTGTCAGGCCCCGAACGTGGGCGGCCGGGGCGCCGCACCTTCATGGCCTGCTGCAGCGCGCTCAAGCCTTCCGCCTTGCCGAACATCGTCATCAGCGCGTAGCCGTCGGAGGCCGCCGTCATGATCTCGCTGCCCAACGCGATCCGGGTGTCCCCCATTTTCGCGATGATCTCCTTGAGGCGCAGGATCTGCCGGTCCAGGGCATCGATGGCAACCAGGTCGCCCTGCATCTTTGCGAGGTCGAAGCTCGCCGGGATGACGTCCTGATTCTGCTCCAGCACCATCGCCGCCTGCCGGCAGAAGTCGGCCGATTTATCGCCCATCTTGGTGAGGGCGCGGATTTCGTCGGCGGTGAGGGTACGCATGGGCTTGCTGAACGCCTCGAGGGTGCCGATAGCCTGATCAACGGCTGCCAGCGTTTCGGCAGACAGGCGAAGGGATACGAGATTCTGCGGCATGCTTTGCTCCTGGGTGCGGGTTGAGGGAAGACACCGTTGATCTGGGGTTTTATCCAGTTCAGGGACAGGAGCAGATGCTACCCGAATGCACTCATTGCAGATACAAAAAAATGCGCATGGCACAGACCCGCAACAAGCCGCGAAGGAGGCCTGGTGCGTGGGGTGTCGGGTTACGCCCTGCGGGCTAACCCGACCTACGTGGGCTCGCCCGCGGAGGCAAAACAAAGCGCAGGTCGGGTAGCGCAGCGTAACCCGACACCGGGCAGCAAGCTGCGCGCCAGCTTCGCCCCGCCCTCAGCCGTAGATCTTGCACATCAGCGGCGAGGTCACCGGGTGGCTGAAGTAGCCGAGGGCGTAGAAGAAGGCGACGAGGAGCGCCAGCCCGATGAGCCGGCGCCGGTAGCGGCGGAGCCAGGCGCGCCAGGTGAAGGGGGGCACGATCGACCTCCGGGCTCAGACCTTCAGGAAGTGTTCCCGGTAGTAGCGCAGCTCTTCGATGGATTCGTGGATGTCGGCCAGGGCCTGGTGGGCGCCCTTCTTTTCGAGGCCCTTGTAGACATCCGGGCGCCAGCGGCGGCAGAGTTCCTTGAGGGTGGACACATCCAGGTTGCGGTAGTGGAACCAGTCTTCGAGCTTCGGCATGTAGCGGGCCATGAAGCGGCGGTCCTGGCCGATGGAGTTGCCGCACATCGGCGAGGTGCGCGAGGGGGTGTATTCGCGCATGAAGTCGAGGTAGAGCGCCTCGGCGGCGGCTTCGTCGATGGTCGAGGCCTTGACGCGCTCGATCAGTCCGGAGCGGCCGTGGGTGTTCTTGTTCCACTCGTCCATGGCGTCGAGCACGGCATCGGGCTGATGCACGGCGATCACCGGGCCTTCGGCGATCACCTCGAGCTTGCTGTTGGTGACGACCATCGCCATCTCGATGATGCGGTCGCTGTCGGGGTTGAGGCCGGTCATTTCCATGTCCAGCCAGATGAGGTGATTCTGGTCCTGTGCCATAATTTGGTCCGATCGATTTTCGGTGAAGGCGCGATTCTACGCCCTCCGGGCCAGCGCTTACCCTGTTCCGGCCCAGCGCCGGCCCTGGCCTGGCTTTGTCCGGCCCTGCAATCGACCTGCCCTCCCCCGTTTTTCCCCTTCCGCTCCAGCCCATGACTTCCAGCAGCTTCTCCGCCCTGTTCCTCGTCGCCCTGAGCGTCGGCCTGCTGTGCCGCCTGTGGCTGGCCCGACGCCAGGCGGCCCATGTGGCGGCTCACCGGGCCGCGGTGCCCGCCGCCTTCGCCGCCACGATCAGCCTGGGCGCCCACCAGAAGGCGGCCGACTACACGGTGGCGCGGGTGCGCCTCGGCATGGTCGACACCCTCGTCTCCGCCGCGCTGCTGCTGGCCCTCACCGTGGGCGGCGGCTTGCAGGCGCTGCACGACCTGTGCGCCCGCTTTCTCGAGGCCGGCAGCCTCGCCCACGGGGTGGCCTTCGTGAGCGCGGTGGGCATCGTGTCGTGGCTCATCGAGCTGCCCGTCGGGCTTTACCGCAGCTTCGTGCTGGAGGCCCGCTTCGGCTTCAACCGGCTCACGCCGGGCCTCTTCGTGGCCGACACCGTCAAGGGCGTGATGCTGGCGGCCCTCATCGGGCTGCCGCTGATCGCCTTCGTGCTGTGGCTGATGGCGGCCATGGGCGGCCTGTGGTGGCTGTATGTGTGGGCCTTCTGGCTGGGCTTCAACCTGCTGGTGATGCTGGTCTACCCCACCTTCATCGCGCCCCTCTTCAACAAGTTCCAGCCCCTCGACGACGGCCCGCTGAAGGCGCGCATCGAGGGCCTGATGACGCGCTGCGGCTTCCGCCTGTCGGGGCTGTTCGTGATGGACGGCTCGAAGCGCTCGGCCCACGGCAACGCCTACTTCACCGGCTTCGGCGCCAGCAAGCGGATCGTCTTCTTCGACACCCTGCTGGCCAAGCTCGACCCGCCGGAGGTCGAGGCGGTGCTGGCCCATGAGCTCGGCCATTACCATCACCACCACCTGTGGAAACGCCTGGCGGTGATCGGCGCCGGCAGCCTGGGCTTCTTTGCGCTGCTCGGACATCTGGCCGGCCAGGCCTGGTTCTTCGAGGGCCTGGGGCTGGCCAGCCAGGGCACCGCGGCCACCCTGCTGCTGTTCGCGCTGGTGCTGCCGGTGTTCACCTTTCCGCTCACCCCGCTGATGAGCCGCTGGTCGCGCCGCCACGAGTTCGAGGCCGACGCCTACGCGGCCCGCCAGGCCCCGGCCGCCGACCTGGTGAGCGCACTGGTCAAGCTGTACCGCGACAACGCCTCCACGCTCACGCCCGACCCGCTGTATTCCAGCATCTACGATTCCCACCCCCCCGCCGCGATGCGTATCGCGCGCCTGCAGGCAGCCCGATGAAACTCGACGGAACCCTGATCGCCGCCTTCGGGCGCCAATATGAAGTGCGCACCACCACCGGTGAGATCCTGCTGTGCGTGCCGCGCGGCAAGAAGAGCGTGTTCGCCTGCGGCGACCGCGTGAAGGTGGCCTCCACCGGCCCCGGCCAGGGCGTGATCGACAAGCTCGAGGAGCGCAGCAGCCTGCTCTACCGCTCGGATGCCTGGCGCCAGAAGCTGATCGCCGCCAATGCGACCCAGGTGGTGCTGGTGGTGGCCACCGAGCCGAGCTTCTCGGACGAGTTCCTGTCGCGCTGCCTGTGCGCCGCCGAGAGCCAGCACCAGAAGACGCTGATCGTGCTCAACAAGGCCGACATCAGCGCCGGGCTGGAGAGCAGCCGCGCCCTCCTCGCCCCGTTCGCGAGGCTGGGCTACCCGATTCTCGAGCTGTCGGCCCTGGGCGACGTGGACGCCCTGCGCGAGCGCCTGGTGGGCGAGACCAGCCTGCTGGTCGGGCAGTCGGGGATGGGCAAGTCAACGCTCACCAACGCCCTGATCCCCGAGGCGCGGGCCCAGACCCGGGAGATCTCGGAAGTGCTGGATACCGGCAAGCACACCACCACCTTCGCGCGGCTCTACCCGCTGCCCGAGGGCGGCGGCATCATCGACAGCCCGGGGATGCAGACCTTCGGCCTCGCCCACCTGGACGCCGAGGCCCTGGAGGCGAGCTTCCGGGAGTTCAGGCCCTACGTGGGCCAGTGCCGCTTCCGCGACTGCCGCCACGACGCCGAACCGGGCTGCGCGCTGCAGACCGCCGCCGAAAGCGGCGCCATCGACCCGCGCCGCCTGCGCCAGTTTCTGATGTTCCGCCACGAATGCGAGCAGGCCAAGCGTCAGGCCCAGGGGTGGTGAGGCTGATGTCGGGTTACGCTGCGCTAGCCCGACCTACCCAGCTGTAGGTGCGGCTTCAGCCGCACGCGGAGGCGAGAAAGAGGATATGCGCAGGTCTAGCCAGCTGAGTGCGGCTGAAGCCGCACCTACGCCGAAGGTCGGTAGGTCGGGTTAGCCCACAGGGCGTAACCCGACACCCAACCTCAAGCCGGCGCGGCCGGTGTCGGGTTACGCTGCGCTAACCCGACCTACGCAGCCTTGCAGGGGCGACTGAAGTCGCCCCTGCAACCAGGCCTTCAACGCGCCAGAAACTGGTCGCCCTTGTCCACCAGGTCGGCGTCGGGCAGCTCGGCGAAGGCGTGGCCGAGGGCTTCGCTCCAGCGGTTGCGGATCATCGCGAAGTAATCGTTCTTCGCGTCGATGTTCACGTGGGACGAGATCGCCAGGGCGTCGGTCTTGATGATCGCCAGGTCGAGGGGCAGGCCCACCGACAGGTTAGAGCGGATCGTCGAATCCATCGAGATCAGCGCCAGCTTGGCGGCCTCGTCGAGGGTGGTGTGGCGGGTGACCACGCGGTCGATGATCGGCTTGCCGTACTTCGACTCGCCGATCTGGAAATACGGTGTGTCGGGCGTAGCCTCGATGAAGTTGCCGGCCGCGTAGATCTGGAACAGGCGCGGCTGCTCGCGGCCGATCTGGCCACCGAGGATCAGCGCCGCGGTGAAGTCGATGCCGAACTTCTGCAGGGCCTCGGCGTCGCGGTCATGCACCTCGCGCAGGGTCTCGCCCACGTGGCGGGCGGCCTCGAACATGTTGGGTGCGGTCCACAGGTTCTCGCGCCCGTCCTGGGCGGCCATGGATTCCCGCAACATCGACACGAGCTGCTGGGTGATCGCCAGGTTGCCCGAGCTCATGAGCACCATCACACGCTCGCCCTGGCGCTGGAAGATGCTCATCTTGCGGAAGGTATTGATGTGGTCGACGCCCGCATTGGTGCGGGAATCCGACAGGAACACCATACCCGCGTCGAGCAGCATGCTGACACAGTAGGTCATGGGGAAGATCCGGAAAAGGGAAACTGGGGGGATGAAACAGGGGCGACGCCGGGGTGGCGTCGCCGGAGAAACTGGAGCCGACGCGGCATGCCCGCCGCGCCGCTCAGCCCTGCAGGATCTGCAGGATGGACTTGATTTCGGAACGCACCGCGGCGAGCTGATCGCGCAGGCCGATGGATTCTTCGGCGTCCTCGCGCTTGCGGGAGGCGAGCTCGTCGAGACGGTTGCGGGCACCGGAGATGGTGAAACCGTCCTGGTACAGCAGCTCGCGGATGCGGCGGATCAGCAGCACTTCGTGGTGCTGGTAGTAGCGCCGGTTGCCGCCCCGCTTGACGGGCCGCAGCTGGGTGAACTCCTGTTCCCAGTAACGCAGCACGTGGGGCTTGACGCCGCACAGGTCGCTGACTTCGCCGATCGTGAAATAGCGCTTGGCGGGAATCGGCGGCAACTCGGCCGCCGCCGGGATTTCACTCTGCAACATCGCTCAGTTGCTCCACATTGGCCTTCAGCTTCTGGCTGGCGTGGAAGGTCACCACGCGCCGGGCTGTAATCGGAATCTCTTCGCCCGTCTTGGGGTTGCGACCGGGGCGCTGGGGCTTTTCGCGCAACTGGAAGTTGCCGAAGCCCGAGAGCTTGACGCAATCGCCGCGCTCAAGCGCCAGACGGATCTCCTCGAAGAAACACTCCACCATGTCTTTGGCTTCGCGCTTGTTGAGCCCGACCTGCTCGAAGAGCAGATCGGCAAGCTCGGCCTTGGTAAGGGTCATGCTCATGGTGCATCAACCCCGCAGCTTCGCGCCGAGTGCTTCTTCGGCGTGACGGGTGAGGGTGTTCATTGCAGCATCCACTTCGGCGTCTTCAAGGGTGCGCTGAGTTTCTTGCATCACCACCCGGAAAGCAAGGCTTTTCCGGTTCGGCTCGACACCCTTGCCCTGGTACTGGTCGAAGAGTTCGATGCGCTGGACGATGGCCGGCGCCACCGCCTGCAGGCCGGCGAGCAGCACGCCCGACGCCACCTCCTGATCGACCACCAGGGCCAGATCGCGGGTGACCGCCGGGAAGCGCGACAGCTCGGCGTAGGCCGGGGTGACGGTTTGCAGCAGCACGTCGAGGTCGAGCTCGAAGACCACCGGCGCGGTGCCCAGCTCATAGCGCTGGACCCACACCGGGTGGAGCTCGCCGATGAAGCCGACGGCCTTGCCGTCGACCTTCACCGAGGCCGAGCGGCCCGGGTGCAGGGCCGGGTGGCTGGCCCGCTCGAACTCGGCGACGCGCGGGAAGAGCAGCGCCTCGAGGTCGGCCTTGACGTCGAAGAAATCGACATTGCGGTTGGCCTCGCCCCACTGCTCGGGCCTGGCAAAACCCGCCGCCAGGGCGGCGATGCGCACCGGCTGGTGGAAGCCTTCGACGGGCTGGCCGGCGGCATCGCGGGCAAAGCAGCGGCCGATCTCGAAGACGCGCACCCGGTTGGTCTGGCGTTTGCGGTTGGTGACGACGTTGGCCACGAGGCCACCGATCAGCGAGGAGCGCATCACGCTCATCTGGCTGGCGATCGGGTTGGCGAGGCGCACCGGGTTGGTGTTGCCAGCGAAGTCCTTCTCCCAGGCTTCTTCGACGAAGGCGAAGTTGATGACTTCCTGGTACTCGCGGGCGGCCACCTGGCGGCGCAGCGACATCGTGTCGCGCTTCGCCTCGGGGCGCGGCAGCATGGTGATCGGGCCGCGCGGGGCGTGGGTCGGGATGTTGTCGTAACCGTGGATGCGGGCGATCTCTTCGATCAGGTCTTCCTCGATCTCCACGTCGAAGCGGTAGGACGGCGGCGTGACGATGAAGTCGTCGCCCTCACGGCTGACCTGCAGATCGAGACGCTCGAACATGCCGGCCACCGCGTCGGCGCTGAGGTCGATGCCGAGCACCCGGCGCACGCGGCTGGCGCGCAGGCGGATCGGCGCGCGGGCGGGCAGCTTGTCGGCGGCGACGGCCTCGACCACCGGGCCGGCTTCGCCGCCGCAGATGTCGAGGATGAGGCGCGTGGCGCGCTCGATGGCCTGGCCAGCCAGCGCGAAATCGACGCCGCGCTCGAAGCGATAGGAGGCATCCGACGAGAAGCCGTAGGCGCGGGCCCGGCCGGCGATGGCGTCAGGCGCGAAGAAGGCGCTCTCGAGGAAGAGTTCGGTGGTGTCGAGGGTGATCCCGCTGTCTTCGCCGCCCATGATGCCGGCCAGCGCGAGGGCGCGGGCTTCGTCGGCGATCAGGAGGGTGTCGGCGGCCGGCGTGATGGTCTGGCCGTTGAGGAGCAGCACCTGCTCGCCGGCCTTGGGCAGACGCACATGGATGGCGCCGGCCAGCTTCGTGTTGTCGAAGGCGTGCAGCGGCTGGCCGAGCTCGAGCATCACGTAGTTGGTGACGTCGACGAGGGCGCTGATCGAGCGGATGCCGCTGCGCACCAGGCGCTGCTTCATCCATTCGGGGGTCGGCGCCTTGGCGTCGACGCCGCGGACGATGCGGCCGCAGTAGCGCGGGCAGGCCTCGGGGGCATCCAGCACGATCGCGCGGGAGTCGGCGTGGCCGGCGGCCACCGGCTCGCAGGCGACAAGGCTGAGCGGGCTGCCGGTGAGGGCTGCCACTTCGCGGGCGATGCCGGTGAGGCTCAGGCAGTCGGCACGGTTGGGCGTCAGCTTGATGGTGAACAGGGTGTCGTCGAGGGCGAGGTAATCACGCAGGCTGGTGCCCACCGGCGCATCCTCGGGCAGCACCAGCAGGCCGCCGCTCTCGTCGGAGATGCCGAGTTCCTTGGCCGAGCACAGCATGCCGAAGGATTCGACGCCGCGCAGCTTGGCCGCCTTGATGCCGAAACCGGCCAGGTCGGCGCCGACCAGCGCGCAGGGGATCTTGATGCCGGCCGCGGCATTGGGGGCGCCGCAGACGATCTGCAGCAGCTCGCCCTGCCCCGCGTCGACCTTGCAGACGCGCAGCTTGTCGGCGTTGGGGTGCTTCTCGGCCTCGACGATCTGCGCGACGACGACCTTGGAGAACACGGCGGCCACGCCGTCCTGCTCTTCCACTTCCAGCCCCGCCATGGTGAGCAAGTGCCCAAGCTGATCCGAATCGAGATCAGGGCTGACGAAACTGCGCAACCAGAGTTCTGAGAATTGCATGGCTTACCTGAATTGACCGAGGAAACGAAGATCGCCTTCGAAGAACAGGCGCAGGTCGTT
>Ga0075163_10007133_pt1 | contig 14797 bp, 12 predicted proteins | sample JI1023141ADNA_FD_71478 | JGI IMG/M metagenome (GOLD analysis project Ga0075163, IMG submission 71478) | Wastewater effluent complex algal communities from Wisconsin, to seasonally profile nutrient transformation and Carbon sequestration -... | ecosystem: Engineered > WWTP > Effluent > Algae...
CAGGGGGCTCTACGCCGATCGAACAGGGCCGTGGCGGGTTGGTGATTCGACATCCGTTGGAACACAACCTGGTTGATGCCGACGATTGAGATGAGTGGCTCAGTTCCACGGGTCAGCGCGCGATCCGGAACCGGTAGCGTTGGTGCCTTCGCCGTTGCGGCTTATCGGTTGCCGAGAACGGCGAAGCCCTCGGCAACTGCTGCGTTCCGTAAGTGCTTGTCGAAGACTGCGATGGTGTGGATGGACGGGTCGGCACGGCGAGCCGCGATAGCGCACGCGAGTTGGACGGCGTCGTAGGCCCGCAATTGGTGGCGGGCGGCGTGGCGAGCCGCGTCAATCAGTGTTGCTTCGCTGTGGGCGACGACGGCAAAGATCGGATCGGTGGTGGCGTCACCGTGGTAGTCGAATTCGAAAGCAGTGATGAGCACGTCGGCATCATCGAGAGCCAGTTCACCGGTTCTCACCTTTCCCCAGAACGCGGCGGGCACCTCGACTCGCGCCAGATCGGCGATGACAATGGGGTCGGTGATGGAACGCACCGCGATATGGCCCGCTTCAGGCACGTACAACTTCACGAGAGCCGAGGAATCGGCGAATACCGTCACCGTCCCTCTGTGACGAAGTCGCTCACTGGTCGACCTTTCGCAGCGCGTTCGCCGGCTTCGGCGATCGCCTTCCTCGTTGGCCGCTGGCCGGGCAGGCGAGCCGGAGTGGCCAGCAAACCAGCGCGTCGCAATCGCTCCCTGAGGCGATCCGAGGCCGAATCGGCAAGATCGGGATTCGTCGCAGCGTCGAGGATCGAGATGACGTAGTCGTTCATCGATCGCCCAACGTCGGCCGCTGATGACTTGACCCGGGAGATGAGCTCGTCCGACCCGCGAATGGTAAGTTGCGCCATGCCTGCATGATAGCAGGCATGCAGGCGCATTCGCGATTGTCGTGCGTGGTGCGCCGCGGTGATGGGGTCAGCCTGTCGCCACGTCGAGTCGATCAAGGGACCGGAACGGCGCGCGCTGGTGCCAGGTCGGTGCGGCGCCGGAGGCGAGCCGCAGCGACGGCGACCGGTCGGCACGCTGCGGCGAGCACGGTGACCTCGACCGCGGGGTACGGGACGAACCCGGTTCCACGCGGTTGGGGCGCGTTCGGCCGGGACGGCCGTGCCGCCACTATGCTGGCCGCTGGTCCGTGCTCCCGTGAGGCGGTCGGGTCCTGTGCAACGCAGGGCCGTGAACCGAGTCAGGGCCGGAAGGCAGCAGCTCTCAGCGGATACCAGCGTGTGCCGCAGATCGCCTGACCGTCTCACCGGAGCACGGACCACACCGACAGTGCAGGCATCGTCCGACCTCGTCGGCGTCGAGCGCAGGCCTGACGACGGCGTCGGCGATCGCCGCGGTTCAGTGCGAATTGGCAACCGTGAGGTACAGCAGCGTCAGCTGGCTCATGTTGAACACCGCGTGGGCGATCATCGCGGTGCCGAGCCGGCCGGACGCCCAGCGCAGGTAGCCGAGGGCGATCCCGAGCAGGCCGAGTCCTGCGACCATCGGGAGGTTGGCCCAGCCTTCGCCGGGGAGGAAGTGGGCGAACCCGAAGACCACTCCCTGGGTCACGATCGCCGCGCCGTTGCCCATCCGCGACCGGAGGCCGTGCATCAGCACGCCGCGGAACAGAAGCTCCTCGGTGATCGGGGCCAGGACGCCTGCGAGCACGATCAACATGATGAAGATCGGCAGCCGTGACGACGGGTTTGACGACATCTGATCCTGAACGTCGGACAGGTTCGACGCCTGATCGAGATCGAGCACTCGCGTGAGGACGCCGACGATCACAATCGCGATGGTGCCGACGATCGCACCGAGCACGCCGAGTGGAATGTCGAGCCACCGAACCGCGAACCCGATGTCGCGGCGCATCGATCCGGACCCCCATTGCCGGCACGCCACCCAAGCCAGCAGCGGGAAGCCGATGGCGGTGCCGACGAGCGCGCCGAGGCCGACGAGCGCGCCGACGGTTCCGCCCTGCGCCGCGATGAAGTTGGTGGCGAAGAGCGCAGCGATTGCGACCAGGGCTGCGACGGCCGCAGGCGAGCCCAGGCGAGGAAGCGGAGCGAACCACCGCGACGACGAGTCCACGATCGGCATGGATCGTGGCCCCCACTCGGTGCCCGACCACCAACGCCACTGACCCTGCATCTCCGCGTCGGGGTACCAGCCGGCGGGTGCAGCGGTCGGGGGTGTCAGCGGTTGCGCCACAGGCGGTGCAGAGGGGAACGATGCGGGCGGCCAGCCGGGCCGGGGGCCTCCGTCGGGGTGATACGACACGGCGCCCAGGGTAGATCGCACGGCGCGAATTTCTCGGCAGCGCCGACCACGGCGGCGGCTGGGGGAGGGTGTCGTCGTGCGCCGGTAGTGTCTCGTCAATGGCGCACCAGTCGCTCTATCGCCGCTATCGCCCGGGCCGCTTCTCCGAGGTCCGCGGGCAGGAACCGGTCGTGCGTGCGTTGCGCAACGCGGTCGCCAACGGCACCGAAGGGCACGCCTACCTGTTCAGCGGCCCCCGCGGCACCGGCAAGACGTCGACGGCGCGCATCCTCGCGAAGGCGCTGAACTGTCCCGATCTCACCGCCGGCGAACCGTGCGGCACGTGCGAGAGCTGCCTCGCCATCGAGCACGGCAACAGCTACGACCTGTTCGAGTTGGACGCCGCATCGAACAACGGTGTCGACGCGATGCGCGACCTGATCGGCCGCACCGTCGTCGGGTCGCCCGGCCGAACCAAGGTGTACATCCTCGACGAGGTGCACATGCTCTCGGCGGCGGCCTCGAACGCCCTGCTCAAGACGCTGGAGGAGCCGCCCGATCACGTCACCTTCGTGCTGGCGACGACGGATCCGCAGAAGGTGTTGCCCACCATCCGAAGCCGGACGCAACACTTCGAGTTCTCGCTGCTCTCGGCGACGGAACTCTCGGCCTACGTCCACTGGATCATGGACGACGCCGGGCTCGACGTCGACGAGTCGTCGGTGGCCCACGTGGTCCGGCAGGGTCGAGGCTCGGCCCGCGACACGCTCTCGGCGCTCGACATGGTCGTCGCTGCGGGCGGCATCGCGGATCGTGCCGAACCGATCGAGGGCATCCTCGCTGCGATGCGGAACCACGACGTCGGGGCCGCGATCACCGCGGTGGCCGACGCCGTTGCCCAGGGCCGCGAGCCCCGGGTGCTCGCGGAGCACCTGGTGGTCACGTTGCGCGACGCGTTCCTTGCCTCGGTCCACGCGACCCTCGATCACCTGAGCGACGCCGACCAGGCCGCCATGACCGACCTGGCGAAGGCGCTCGGGCCTGCCGCGATCACCCGGGCGTTGGAGTTGGTCGGTTCGTCGTTGGTCGACATGCGCCAGGCCGCCGACCCCCGAGTGCCGCTCGAAGTGGCGCTCATCCGCCTCTGCGATCCGGGGGTCGACACGTCGCTCGGTGCGGTGGTGGAGCGGCTCGAACGACTGGAACGGCTGATCGCCCGCGGCGGCGTGCCGGGCGCGGCGGCGGCGAACGCGGCCAACTCGTCGAGCTCGGTCGCCGAGCCCGACGTGGCCCAGTCGGCTGTGACGACGCCGTCGCCGTCGCCGCCGTCCGGGTCGGGTGGCGCGGCGTCCCCGGCATCCGGAGCAGCGGCGGCACGGGCTGAGCTGGCTGCCCGGCGAGCGTCGTCCGGGCGCCCCTCGGCATCGACGCCATCGCCGCGCGCCGCCACCGACGGCGCTGCGTCCGAGGCGCCCTCGCCGCCGCCCGCCCCCACCTCCGCCGGCCGTCCGGCGCCGCCAGCACCACCCACCTCGGCAGCGGCGAGACCGTCGGCCCCGCCCCCACCGTCGGCGCCCCGGTCCCCGGACCGTGCACCGTCCGACCCCGAACCGGCCCCCGCTCCGGCCGCGGCGCCGGAGCCCGCCGCTCCGGCCGGCAAGCCCGCCTCTGCTGTCGGCGAGCCCGCTCCCTCTGCTGCCGATGCACCCGCGGGCGCAGGCGAACCGCTCGATGCCGATCGGGTCGCGGCCGCGTTGGTCGACCTCGTGGCGGGACGGCTGCGGGGTATCGCGAAGGCGATCTACGCAGGCGGCCGCGTGGTGCGCGTCGACGGCGATGCCGTGGTGTTCGCTCTCAACAGCGCGCCGACGCGCGACCGCGCCGAGCAGTCCCGGGCCGAGGTCGAGGCGCTGCTCGCCGAGCACTTCGGCCGCCCGGTTCCCCTGCGCCTCGTCGACGACGAGGCGGGGGCCGGCGCATCGGCGCGATCCCCCCGCGCGCAGCGGCCCTCCGGAGGGTTCGATGCGCTCGCCCCATCGGCCCGCCCCGAGACCGTCGCCACGTCGGGCGCCGCCGGCGGAGCGGCGGATGGGCAGTCGTCGCCACAGGACAACGTCTTCGACGACGACGAGGACACCACGATCGACGTGCACGCGCTCGAAGATGCCGACGTCGCAACGAGCGGGCTCGATCGGCTCGTCCAGGCCTTCCCGGGAGCGGTCGTCGAGGAAGAATCGCCATGATCTCGTCACCGACCAGTACCAAAGGAGCACGTCCATGACCGAGGAACACGGAATCGCCGCGGGGTTGGGTGGGCTCGATCTGAACTCGCTGCTCAGCGCCGCGCAGGACATGCAGACCCAGATGGTCGAGTCGCAGCGGGCGTTGGCCGAGACGGTGGTCGAGGGGCAGTCGGGCGGCGGCGCGGTCACGATCGCCGTCACGGGCGGACTCGAGTTCCGGTCGGTTTCCATCGCCGACGAAGTGGTCGACCCCGACGACGTCACGATGCTCGAGGACCTCGTCCTTGCGGCGCTGCGTGACGCGATCGCGCAGGTGAACGCGGCGCAGGCCGAGTCGAACCCGCTGGCCGGTCTGCCGATGGCGGGCGGTCTCGGCGGGCTTCTCGGCGGAGCCTGATGGCCGACTATCCGGCAGCGATCCAGGAGTTGATCGACGCGTTCGGTCGGCTGCCCGGCATCGGCCCGAAGTCGGCGCAGCGGATCACGTTCCACCTCTTGAAGGCCGACGCGTCCGAGTCGGCCCGGCTCGTACGCGCACTCTCCGAGGCCACGGCGCGAGTGAGCTTCTGCTCCGTCTGCTTCAATCTCGCCGAAGGTGAGCAATGCATGGTGTGCAGCGACCCTCAACGCGACCCGCACGTGTTGTGCGTGGTCGAGGAGCCCCGCGACGTGGTTGCGGTCGAGCGCACCCGCGAGTTCCGCGGGCGCTATCACGTGCTCGGTGGTGCGATCGACCACTTGCAGGGGGTCGGTCCCGAGCAGCTTCGCGTGCGCGAGCTGCTCGCCCGCGTGCAGGGCGAGGGCATCACCGAGGTCATTCTGTGCACCAACCCGAACATCGAAGGCGAGGCGACCGCTCTGTACCTCTCGCGGGTGCTCGATGTTCCCGGGGTAACGGTGAGCCGCATCGCGAGTGGCCTGCCGGTGGGCGGCGACCTGGAGTACGCGGATGAGCTGACGCTCGGCAGAGCGCTCGAGGGACGCCGCACCGTCGTGCGATGACACCATCGACCGGCCGGGCTCCGGCGGTAGGGTCCACGCCATGGAGCATCGTCAACTGATCTCGTCGGGATCGCCCTGGGAGCTCACGGTTGGGTACAGCCGTGCGGTCCGCGTGGGCGGAAGGGTGATCGTCGCCGGGACCGCACCCAAGTTCGATGACGGCCAGTGTCCATCCGATGCGGGCCTGCAGGCGCGGCGCTGTTTCGACATCATCGAAGAGGCGTTGGCCGCCGCCGGCTCGTCGTTCGCCGATGTCGTGCGGACCCGCATCTACCTGGTCGATGCCGGCGACTTCGACGCGGTGGCGGCGATCCACGGCGAGTTGTTCCACGACGTGCGGCCGGCGAATACGACGCTGGTGGTCGCCGGGCTCCTCGACCCCGCGTGGAAGGTCGAGATCGAGGCCGAGGCCGAGATCCGCCCCGAGCGATCGCCGCTGATCTGAGCCGGCGCCGTCGTCAGGCGGGTGGTGCGAGCGGAACCGTGCTGACGCGATCGCCGACGCCGACCGGACCGTCGCGCAGCACCTTGGCGTAGACGCGCGACGACGTGCGATCGCGCGTCGCCGAGATGCGCCCCACATCGCCGTCGCTGAAGAGGGGACGAAGGTGACGGCACGGCGTCGCCCACGCGGTGAGCTCGAGGAGCGGGCCGCGCTCGCCGATCCGCAGGCGGGTGCCGAGCCGCAGGACCGACCAGTCGAGCCCAGCGACGGTGAGGTTCTCGCCAGCGGCCCCGGGCTCGATCGGGTGCCCGTCGGCGCGCAGCCCATCGATCACCTCGGCTGACCACAACGACACCGCCTGCCAGACCCTGCCGTGGTGGCGGCGGTTCCGCTGAACGTCGCCGTCGAGACCCCGGTAGCCGACATGCGCTTGGTCGACCTGGCGTTTTGGCACGCCGCCGTCCGACACATTCACGGCCGCGACGCGTCCGGTGAGCGGCGGCGATTGCACGCCGAACCCTGCGAGCAGGCGAGCCACGCTCGACAGGTGGTGCGTGATCGCATGCGCGCCGTGACGGACGATCGCCGTCGGGTGGACGTGCTCGCCGTCGAGGAGTCGCGGTTCGTCGTCGTGTACGGCGTCGAGGGTCGCCCATCGGTCCGTCAGTGCGTGGGAGGCGCGGTCCAGCCGAACCAGCGACTCGCCGAGCGACGCGGGCGCGTCGTCGTCCCAGCGGTCCCGCTGTCGCGACGCGAGATCGGCCGGGTCGGTCGCCTCCGCCCGTTCGAGCCCGGCGACACACCATTCGACGATCGTCGTCGTGTCGGCCAGCAGGTCGAGCGCAGACGGTTGGCCCGGTTCGGGGCGAAGGTTCAGCACCGGCTCGTCAACCGCATGGAGCCAGTCGTCCCACAGCTCCGCCGCGTCGGCGATGGTCGCAAGCGCGTCGCGGTCGGTGTAGGCGTCGGCGTCGAACCGGCAGGTCGCGCAGGTGTGCAGATCGGTGCCGTCGGGAAACATCAGCCGCGTCGCGATCGCCGATGCCGGGCGCCGAGTTGGGGTCTGCGGTGTGCCACGGGCCCATTCTCGCATCCGGAGATGGGTTCTTCAGCCCTCATCATTTCCTCACATTTCGTCGATAGGTTGCTCACAGGCAACCCCGATCATCGTGGTTGTCGGAACGAATCACTGCACGGAGGGAACTGAAACCATGCGCCGTCGCTCGACATCGCTGTCCACTGCGCCAGGCTGGCGCCGGGCCGTCGTGGCGGTCGTGCCGTTGTGTGCGGCACTCGCCGGATGCGGCGGCGACACGACCAACGCCACGCCGTCGTCGACCACGTCGACCACGGTGGTCGCTTCGGAGTCGTCGACGACCGCAGTACCCACCGGTGCAACCGGCGCCACTGCCTCGACCGGTGCCTCGGGCGCCGCCGCTGCGGTGACCGACGAGGTCGATGCCGCGCTGCAGTCGGTCGACGAAGCCGTGAACGGCATCGATGCTGCAACCGACGAGCTGGCCAAGGTGCCCTCCGAGTGATTCCAACGACATCCGTCACCACGACCGGTACGCCGGTCACGACAGGTCAGGAGCCTGAAATGTTCAACCACACCCCCGTTACGTCTCGCCGTCGCCTCCCGCTGTTCGCTGGTGCGGTCGTGTCCGGAGCGCTCGTGCTCGGTGCCGCCCTTCCCGCCGGTGCCCAGACCGGTGCCGACGGCACCGGCGAGCGCGGCGCACGCGGCCGAACGGCATGTCTGGCCGCCATCGACAAGCGGATCGCAGCGCTCGACAAGGCGTCGGAGACCCTGTCGTCCGACAAGCACCTCACCGACGGCCATCGCGACACGCTGACCACGCGGGTCGATTCGGCGCACACGGGCATCGAGGCCATCCGTCCGCAGGTCGAATCCGCCGCCGCGGATCAACTGAAGCAGCTGTGCAGTTCGGTGGCGACCGACTACCGGGTGTTCGCTGTGCTGCTGCCCCAGGTACACCTCGCTCGGATCGGCGATGCCGCCGCTGCGGCGCAGACCCGCGCCGACGGTGTGTCGGCCAAGATCGATGAGGCGATCGGCCGTGCCAAGGCGGCGGGCAAGAACGTCGATGCGGCGACCGAGGCAGCGGACGCGCTCGACGATGCGGTCGCCAAGCTCGGCACCGACGCCCAGGGGCTCGCCGACCAGGCGCTCGCCATCACGCCGGCCGATTTCAACGGCGACAAGGACGTGGTGGATCCGCTCCGTGAGAAGGGCAAGGCCGTGCGTGCCGACGGCAAGGCGGTTCGGGCGGCGGCGAAGACCGTGCGCACCGAGTTGAAGGCGCTGCGCGGCTGAGCGACACAACGCTCGACATCGGAAACACCGTCGGTGAGGGGCGCGCAACGGCGTGCCCCTCACCGACGTTTTGGGGGTCGTCGTGTACAGTCCGTCGCCATGGCCGAGACGGAACCGACCGGGTCTCGTCCGTCAATCGGAGGGATCGAGGGGCGCTCGGTGACGGCGTGGCTCTCGTCTCGCGTCGAGGGCGGCCGGTGGCGATGGGAGCTGGGGCTCTACGCGGTCGCTGCGGTCGCTGCGTGGTGGGTGCGTTCGGTGCAGGACGACGCGTTCATCTCGTTCCGCTACGCGAAGAACCTCGCGAACGGGAGCGGCCTGGTCTTCAACTCGGGTGAGCGGGTCGAGGGGTACACGAACTTCCTCTGGACCCTGATCCTGTGGATTCCGGAGCACTTCGGTTGGAACACGCCGATGTTCAGCGTGCTCGTCACGATCCCGCTGATGATCGCCACGCTCGCCGTCTCGATCCGCTTCGCCCGCCGCGTCTACGGCGAGTATCCGTCCGCCTGGCTAACCGGGGCGCTGCTGGTCGCGAACATGACGTTCCTGGCCTACGCCACGTCGGGGCTCGAGACCATGCTGCAGACGCTGCTCGTCACGTCCGTCGCGGCGTTGCTCGTGCCGGCGCCTGCGGGCACGCCCGATCGGGGTCCGCTGGCGCTCCTGGGTGCCGGGGCGCTCGGCGGGCTGGCGATCATGACGCGGATCGATTCCGTGGTCCTCGTCGGGGCCTGGTTCCTGGTGCACCTGTGGGCGCTTCGCCGCGACGGCGCAGCGGAGTGGCGGTGGCCGAGGCTCGCGGCCAGGGCCGGCATGCTCGGGGTTCCGGTGCTGGTGCTCGTGGTGCCCTGGTTGGCGTGGAAGGCCGACTACTACGGCACGATCCTTCCCAACACCCTCGAGGCGAAGTCCTGGTCGAACTCGTGGGTGCCCTTCCTCTACGGCATCTTCTACCTGTCCACGTTCTTCGCGTCGTACGCGGCCTTCCTGCTGATCGGTCGGTGGCGTCGGCTGCGCGGTCAGTTCCCGACCCGGCACGCGACCCGGCCGATGATCGCCGTCCTGGCGGCGTGGGCGCTGTACATCTGCGTCGTCGGCGCCGACTTCATGGAGTACCGCTTCGTGGTGCCGGTGCTGCCGATCCTGGCCGTTCCGGCGGCCTTCCTGATCGACCGGTATCGCACGACGCGGCGTCAGATCGTGTTGGTGTCGGTTCTCGTGCTGGTGTCGCTCGTGCACCGCGTGGTGCCGACGATCATCCCGTACCCGGTGCTGACGATCGAGGAACTGAAGCACTGGCCGGAGGATTCGCCCAACAGCTGGGAGCGGCTGGGCAAGCTGCTCGCCGAGGCCTTCCCCGGCGGCAGTGAGGTGCCCGGTCAACCGGTCGTCGGAATCATCCCGGCCGGCGTCGTGCCGTACTACTCCGACCTCGAATCGATCGACATGCTCGGTCTGAACGACGAGTGGGTCGCGAAGAACGGTCTCGAGTACCCCCTGTACTTCCCGGGCCACGTGCGAACCGCCACCATCGACTATCTGGAGCGGCGCAACGTCAGCCTGCTGATCGGCGCCGTGCGCGGCGATTGTCGGGTGTACCGCACGAACCAGCCCACGTTGCCCTGCGAGGATCGCAAGGACTACCGCATCTCGGAACTGCTCGACGTGATTCCCGCGGGCGATCTGGCGAACCTACCGCCCACCGCAAAGGTGCTGGAGATCCCGTTCAAGGGCAACGACGCGTGGCAGTTCATCTACCTGACCCAGAACGACAAGGTCGACGCCGCGATTGCGAAGTACGGATGGCGGCTGGTTCCGATCACCATGACGTGCGATCCCGACGACATCGCGCCGGTGCTCGGTCAGCTGTTCTCCGAGCGAACCTGCCCCTCGACCGACGGCTGAGCCCGGAGCCGCCGGTTGCGGTTGCGGAGCCAGTTCAGCGGCGGGAGTTCCACGTACCGGTGCAGCAACTCGGTGCCGATGACGAGCGCCGGCACGTATGCGAGCCCGGCGAGCGTCTGCCAGTTCGCCGAGCGGTTCTTGGTGGCCTCCACCAGCAGGAGGCCGAGCGGGAAGTGGAGAATGTAGATCGTGTAGCTGCGTCGCCCGACTCCGAGGATCGGCTTCCACGACAGCACCTTCGTCACGACGGTCGGTGCGCCACGGACCATCGAGAAGACCATCAGGACCGCGCCGGCGCTCGACAGGGAGTAGCCGTAATTGCCCCAATGGAAGCCGTCGTTGATGGTGGTGCCTTTGTCGGCGTATACGGGCACGTATAGCCCGAACGGCTTCGACAGCACGGTACCGGTGAAGATCGTCCCGCAGAAGATCGCGGTGCCGAGCATGCCGAGCCGACCGATGAGCTTCTTCGTACGCTCGTCGAACTCCGAGGGCAGCATCGCATTCGCGAAGGCGAGCGCAACGCCGATGGCGATCGCGTCGGGTCGCTGGTACCACATCATGCGATAGCCGACGTGATCGGTCGCCCGGGCAATGGCGACGAACACGGCGAAACCGCTGAAGGCGACGATCAGCGTTCGGGCGCGGTTCCATTTGATCGCAACCAGCGTCACGAGCGCGCCGAACAGGTAGAAGTGCTCCTCCACCGACAGCGACCACAGCTGGATGAGCGGGCGGGCGGGAGGGCGTCCGCCGGTCAGCATCGAGTACTGCACGGGATGGACCACGTGATACACGTACAGCCCGGCCGATGCCACGTCGTTGCGCACCTGGGCTTGGAACGCTGCGTCACCCACGAGCATCCCGGCGACGAACACGAGCGCCAGCGAGGCATACAGCACCGGGAACAGCCGCACGGCGCGCCGCAGATAGAACTCACGCAGATTGAGCCTGCCGGTGCCTCGGTACTCCTCGAGCAGCAGGGTCGTGATCAGGAATCCGCTGATGATGAAGAACAGATCGACGATCGAGGCGACACCGGCGAGCTTCCCGTCGGCGCCGTGTTCGAGCACCACGATGATCACGCCGAACCCGCGCACACCGTCGAAGGGCGCGACGAAACCCATCTTCGGGGCGCGGCTGCGGAACGGGCCATCGCTCATGGGCAGCTCCGTTCCATGCCGATGCCGATGACCGTTCGCTCGAGCCAGCCGAGGTCGTCGAGGGGGTCGCAGGTCCGCTCGATCGTGAGCTGTCGCCAGCCGTTGCGCTCGATCGCCCGGTCCACCAAGGCGTTGGGGGTCAGATAGGTGATGCGCCACACCTTCTGCTCGTCGAGCGGGATCTCGATCACCGTGGCGTCGCGGGGAAGCTCGTGGAGGTCCTGGAAGACATACAGCAGATCGGTGAAGTTCACCGACGTCGCGCGCCGCTCACCGGGCTCGTACTTGTGGATCTGCGGCAGACCGATCAGCAGGTTCACCTTGCGTCGTTCGAGGTAGCTGATGGGCGCCATCTTCACGTGGCCCGGGTAGTAGGCGAGCGGCGATGCACTCGGGATCTCGAACCCGTGCTGCGCGACCCACGGGTCGGCGAGCCCCAGCATGTCGATCGTGGGGAGGTCGGAGTAGTAGGCGATCACCCCGAGCGGCTCGAGGGCGATGACCGGTTGGCCGGGGCGTTTCGACCCGCCGGGGAACTCTCGGCCGAGAAGCTCGCCCATCGCCTTCCACGACGTGTGGGACTCGGTCGGCCAGTGGTGCAGGTCGGTGAACCACAGCACGGGAAACCCGACGCTCGGCAGCAGGAGGTGCGCCGCGCTCGCGACCACCAGGGTGCCGACGATCAGCCCCTGACGAAGGGGCGTGGCGACGCGGTCGACCAGGTGCGCGGCGAGCAGTGCCAGAACCGGCAACACCGGAACCAGGAACCGGTACTCCATGAAGTCGGCGCCGACCACGCAGATGTAGACGAACCAGACCGCGACCACGGCGAACGCGGCCCGCCGCGCCGGGTCGGCAAAGAACGTTCCGCGGAGCCGACGCCACCGCGGTACGAGCACGAACGCGCCGTAGGTGACGAAGAAGGCACCCAGGTAGAAGATGCCGTAGAGGAACGGCACGAGCGGGTTGCTCGTGGACTTGGCCTCGAGCGTGTTGGGCACCAGCGTCCCGTAGAAGTCCGCCTTCCACACGAGCCACGGGACGACGATCGCCAGGGTTGGGAGACCGACGAGTGCACCGGCTCGCAGCACCTCGGCCGCCCATCGTGCTGCGGTCCGCCCACCCTCGGCTGCGGTCGGCGGCGACGGTTCGCGTCGCTGCGACCACACGTGCACGGCAAACCACGCCCCGAGCAGCACCGCGCTGTCGAGCCGGGTCAACAACGCGAGCCCGCCGGCAGCGCCGGCGACCACTCGGCGCGCCGTCAGGTGAGCCCGCTCGGAGCTACCAAGGGCCGAGGGCGTGAGCGCCCACGCGAAGACGGTGATGAACAGCGTCTGCATCATCGTCTCGAGGCCGCTGGTGCCGTAGCCGATGAAGGAGGCGCACGCGACCAGCAACGTTGCGGCCGCGAGGGCGTGCACGCGGTCGCCGGTGAGCCGCTCGGCGAGGCGGATCGCGGCGAGCAGTGTCGCCACGATGACGACGATGCCGACAACCGTCGAGAACGTGGGCGCGTCCCACCCGACCCGCTCGGGAACGACATGCATCAGCGTCCACAAGAAGTTCGTGTAGCCCTCGACGCGTTCCCCCGGGTTGAAGACCAGGCCGTCGCCGCGTGCCATGTTGCGGGCGAACCGGTAGGTGATGAACGCGTCGTCCTGAGCGAAGCGGAACCACCATGCACCGCCGGCCGCGACCGCGCACAGCGCCGCCTCGACCAGTCGATGCCGCCGTTCGATCCAAGGACGCCAGCGGTCGCTCCACCGCTCCCACTCGTGGCCGGCGTCGGAGTCTGCGCCGCGGTGTGCGCGACTGCCCTCGGTGTCGGTCCCTCCACCCACCGGCGTCACACTAGGGGCTGCGGTGCCCGCTTCCGGGCTCGGCGAGTCGTCGGCGATCACGACGGAGTCGGAAGCTCGCCAAGCAGCCGCGCTGCGAGTTCCGCATGTGCCTCGATCACCACGTCGCCCTCCACCGTGCGGGGCACGTTGCCGAGCCATCCGTCGGCGTGCTCGGGAGCGCTGGCCGGATCGTCGTCGTAGATCCCGCGGTACCGCACGGCGAGCCAGCCCATCGCCTGCGCGCCGGCGATGTCGGTTCGGCGCAGGTCGCCCACGTGCGCGAGCGCGGTCGAGGTCGCCAGACCCAGTCCGCTACGTGCGTGGTCGAAGATCCGTCGGTCCGGCTTGAACGCGCCTACCTCGTCGGAGAACGACCAGTGGTCGAACGCGGCGAGCAGTCCGTGGTGATCGAGGTAGCCGCGCAGGGTCGCCGAGGGTGTGATGCCGACGTCGCAGATGATTCCGAGTCGGAGGCCTGCGGCGTGCAGTGCCTCCAGCGCCGCGCCGATGCCGTCGGCCGGACGCATCTCGGCCGGCTCCATCCCGGCTTCGATCACTGCGACGAGTTCGCCGAACGTCGTGGTCGGCGTGGCCGAGACCCCGACGAATCCGAGAAACCGCTCCACCGCCTGGTCCGGCGAGGTCGCCTCGCCTCGATGCCATCGATCAGCGGTGTCGGCGCTCAGCGCCGCAACGCCCGCTGCCACCTGTGATCGCGAGATCTGGCGCCCGGTCGCGTTGAGCACGTCGTGCCAACGATCGATCCGCTGCGGGGTGGCAGCGGGGTTCTCGGCGACCAGCGTGTTCCAATAGTCGAACGTGACCGCAGCGATCGATCGGCGTCGATCGTCGGGCGGGGGCTTCGTCACTGCTGGCGACACACGCCGTCGGCGATCGCTGCGTCGCGGCACGCGATCGCAACGGCGTCGACGACCCGCGGTTCGAACACCGAGGGGATGATGAAGTCGGGTCGCACGTCGTCGCCCACCACGCTGGCGATCGCGCGAGCCGCCGCGACCTTCATGTTCTCGGTGATGCGTCGGGCGCGGGCATCGAAGGCGCCACGGAACACGCCGGGGAACGCGAGCACGTTGTTGATCTGGTTCGGGAAGTCGCTGCGCCCCGTCGCGATCACCGCCGCGATGTCGGTGATCAGCTCCGGTCGGATCTCGGGGTTCGGGTTCGCCATGGCGAACACGATCGGGTCCTTCGCCATCGACCGGACATCGTCGACGGTCAACAAGTCGGGCGCGGACAGGCCGATGAAGACATCCGCGCCGCGGATGACCTCGGAGATCGACCCTCGAAGCCCGTCGGGGTTGGTGTGCTCGGCGAACCATTGCTTCGACGAGTTCAGGCCGGCCCGACCGTCGTACACCGCTCCTTGGCGGTCGACGCCGATCACGTTGCGAACCCCTGCGTCCATGAGAATCTTCGAGACGGCCACGCCGGCGGCGCCGACGCCGGCGACGACGACCTTGATGTCGCCGGGCACCTTGCCGACGACCTTCAACGCGTTGTCGAGTGCCGCGAGCGTCACGATCGCGGTGCCGTGCT
>Ga0075163_10007134_pt1 | contig 14796 bp, 13 predicted proteins | sample JI1023141ADNA_FD_71478 | JGI IMG/M metagenome (GOLD analysis project Ga0075163, IMG submission 71478) | Wastewater effluent complex algal communities from Wisconsin, to seasonally profile nutrient transformation and Carbon sequestration -... | ecosystem: Engineered > WWTP > Effluent > Algae...
AGGAGGAAAAACATTGCATTTGGCATCGTTGATGAAAAACAAAGGGCGCATTATTGCCTTGGATGTAAAAGGAAGAAAACTGGAGGAATTAAAAAAGCGGGCAGCAAGAGCAGATGTTCGTATTGTTGAAACACGGGAGATCGATTCTTCGAAAGTTGTAAAACGATTAAAAGATACAGCAGATCGATTGTTGTTGGATGTTCCTTGTTCCGGATTAGGTGTATTAAGACGAAATCCGGATAGTAAATGGAAATTGACGTTGGATGAAATCGAGCGCGTAAAAACATTACAACGTGAAATCCTTGGAAATTTTTCAGACATCACCAAAGTGGGAGGGAAGATGGTATATGCGACTTGTAGTATATTGCCTTCAGAAGGAGAAGATCAAGTGAAATGGTTTTTAAGTACAGTGGGTGATAAATGGAACTTACTTGGAGAAAAACGTTATTCTCCGGAAGTATATCATGCCGATGGTTTTTATATGGCGTTGTTGGAACGCGTAAAATGATTTTTTAAGTGTGTAAAAACACATTTCATTTTTCGTTTTTGCAACTAATTTTGCTCTTTGACAGTTTATTCGATTTTTTGAAAAAACAGAAAAAAACAGCGTTTTCAGAAAATAATTCAAAAATCATGAAAAATAATTTCATTTATTTTTGATGTGAATTAGAGACAAAATGGATTCAAAATGATTGATGTTTTTGAATGAATTGTAATGCAAATAAAAAAATAAAAAATCAAACAGTGTTTTTTTAATCTTCTGAATATATTGTAAAATCAATTAGTGCAGAGGTGAACAAAAAAAATAAAAAACAATTCTTTGAAAATTGATTTGAGTTTTTCAATTTAAAAATTTCAAAATCGAAAAGAGGATGAACGAGGATATTAACAATATGAACAATTTAATGTTAATAAAATAAACCATAATTTTTTCGTTTGTGTTAAATATTTTTCTTACTTCGTATCAAATAATTTAATAACCAAAAAAACCATGGCAAAAAAAGCAAAAAAAGCTGCTCCAAAAAAAGCAGCGAAAAAAGCAGCTAAGAAAAAAGCAGCTCCAAAAAAAGCAGCTAAAAAAACAGCAAAAAAAGCAGCTAAAAAGAAAAAGTAAGAAAGAGCCCTTCGGGGCTTTTTTTTTGCTCTTTACTTTCCCTCCTCTCCATCATCTCTCAACACACACTATAATACATCAACTCCACTCAGCAGGACTATTCAATTGGTCACAGTGATTGCGAAGTGCAGATTATCGTAAATTCTACTTATTCTCTTTTGGAGTTATTCCAATACCGGGTGAATCATTCAAGGTAATCTTCCCATCCGTAAATGTGATTCCATCAAACAAATTGTTTTTGATGAGCAATGCACCATCTAAATCGGCATAGTCGGCAAACGGACTTAATTGTGCAGCAGCAGAAATTGCACAAGAGGTTTCACTCATACATCCAATCAATACTTTTAAATGGAGCGCACGTGCTTGCTGAATGATTCGATTGGCCTCGTGCATGCCTGTACATTTCATTAATTTAATATTGACACCGTGATAGCAATCTTTTACTTTCTCAAGATCTACATAACGCTGAATACTCTCATCGGCAAAAAGGGGGAGCGGACTTCTCTCAAACAACCATCGTGCATCATCCCAGTTGGTTTTAGGTAATGCTTGCTCAACAAACAAAACATTCTTGTCTGCTAACCATTCGATCATCTCCAACGCATCTTCTTTCTTTTTCCATCCTTGATTTACATCTATCGCAATCGGTTTATCGGTAATGCTTCGTATGGTTTCAATACTTGCTCTATCCTTTTCACCGTTCAGCTTTACTTTTAAAATTTTATAGGACGTCCCATCTTCTATCTTCTGTTTCAAAATTTCAGGTTCGTCAATTCCCAGTGTATAGGTTGTAAAGGGTGTATCCTCTTTATTGGCTCCCAACAATTGCCAGCAAGGTTTATTTTTCAGCTTCCCAACTAAATCGTGTAAGGCAATATCAATACTTGCTTTTGCTGCACATTGATGAGGGGCCACCAAATCAATTTCCTGAAGTAAGGATTCTATTTCAAATGGGTTCTTCCAGTTTTCAATAAGTGGAGTGCAACGTTTTAAAAATGCAAGCACCGTTTCATGTGATTCTCCCAAATAAGGAGGCATACTTGCTTCCCCATAACCAATCACGCCTTCATGTTCCAATTCCACAAGAACAATTGGAGTGGAGGTGCGTGTGCCGTGTGCAATTTTAAACGGACGCTTAAAATATAAGGTATGGGGTGTGTAGGAGAGTTTCAATGGAATTATTTTCTACGAATGTAATTAGAATATTGTATTCATCCATTTGCATCCTTAAGTTTCTAGATGGTTAAATTTTATAGGAGAGAACAATTCACCTGTTAATTGTTTGTTAATAGAACCATTTGGTCACGTTTATATATATCTTATATTTGTATACTAAACAAACAAACTTTTAAAAATGAAAAAGATAATCTTATTATTAGCGAGTCCGGCTATTTTATTTTTAGCAAGTTGCGGTGGTTCAAAAACAGAAGAAACTGCAGTTGCTATCCCGGGAATGATGGAAGTAGAGCTTAAAATTAATGGAAATGCACTTTCAATCATGGTTCCTGATTCTACAAAAGGAAAAATGGAATTGGTTGAACAATCATGGGGTGCTACCGAAATTAAAGTGGGGAAAGATTTTCAAATCTCGATTGAAGAAGGTGAAGGGGATGTTGCTTTGATGAAAAGTGATATTTCTGGAAATGATGTAAACAAATTCAAGCGTTATGTAAAAGATGAACCTACATTATTGTTTTGGGAATCTGAAATAACAGCTCCTGAATTTCACTTCTATTCAATTGTAAAACCTGGAACGGTATCTTATATTGTTAAAGATATAGCTGGAGATATGTTTGGAGAAAAAGCAACTGAAACAATGGTGGAATCTGCTAAAACATTAAAAGCAAAAGATGCTCCTAAACCGGAAGCATAATTTATACATTACCTTATTAAAAAAGCCTTACTTGCATTTCAAGTAAGGCTTTTTTGTTTTAGATTCCTCCTCCATTTAGCCCTGATAGCCCCGATAGTCCCGATAGTCCCGATAGCTATCGGGATCGGGATCGGGATCGGGATTGGTCGTGATGACAAGTGTTATCTCTCTGATAACAATTGCAAATATCCTTTTGCATTGATCTCTTTTCCTCTGTTCGTTGTGGCTTTTAAAATATAAAAATAGGTTCCATCGGGTGCTGGTTTTCCATTTTTTGCTTTTCCATTCCAGCCACCAGTTAATCCATTGTAATCGGCCATTTTTAATCCCCAACGATCATATATGCTGTACTCAATTTCTTTCATGTGTGAACTGGTCACCAAAAATAAATCGTTGGTTAAATCGCCATTGGGTGTAAATACATTCGGTATAAAAATCGTTCCTTCGCCTTCCACAATGATACAATATCTGGCCGTGTCGCTGCAGCCTCCTGTATTTTGAACAATCAAATCCACACAATAGTTGCCCTCATTTTCATACAAATGGTTCGGAGAAAATAAAATAGATCCATTCGCTGTTCCTGACCCCGGATCTCCAAACGCCCAAACATAACTTGTACCTCCTGTTGAGGTATTTATAAAATCCACCGTTGTGTTTGGATCTACTACATTGGACGGAGCAATTGTAAAATTGGCTACCGGATAATCAAAAACGGTAATCATATTCGGAATTGTTGTTGTTCCTACACATCCATTTGCATCGGTACATTCAATACTCACTGAATAAACACCCGCGTTTAAAAAACAATGATTAGGTGATGCCGTAGTCGCTGAATCCCCGTCTCCGAAATCATACATCACACTTGCACAACTTGTTCCGGCTAATTCGTTAAACTGAACACACAATGGTTTGCAATCTGTAAACTGATCGGCAGTAAAGTTGGGGGTTGGCAATGCATTAATCGTTACCGTTTGTGTTGCCGTATCACCACAGGTTCCTGAAAAAATATGGGTCACTGTAAATGTTCCTGCTCCGGAAACGGCCGGATCAAATGTTCCCACACTTGTATTTGTAATTCCTGTTCCACTCCAAACTCCTCCTGCGGTTACCGGAGTTAAATTAAAGGCTGCATCATTGATACAATGTGCCGGCTCAGCATTGATGGTTGCATCGGGTGGCAAACTTAAAACTTGTATGATGGACGTATCCATAGCCGGACAAGGAACAGTTAGATTATAAAATATAGTATAGGTCCCCGGACCGGCAAGTGAAGGATTAAATACTCCGGTAGTTGCATTGATACACGTTCCGCACGATGCACTCCAAACTCCTCCGGAGGATGCCGCATTAAAATTTACTAATGCACTTGAATCGCAAACCGTAAAACTTGAAAACGGTGAAAGAATGGTTGGGTCATTTGCAACGGGTGGAGCAGTGGTGCTATTTTGTGCAAGAAATCCTGCGAAGCCCGGACCGGAACTTACTTTTAAAATCAAAATATTTAATCCCGGTTGCCATCCACTGCACAACGAAAAAGATAATCCTCCTGCAGCACTGAAACCAACATTAAAATAAGGAGAAGCAGCTGGCACACCTGCAAGTAATCCTGTTTGTGGAACACCATTGATGTATACTTCATCCACCGAATTGTCGGTGAAAAAATCCATATTCAAACAAAAGGTTGCTGAATCTGAAAATGAACTTCCACATGCATTCACACAAGGAAGATAAAATTCAATTTTATAATAGTAATCGGTATTCACCGAATGGGTACCTGTTGCTGAATGTGAAATCCAATCACAATCCGGCCACGGACTTGTATAATAACTTCCGGGAACACTGCTCATCACAATTGCAGGAAAATAGGGGCCGGCAATAGAGCCGGTTGCAATTTGCCAATTCGCATCATTACTTCCTCCCGGAAGTGTTCCACCCACACCATTGGTTGCTGTATTAAAAAGTGTTCCTGTTGGAACGGTGCTGCTGGAACATGTAACGGTATCCGCACAGTCAATTAATCCATCTCCATCATCGTCAACACCATTTCCACAATCTTCTTGTGCAAAGGTGGATGTCATGAACAAGGAAAAAGAAAAGAGTAGTAGTAGTTTTTTCATGTAGCGTTGTGTTTTTAAGAGCGATGCTCTTAATAGATTGAAAAAGGATTGAAAAGGTTGCATGCACAGGAATGAAATGCAAATTACGGAGCGTCATTGCAAGGCACGAAACAATCTTTCATTTGCTCGTAGATTGATTACTTCACTCGCAATGACACTCCGAAAATGAAATAAAATAAATACCTTTACTCCCGAAATGAACCGTTTACTCTCTTTATATCTTGGCTCTTTTGCTAACATTCAGCGCAATATTTGGATTCTATCTCTTGCCATGTTTGTCAATAGAAGTGGTTCGATGGTCTTGCTGTTTACCTCACTATACCTTACCAAAGATTTACACTTTACTATTTCTGAAGCTGGAATTGCGTTGAGCTTTTATGGAATAGGAAGTGTGTTGGGCTCGTATGCCGGTGGATGGTTAACCGATCGAAAGAATTTTTTCGACATCATGTTTTTTTCACTCATCATCAGTGGATTGATCCTTTTATTGCTGTTGGTCGCTACAACACCTTTTACTATTTCGTTGATTATTTTTTGTTATGCTTTTGCTGCTGATATTTTTCGCCCGGCTAATTCAAAAGCAATTGCAGCCTATAGTACTCCCGAAAACAGAACCCGCTCCGTTTCATTGGTACGTTTGGCCATCAACTTAGGATTTTCAATCGGACCGGCTGCAGGAGGATTTGTTGCCTTGTATCTTGGATACAAATGGTTGTTTGTAATTGATGCCTGCTCCGGATTTTTAGCAGCAGCAATGTTGTGGATTTATCTCCCGAGAGTCACCGATGAAAGTAAAAAAATTGAATCAGCGGTGTTAGACGATCGCTCCACATCTGCCTACCGCGATTGGCAGTATTTGATTTTTATTGTGCTCGTTGCTTTTTTTGGGATCTGTTTTTTTCAACTCTTTGCCAGCATGCCACAATATTTTGCTGAGGTATGCAAATACAATGAAGATACAATCGGACTGCTCATGGCATTAAATGGTTTTCTGGTGGTGGTGATTGAAATGCCCTTGGTAGCCGCATTGGAAAAAAATAAAAACATATTTGCATTTATCATTGCCGGAGTATTGTGTTTGCCGGTTTCATTTGCCATTTTACATTTTGGAAATGGAATATTGATTTGGGCAGTCATCTATACCTTATTCATCACCATGTCCGAAATTCTGGCCATGCCATTTATGATGAACTATTCTTTATCCCGACCGGCAAAAGAACGACAAGGGCAATATTCTGCTTTGTATTCCATTTCATACGGACTCGCAAATATCTTTGCCCCGCTATTAGGTTTGGGCATTGCTGATAAATACGGTTTTGATAAAATGTTCTACTTTTTTATCGGATTGAGTTTGTTAACCGCCTTTGGGTTTTGGTTGTTGAAGCGAAGAGATGGGAGAAGGTGATTGTTTATTTGTTTGCTTATGGGAAAAAACATCAGACCAATTCTCTGAAAATATATTTTTCATCATAGTCTACTTCGAATTTTTTAAGAAAATCAAGATACTCTTCTCTAAAGGTATTCTTGCGGTGATGTAGCTCCTGATTTTCTATGTATTTAATAACATCCTTAATTTGTGATTTCCCATAAGAAAAGGCACCATAACCTTCCTGCCATTCAAATCTTCCATGAACAAACCTCTTTTCATTAATCCACTTTGAAGAACTTCCTTTTATGTCTTGCATCAATTCTGAAATAGATTGCGTTGGACGTAAGCCAATAAAAACATGAATGTGGTCAGATACACCATTTATAGCAATCATTTTATGGTTGTTTCCTTGAACAATACCCGTAATGTATTTATATAATTCGTTTTTCCAAGAATCTTTAATGCAAGAGTCTCTGTGTTTAACTGCGAAAACAACTTGAATGTGTATCTGGGTATAGGTGTTTGGCATACGATGTCGTCCCTACGGGACTTTATTTTGTTTATATTTTATTCTTATTATCGACATTTAATCCCTAACGGGATTTTTCAAAAGTAATTTATAAAACTAAAAAGAACTGCTATGATTTGTAGCAATATGATAAATGGACTTTAATATTCAGACAGAAAAGAGATTTTCAATTGTAATTATTGTCCCGTAGGGACATCCTATCGGCAGAAGAAAGGAGTAAGTGTTTTTTGAGTCCCGTAGGGAAGATATGTCGGTACTATGCGGCCTTTTATTCTTTCAAAAAAACATCATACCCGTATCTCAAAATCATAATGGATACAATCACCAGAAAGACAATCCGCACAAACCCATTTCCTTTTTTGAGTGCAATCTTACTTCCAATCACACTCCCGATAATGTTGAATGCCGACATTAAAATCGCCAACTCTAAAATATAGTCTCCATTTTTAATAAATACGATCAACGCGGAAATATTAGTGATGCAATTAATGATTTTAGAATAAGCAGATGCATTCACAAACTCAAATCCCAGAATCACCACAAATCCTAAAACGAAAAAGCTTCCGGTACCCGGACCGAAAAAACCATCATAGAATCCTACTACTATTCCAATCAATGAGCCAAATATGATTTGTTTGTTTCTTGTCAGCTGTTTGGTTTGAATCGATCCTAAATCTTTTTTAATGAAGGTGTAAATGGCAATTAAAATGAGAATGACTAAAATGATGGGTTTTAATGTTTCTACTTTTATGAAGCTAACTGCTTTTGCTCCCAGGAAAGAAGCAACGAAAGAAAAGAAGGAGATGATGAGTAGCAGTTTATAATCAAATTTGATTCGTTTGGAATATTGATATGCTGCAACGGATGTCCCGGCAAGTGCTGCAATTTTATTGGTTCCGAAAAGTGTCAGCAAAGGTTGGTTGGGCATGTTGATGAGTAAACCCGGTAATTGAATCAATCCACCACCTCCTACAATGGCATCGATAAACCCTGCAATGAATGCGAGTGCAATCAACGAAAGAATTACAATGGAAGTGTGGTCGAGAAAGATGTTGGAGAGATGCATTTAGTAGACTTTGCTTTTTCTTTATAATATCCTTGGAGTGATATGTGCAGTTCTTCCGATAATATGTGTTTTTTTATCAGGAAGAAGATATTCAAGATATTGACGCTTGCAACTGCCGTCTTTTGCTTTCAGCTCTTTGCTTACTAAGCTGAAATTATCAACTTTCAAAATTGTCTTGTATACTATATCCGACTTATTACTAACGCAGGTGAACTTCCCTTTGTTTAAGCATTTGAAAATTACATCTTCTGAAAAGCTGCCAAAGCAATCAAATGTGACAGTATCAGAAGATCTCAAAGTGCGTATCAAAATTCTTTTTTCTGCTTCATTTGAGCGTTTGACTAATCGGATGAGATATTTTTTATTGAGGTAAAGTGTAAAATCAGAGGTTCGAATTACCAGGATGGATTGTGAATTACTGTGTGCTTGGATGATTGTCGTATCCATCAGATCTGTTTGCGTCAGAGACTGTGAAGACAAGTTAGAAAAGATAAATAACAGAGGCAGTAAAAATAGTAATCTCATTTACCAAATATACTCAAAACCATTTAAAACAAAAACGCCCCAACATTTCTGTAAGGGCGTTCTCTAAATTAGTTGAGCTTATTGAGAAACCATTTTCTTCTCTTGTCTCTTTCTTTCGGTTTCATCCAAAATAACTTTACGCATACGGATAGAACCCGGAGTTACTTCCACATACTCATCCATTTGAATGTATTCCATTGCTTCCTCTAAAGAGAAATTAATTTTTGGAGCAATGCGCATTTTATCATCTGTACCAGATGCACGCATATTACTTAATTTTTTCTCCTTCGTGATATTTACAACGATATCATCCTGACGGTTGTTTTCTCCGATTACTTGTCCGGTGTAAATTGGTTCACCTGGATCAACAAAGAATTTACCTCTGTCTTGTAATTTATCAATTGAATAAGCAATTGCAGTCCCCAATTCACCTGAAATTAAAACACCGTTGTTACGGCTAGGGATTGGACCTTTCCATGGTTCAAATGCTTTAAAACGATGTGCCATGATTGCCTCACCTGCTGTTGCAGTTAAGATGTTGTTACGCAATCCGATGATACCACGTGAAGGAATTTCAAATTCCAAATGTTGTAAATCACCTTTTGGTTCCATTAATAACATGTCGCCTTTACGTTGACTTACATACTCGATTACTTTTCCTGCAGATTCTTCAGGAACGTCAACCGTTAAATATTCAATTGGTTCACATTTCACACCATCAATTTCTTTGATGATTACCTGTGGCTGTCCAACTTGTAATTCATATCCTTCACGTCTCATTGTTTCAATTAAAACAGATAAGTGAAGAATACCACGACCAAATACTAAATAAGAGTCAGCAGAGTTTGTTTCTTCTACACGTAAAGCAAGATTTTTTTCTAATTCTTTAAATAAACGATCACGTAAGTGACGTGATGTTACAAATTTTCCTTCCTTACCAAAGAATGGTGAGTTGTTAATACAAAACAACATGTTCATGGTTGGTTCATCAATCGCGATAGGTGTTAATCCTTCCGGATTTTCAAAATCAGCAATCGTATCACCAATTTCAAATCCATCAATTCCGGTTATCGCAACAATTTCTCCAGATTCAATTGATTCCGTTGTTTTTGCTTTTCCTAAACCTTCGAAAATGAATAATTCTTTTATACGAGATTTAATGATAGAGCCATCTCTTTTCACTAAAGATACTGGCATATTTTCTTTGATTGAACCACGGTGAACACGTCCAACTGCAATACGTCCCACAAAAGAAGAATAATCCAAGGAAGTGATTTGCATTTGCAAGGTTCCTTCTTGACGAGGAGCTTCCGGGAAGAAATCAATGATGGTATCCAATAAATAAGTAATGTCGGAAGTTGGATTTTTCCAATCCGGACCCATCCAACCTTGTTTGGACGAACCGTAAACGGTTTTGAAATCCAATTGTTCTTCGGTAGCATCTAAGTTGAAGAACAAATCAAAAACTTGATCATGTACTTCGTCTGGGCGACAGTTTGGTTTATCCACTTTGTTGATTACCAATACTACGCGCTTGCCTTGTGCTAATGCTTTTTGTGTTACGAAACGTGTTTGAGGCATTGCACCTTCAAATGCATCCACTAACAAAACAACACCATCCGCCATGTTCAATACACGTTCTACTTCTCCTCCAAAGTCAGCATGGCCCGGAGTATCAATGATGTTGATTTTTGTTCCTTTATATCGTACTGAAACGTTTTTTGCCAAAATGGTAATACCACGTTCGCGTTCCAAATCGTTGTTATCAAGAATTAGTTCTCCTGATTCCTGATTTTCGCGGAACAATTTTCCTGTGTGTAAAATTTTATCTACCAGGGTTGTTTTTCCGTGATCGACATGGGCAATGATGGCAATGTTTCTAATGTTTTTCATTTTGTTTGTGTTAAAGCACGAATGTTTCAAATCAAATCAGATTCTCACTATTCGTAAATAGTTCATTTTAAGGGTGCAAAAGTAGTCAATTTTATTCGTATTTGAGCATAAGCCGACCGTATATAATTGATGTTTGTCGAAAATATGTACTAAATAGCCACAGATTCACTGATTTATAGGGGATTTCTTATCTTTCAAATAGGTTAACAGAGGACAGAAATTAACGACTATTTATAAATCCTTTTACCTAATTTTACACAAAAAAATTTGTGAATCTGTGGCGAAATTCGGGAAAATCTAGTTCTATAAAACAATGAAAAACACTAAAATTTGGTATGCCAACCCTACAGTGGAAAGCATCGAATGGATGAATGCCAATACTGTTGCTGAATCCTTGCACATTCGGGTTACTGAAATCGGGGATGATTATATCAAAGGAACCATGCCAGTGGATGGGCGAACAAAACAGCCATTCGGACTCCTACACGGTGGTGCATCGGTTGCTTTGGCAGAAACGTTGGGAAGTATTGCTTCTTTTTTAATGGTGAACCCCGATTTATTTATTGGAGTCGGCATCGAAATCAATGCCAATCATATCAAAGCGGTAACCGGTGGAATGGTAACCGGAATATGCAAACCCATTCATGCCAAAGGGATGAATCACATTTGGGAAATTAAAATTTACAACGATGCAGGTGACTTAACCTGTATCAGTAGGTTTACCTGCAGTGTTGTTTCAAAAGCGAAAGTATTAGGGAAAGGATAGTTAGTTCGCAAAAAAGGCTTCGGCTGTAATTTTTTTCGCTTGCTCTGTTTCATCTGGCCGAATTTTTATCTCATAGGTTGAATACGAATCAAGTGAACCTCTTTTTTCCTTTTTCATCACCAGCGCATCTTTCCCGTCATTCAGCTGAATGAAGGTATTGTTGTTTTTAAATCCCCCTTTTACGTTAATATTGCTGAATGTTTGCTCTGCATTCCAATCGTTGCCAAAATAGATTTTTAAAAAATATTCTCCATCAGGTACTTCTCCCATTTTTATTTCCGATTCACTGTTCATGTATAAGTTGCGGATGGTTTTATTCGGAGCATTTTTTTCTACCAAACAAACAATCGCTTCAAGCTTGCTTCCATTAAAAAAGGCGATACTGTTTTTACTGCCTTCATCGTAGCGCTCTTCACCAAAAAAAGTAGTGAACGGAGAATCATAGTTACTAATTGGAAAGGGAGCAGCAGGAGCTTCTGACTCTGCTGGTTGCTCTGTTTTTTGAAGAACAGTAGTGGACGAAGCCGTTGTTTTTTCAGTAGAATATGAAATGATAAAGTACAATAGGATGAGTGCAATTCCAATACTTACCAAGATTTGCCAGGTTTCCTTTTCTTCCTTTTTCTCCGGTTTGTTCGCTGCCGCTTTTCGCTGCGCTTGTGCATAGGCTTGTTGCTGTTGATACTGCGCTTGCTGTTGGGCATACTGATAAGCGTTGCCGGTGTATTGCGGTCCGCCCGAGCTTGGTCGTTGTTGCGGCTGTGTGCGGTTCGTGTAAGAAGCTTTTAAATCGTATTTTTTTCGCTTTTCAGGATTGGAAAGAATCGCATACGCTTGTTGAATTTCTTTAAAATATTCTTCCGCAGCTTTATTGCCGATATTTTTATCCGGATGGTATTTTTTCGCCAACAAGCGATACGCACTTTTGATTTCTTCAAAAGTAGCAGTGCTCTTTACTTCTAAAATAATATAATAATTCTTTTCTGCCATTTTTTTCTAGCAACTAATCAGCACAAAATTAAAAAGACGGACTGCTTACCGTTCTGAATTTCTGTGTATTTATTTTTGAATTTTTCGGATACTTAACAGAAAAAGAAAGCTCAATTTTTTTTACTTCACCAGGTTGTAGTGTATATTTCCATACCAGCTTCCCTGTTTTTGCATCGAACTCTGCTTTTGTTGTTTCAATGGCATCCACCGTTACATCACTTTGTGTAGAAATTGGTAATTGGTCTTCTACTTCAATTTGTATGGGTGTTTTACGATTATTTTTCACCATCATCTCGTAGGCAAATGTTTCCTTGGTGGTATTGCCAATGTATTTTTTTGTATTGAATTCTTTTACCTTGCTACGTGTTACCAATACTTTATTGTCGCGCCCTAAAGATAAATCTAAGGTATCATCCGCACTTCGGGTATAGATATAGGATTGCCCGACAAATGTTCCACCGTAATAAACGTTAGCCGGTCCTTCCACTAAATCCAAATCTTCCCAGCCGGTGATGCGCGCCAATAAAAAGGCATCACGATCAAGTTTGGGCGCACTGAAATGTTGGAATGTAGCCGGTAATTTATATTCAGTTACATCTACGATATACGGTTTTGAATCGGATGGAAACGTATATGGTGTTTTGATTTCAAACTCTGCACTCAATTCGGCAATTTCAATTTCTACAAATTGAACATTGGGTTTTGCTGGAATACTTTTTTGAATCGAAATTTCGTTGCTGTTGGAAATAGAATTCTGCATATAGCCTTCTCCTGATTGATAAGCAGGTGCTGCCGATTTTTGTTTCGCGTAAACATTTCTGTTTTTTTGAACGGAAACATAGGTTAAATCCCACGGAAGCAATTCGGGTTTGGAAGCACTTTTTGATGGGTCGGCTGTAGACAATTTTAGTTTTACATCATTCCAATCAATACCGGTATTGTTGTAAACTTTCGCACGGTACTTTAATTCGATTGGCAAATTAATATCTTCTGCATGCAAGTCGTAGCTGGGTGCCCACCCTGCATCACTTACCAAATATTTTAAATCAACGGTAGAAGAAATTTTAGCGGATGAAGAAATCAATACTGAAATTTCGGAAGTGGGTTGATTGTTTTTTGCATTCAACTCATTCAGTTGCTGATTGATTTTTGTTAATGATTCTTGAAGGGTATTGCGCTTTTTATCCAGCTTTGAAATCTCTGTATTGATTTCTTTGATTCGAGCACGGTAAAAATCAGCGGCAAGTTTTAGTTCTGTAATGGCAACACCTTTATCCTGGCCACCAATGGATTCATTTTTAAGAAGCATATTTTTTTCAGTCATGTATGCATCTTTATCATTGTTGGCAGCACTAATACCATCTGATAAAATGGTTACAGAATCTTTTAGTAGTTTAATTCTGTTGCTTTCTTTTTGGTTGGACATATAATTGACTGCATCCGAAATAGCAAGGATCGCAACATTTCCGCTGGCGCTTACTTGGATACTTTTTGAATCCAATTTTGGTGAGAGTCCGGTAAATGTAATTTTATTTCTACCCGGTGCAAGTGTGATTGTTTTGCTTTGGCTAACTTCTGCTCCATAGAGGTAGATGATAACCGACTGCACCGGAACACTAATGTCTTGAGTGGTTTCAGTCGTTTGGGCAAGTGATACAGTTGTAAAACAAAACGCAATAACCAGTGCAAAAAGTGATTTTATTTTTTTCATGTCGATTTGTTTTAAAAAACAAAACCCTGACATTGATAAACAACTCGTCAGGGTTTTATTAAATGAAATTAAAATTTTATTTTTTCTCTTCGCCTTTAGGAGCAGCAGGAGTAACATCTTTTAAATATACTTGAGAATAATCTCTGTAACGCATCGGGTTAGAGAATAAATTACGAACGTTAGATTTCACCAGACGGTAATTTTCATCATACCACAACATCATAATTGGAGCATCATTCATCATGATTTGTTCAGCTTTCAATAAGTCAGCATATCCTTCTTCTTGTGTTTTTGCAGCTTTTCCGGAGTCAAACAATTTATCAAATTCTTCGTTTTTGTAACGAGGAGTGTTTGGATAAGAAGGTTGAGCAATGTCAGCAGGAACAGTAGCACCATAAAGAATCCACAAAAAGTTTTCTGGGCTAGGGAAATCGGCAATCCAAGCTGCGCGGAAAATTTCAGCACGTGCAAATTTTGCATCTTCCATTTTTTGTTTTTGTGGAACAACTTCAAAGTCAACATTTACATTTAAAACTTCCATCAATTGTTTTTGGATTTCCAAAACAACATTTGTGTTTTTTGCTCCACCGCTGTTCAATTCAATTTTCACTTTCGGGAATCCTTTACCATTAGGATATCCAGCTTCTGCTAATAATTTTTTTGCTTTTTCAGCATCAAAGTCATAACCAGTGATTTTGGTAATGTCGTATCCTTTAAAAGAAGGAGGAGAGATACCATTAATAGCAGGACCGTAAGCTTCACCTTTTAATACATCTTCAACAATTTTATTTCTGTCGATTGCATAAGAGAATGCTTGACGAACTTTAATGTTGTTAAATGGTT
>Ga0075163_10007137_pt1 | contig 14793 bp, 11 predicted proteins | sample JI1023141ADNA_FD_71478 | JGI IMG/M metagenome (GOLD analysis project Ga0075163, IMG submission 71478) | Wastewater effluent complex algal communities from Wisconsin, to seasonally profile nutrient transformation and Carbon sequestration -... | ecosystem: Engineered > WWTP > Effluent > Algae...
CCCGCGCTGCTTGCGATCCTCGGCGGGGAGAAGGCGATCCGCATCGACACCGTGCCGGGATGGAAGACGCGTGGCCTGGCCCCGGTCGCCGGTCGCACGTCCCTTCTCGCAGTGCGGCTCGAGGCCCCGGGGGCGCCGGTGGCGGCTCTTGTGCTCGGTCACTCCCGCGCGTGGTCGTTTGCGGGCGCGCCGCTTGTGCGCCTGCGCGCGATCGGCGACGTGGCGCTTCGACTGCTGCTCGGCCCGGCGACGGCCGGCGTCGCCGCGGCGCACGGCGACGAGGCGCGTCTGCTCGCGGAAGTAGCCCGCCTGCGCGCGCACATCGCGACACTCGAGGGCGAGATCGCGGGTTTGGGAGGAGGCGCCGCTAAGCGGCGTTCCGGCAAACCACAATGATCGTGCGGTCGTCGGTGGCCTTGAGGCCCTCGGCGAACGCGTCGGCCATCTTGAGCAGATGGTCCTTCATGGCCCCGGCGGACGCTCCCGCCAGATCGGTGACGAACTTCGAAAGCCCGTCCTCGCCCAGTTCCTCGCCCTTGCTGTTCCAGGTCTCGGAGAAGCCGTCCGTGAAGACGACGAGCCGGTCCTGGGCGTCGAGATGCGCGGTCCCGACTTCGTAGACCGCATCTTCGAAGAGACCGAGGACCATGCCGCCGGTGGCGAGACGTTCCATCTCTCCGTTGCGGCGAGAGAGGATCGGCGAGTTGTGGCCCGCGTTCACATACTCGAGAACGCCCGTGTTGAGATCGAGGCGCCCGAAAAAGAACGTGACGTACTTGTTGGCGGGCACGTTCTGGGTGACGACGTTGTTCATCTCGGCGATCGCGGCCGAGAGGTTCTCGTCGAGCCAGTAGTCGCGCACGGCCGCGCGGAGCACGGTCATGATGAGGGCGGCGCCCGTGCCCTTGCCCGAAACGTCGCCCATGACGAACGTGAGGCGATCCTTCGTCAGGTGGAAGTCGAAGTAGTCGCCGCCGACGGCCCGGCAGGGCTCGGTGCCCGCGGCCACGTCGAAGCCCGCGACGACGGGCGAGGCCTTCGGCAGCATGCTGCGCTGGATCTCGGCCGCGACCCGCATGTCTTCCTCGAGGCGGCGCTTTTCGAGGCTTTCTTCGAGCAGACGCGCGTTCTCGATCTTGGCCGCGGCGACACTGGCGAGGGCGGTGACGAGTTCGAGGTCTTCCTCGGAGAACGTGTGCGTGCGTTCGCGGGAGTCGAGGTACACGACGCCGATGATCGATTCCTTGCCGCCGTCCGAGTGCCACAGCGGCGCGCACATCGCGGAGCGGATGCCGGTGGTGACGATGCTGGCCTCGGATTTGAGCAGCGAGTCTTCGAGCACGTTCGGCAGCAGGATCGAAACCTGCTCCTTGAGCACGCGCCGCGAGATGGAACGGCTGACGCGAAGAATGGGCTCGCCGCGCCGGGTCTTCGAGGCCTTGACCTCGGCGGTGGGGGCCGCCGGCGGCCCTTCGAAGAGGGCGATCGCCCCGCGTTCCGCGGAGACCGCGGCGAACAGGATGTCGAGGATCTGATCGAACGTCTCGGAAATCGGCTTGTGGGCGAGGAGGGCCGCCGCCGCGCCCGACAACACGGTCAGGACCCGGTTCTTGCGGACGAGTTCTTCGGCCGAGGAGGGCGCGCGCATGACGCCTTCCTGCAAGGTCCGCAGGGAGAAGACCCGGGTGCCGACGGCCTGGAAGTCCTCTTCGGGCTCCTCCTCGAGACCGAACTGCACGGTCACGAGGTGGTCGCCGAGCTTGATCTGATCGCCCTTGCGCAGCGGGGTGACGCCCTGGATGCGGGAGCCGTTCACGAGGGTCCCGTTCTTGCTGCCGAGGTCGGCGATGGTGAGACCGCCGCGGTCGAGACGAATCTCGGCATGCATCCGCGACAACCACTGGTCGGGTATGAAGATGTCCGCGTCGCGCGAGCGGCCAAGGGAGGTGCGCTCCCGCTCGATGCGGATGCGGCGCTCCCCTTCCGCGGACTTGAGAATCAGCTCGGGTGCTGGAGGCATGCACCGCCATTCTAGAGACAAGCGGGCTTCGGTTGGGGCCTGACCCCGATGAGGAGGCCCCCACTAGAATCCGGGGATGGCCGAGAAGCGCACGGGAACCATCAGCACATGGACGGAACTGACGCCGCGCCTCGCCGTGTTCCGTCTGAGCCCCGAGGCGGGAGCGGCATTCCCGGACTACAAGGCCGGGCAGTACATCGCGCTCATCCGACAGAACTGCCGGCTCACGGTGCGGTCGAGTAAGCCCGGCGGCTCCGGCTACGAGCCCGCATTCAACCCGGATGGCACACCCAGAATGGGGCCGGTCGGCCATTCCTACTCGATTGCATCGGCGCCCTTCGAGACGAAGGCGACAGGCGATCTCGAGCTCTACGTGGCCCTCGAGCAGACCGGCGACGGCACCACGGGGCGTTTCACGGAATCGCTGTTCCGGGCCGCGGAGCACAAGGGCGACACCCTCACCTACTACGAGCGGATCGTGGGCGACTTCATCCTCGAAAAGCGCGCAGCGGAGGCGAGGAACGTCGTGCTGGTGGGCACGGGAACGGGCGTCGCGCCCTTCGTGAGCATGGCGAAGCAACTCGCCCACGAAGCGAAGGCGGGCCAGGGCTCGAGTACCCGCTACACCATCATCCACGCGAACCGAACCGTGGCCGAGCTCGGGTACGACGCCGAGCTGCGAGACCTCGCCGCGGCGGGGATTCCGGGCTTCGACTTCCAGTACGTCCGCGCGATCAGCCGTCCGACTCCGGACGACGCGGCGGACGGGACCTTGTGCCTCGGCCGCGCCAACAACCTCCTCCGCCTGCTCCTCGGCGCCCCGACGCGCGAGGAGGAACTCATCGGCATCACCCGCGACGGCGGAGGCGACGTCACCGCGGCCGAGAGGGCGTTTTCGACGTGCACCCTGCCGAAGCTCGGACGGGACGTCGATGCCGCGGCTCTGCGCGCGCGCATGGCCGCAGGGGCGACCACCGTCCTCACCTGCGGAAACCCGGGGCTGATGGACGACATCGGCCGGATGTGCAGCCGCGCCGATTTCAAGTTCGAGATGGAAGAGTGGTGACGGCCGCGTGATCGTCACCGGCCCTCCCAAAGTCACGCTGCGCGCGGCGCGACCCCACGCCTACGACGGCGCCATCGCGGCCGCGCGCACCTGCTACTCCCCGCGCGTCATCGGGGACGCCGAAATCACCGACGCTCAGCGCGACACCATCGGCCCCCTCACGTTCGCCGCCGGACACCACACGGTCTATCAGCACGCGACCTTCGAGTTCGGACTCGAGAACGTGTCGCGTCAGTTCGTGTGGGCCTTCCTCCACGCGCATCCCTTCTACAACTCCGAGCAGTCGTCCCAGCGCTACGTGAAGCTCGGCGAGGCCCGCGCCTTCGTGCCCGCGACCCTGCCCACGGAGGCCCGCGCGATCTACGAGGCTTCGGTGGCGACGTCGTGGGCGGCCTACGCGCGCCTCTCGCAGCTCCTCGTGAAGGACACCACGGCGATCATCGCGGACATCCGCCACGTGGGCGCTGCGGCCTCCGAGGCGCGCCACAAGAAGGTGGCGCGGGAGGCCGACAAGAAGGCGATCGAGGTCGCGCGCTATGTGATCCCGATCGGCGCCTTCACCTCGATGGTGCATTCGCTCTCCGGCATCGTGCTGCATCGGCTCTACCGGATGTCACGCTCGTCCGACACCCCCGCCGAGGTGACGGCCGTGATCGGAGAGATGGTGCGGCTCGCCCGCGAGCACGATCCCGCCTTCTTCGAGAAGGTCGGGGACGCTCCGCTCGGGGACGAGGACATCGTCGAAGCGCAGTGGGCGCGCTCGGCCGCGGGAGCCGCATCAGCGGCCGCGGAGATCGACGCGCGTCTCGGGCGGCGCACTTCCCTTCTCGTCGATCACACCGCGAACGCGGAGGCCGTGACTGCGGACGCGGTGCGCGCGGTCCTCGGTCTCGGGCGCGAATCGCTCTCGGATGACGACGCGATCGAGCGGGCGCTCTCTCCCGCCATCAACCGCTACCGGCTCGATCCTCTCGACTTGGCACCCTACTCCCCGCTCTCGCGGGTGTCGCATCACGCGAACTACACGTTCCTCAAGAAGCTGTCGCACACCGCCGACTCGCAGGACCAGCGCCACCGCATGACGCCGGCGTCGCGGCCCATGCTGACCTTCACGCACACGAAGGCGCCCGACGTGATCGTGCCGCCGCTCATTGCCGCGAACGCCGAGGCGCGCGCCGTGTTCGAGGACGCGGTGGCGTCTGCGTGGGAAGCGAAAGAACGGCTGCTTGCGCTCGGCGTCTCGAACGAGGACGCGGTCTACGTGCTGCCGAACGCCACGGCGCTGCGGTTCCACGAGTCGGGCTCGCTGATGTATCTCGCCCACAAGTGGGTGATGCGGACCTGTCTCAACGCCCAGGAGGAGATCTACCAGGCCTCGATGGACGAGCTCGAGCAGGTGCGCGCCGTCCACCCGCGTCTCGCGAAGCACATGGGGCCGCCCTGCGTGATTCGCCGCGGCCGCATCACACCCACCTGCACCGAAGGCGAGCACTTCTGCGGCGTCCCGGTGTGGCGCGACTTCCCGAACATCACCCGCAGGCTTTAGGGTCGGGCTTGAAGTGATGGCCGAAGCGCAGCTTTCCGGATGGGGACGGGTCTTCGGGCCCGGCCGCGAGGTCGTCTCCGAGGATCTCGAAGCGATCACGCGCGACGTGGCCCTCACCCGCGGACTCGCGCGGTCGTACGGCGACTCGTCGCTGCCAACCCCCGAGGACGGCGTCGTCGCCTCGTCGCGTCTCGCCGACCGCATCCTGGCGTTCGACCCCGCGACGGGTGTCGTTCGGGCTGAAGCCGGCTTCTCTCTGCTCCAGATCAACCGCACGTTCTGGTCGCGCGGCTTCGCGGCGCCGGTCGCGCCCGGCACCCAGTTCATCACCCTCGGCGGCATGGTGTCGGCGGACGTCCACGGCAAGGACCATCACGCGACCGGCAGCTTCGGGCCACACGTCCGCTCGATCCGGATGCGGCTCGCCAGCGGCGACATCGTGGTCGCGTCGCGGGACGAGAACGCGGATCTTTTCAAGGCGACGATCGGCGGCATGGGCCTGCTCGGCCACATCCTCGACGTCACGTTCACGATGGCGAGGATTCCCTCGGCCTGGGTCGCCATCGAGACCGAGAAGATGCCCGACCTCGGCTCGTACCTGGCGGGACTCAAGGAAGCGGCCCGCCGCTACCCCTTCACGATGGGCTGGATCGACACCCTCGGCGCGAGTGGCCCCCTCGGCCGCGGCATCCTGATGCGGGGACGCTGGGCCGACACCCGGGAGGCGCCCGCCGAGACGCCACGGCCGCTGGTGCGCCCGGGTCTCCCCTTCGTGCTCCCGGAGTTCGCGATCTCGCGCGCCACGGTTTCCGCATTCAACGCGCTGTATTACGGGATCCACCCAGACACGCCGCGGCGGAAGGTCGAACACCCGGAAACGTTCTTCTATCCGCTCGACGCCATCCGAAACTGGAACCGCCTCTACGGGCGTCGCGGCTTCACGCAGTACCAGTGCGTGATTCCCGAGGCCGCGGGGGCAGAGGGCGTGCAGAGCTTCGTGTCCTTGCTGCGTCGGACCGGCGGCAGCTCGATGCTCTCGGTCATCAAGGACTGCGGCGACGAGGGCGAGGGCCTTCTCTCCTTTCCGATGCGGGGCACCTCGGTGGCGCTCGACATCCCGGCCCGCGAGGGCGTGCAGGACATCGTCGACACGCTGAACGCGCATCTCATCGACCTCGGAGGCCGCATCTACCTCGCCAAGGACCGTTTCACGCGCGCGGCGGACTTCCGCCGCATGGAGCCGCGGCTCGACGCATGGCGCGAGGTGAAGAAGAAGTACGACCCCTCCGGTCGACTTCGGAGCGCCCAATCGGCGAGACTCGAACTCACATGAAAGTAGTCACCCTCGGCGCGACCCGCGGCATCGGCCGATCGCTTGCGCGTCTGTTCGCCGGACGCGGCGACTCCATCCACCTCCTCGGGCGCAACGCGGACGATCTCGCGAAGTGCGCGGAGGATTTGTTGGCGCGCGGCGCCGCCTCGGTGACCACGGGCCTGTGCGACCTCCTGGCGCCCGCGACCTTCGCGCCCGCCCTCGATGCCGCCGACGCGGCTCTCGGCGGGTTCGACACCGTGGTGCTGAGCGCCGGACTTTTCGGCACCCAGGACGACCTCGCGAACGACCGGGGACGCGCGGCCTCGGTGCTCGTCGCGAACTTCACCAACAGCGTGCTCTTCTGCGAAGAGGCCCGCGTGCGCCTGCTCGCCCGCGGCGGGGGACGCCTCGTCGCGTTCTCATCGGTCGCGGGAGAGCGCGGACGCAAGCCCGTCGTTCTCTACGGCGCCACCAAGGCCGGACTCTCCGCCTATCTCGAAGGCCTCGACGCGCTCTACCGGGCCCAGGGTCTCATCACCACCACGGTAAAGCCGGGATTCGTCCGCACATCGATGACCCAGGGGCTCAAGGAGCCGCCCTTCGCGGGCGACCCTGACGATGTCGCGCAGACGGTCCTGAGCGGCATCCTGCGCGGAGCGCCCGTGGTCTACGCCCCGCCCATCTGGGCTCTCGTCATGATGGTGATCCGGTTGCTGCCGCGCGCGGTGATGCGCCGGGTGTCCTTCTAGACGCGGAGCGTCACCATGGGTCCGGGCGGTCTCGTCCTCGCCGCCATCGCAGTCGCGGCGCTCGGGTTTCTGGCGCGTATCGCGGTGCTTCTCGGCCGCGAGCCCGGCGGCGTCGACGCGTGGTACTACCTCGCCTACGCGCGCGCCTTTCACCGCAAGCCGGGGCTGCGCGTGCGCCTGCCGGAGTATCTCCTTCAAAACGCCGAGCAGTCGTACGCGCCCGTGTTCCCGTCGCTGCTCGGACTGCTCAAGGAGCGTTTCCTCGCCCGCCACTACTGGGTGGTCTCGCCCGCCATCGACTGCCTCACCCTGCTCCTGCTGATGCTCTTGACCCTGCGACTCACGGGCGAGGCGACCGCCGCGCTGCTGGCAGGACTTGTCTACGCCGCCTCGCCCACGATGGTCTCCGAGACGCGCGCCCTCTCGCCCCGCAGTTTCGGCGTGCTCGCGCATGCGATCAGCGTCGTGCTCCTCATCCGGGCGCTCACGGGCCCTTCAGAGGGGCCGTGGATCGCCGCTGCGCTCGTCGCGGGCGCGATCGTCTTCCTCTCGTCCGCCACCGCCATGGCCTCGTATCTGTTCGTGGCCACCGCCCTCGCGATCTGGCTGCAGGATCCTCGCCCGCTGATGCTGGCCGCGGCCTCGATGGCTGCGGCCTTCGTGTTCTCCCTCGGGCATCTGGGCCGCGTGTTCGCGAACTATGTCCACGCCGTCCGCTTCTGGATCCGGCACCGGCGTCGTTTCGGTTCGCACCCCATCCTCGACTCCCCAATCTACGGCGGACCGCGAGCCTCGGCCGACGCGAGACCGCGCGACCCGGGTTTCATGGGGCAAGGCCTCGCACCGCAGATGCTGAGACTCCTGGGCGAGAACCCGTTCCTGCTGGCGCTTCCCCTCGCGGTCCCGGAGCCCTTCGGGTGGACGATGGCGCTCTTCGTATGGGCCGCCTCGCTTTCGGCCTTTGCCGTGATCGCGACCGTGGTGTGGCCCCTGCGCGCCTTCGGGCCGGGAAGGAACTACATGAAGACCGCGATCTTCCCCACCGCCTTCGTCCTTGCCGTCGCGGCGTCGCGGGCGCCGCTCACGCCCGTGGGTCTGCTCACCGGCCTCGGTCTCATCGCAAGTGCTGGCTCGGTCGCCTTCTTCGTCGTCTACATGGCCCGGAAGAAGGATGAGGTCACGGCCCATGTGCCTCCGGGTCTGCGCGCCATCACGGCGCGGCTCGCCGCGTTGCCCGAAGGCGGGGTCGTTTGCCTGCCCGGCGGCTACAGCGACTACGTGACCTACCGTTCGGAGCGGGCCGTCTTGTGGGGCTCCCACAGCGGGTCGCTCGACGCCTTCGAGCTTGTGTCCCCGGTGTGGCGGGAGCGGGTGGAGGACGCGGCGCGGCGCTTCGGCGTGCGCTATCTGATCCTCGAAAGCGCCTATGTCGACGCTTCGGTGCTCGCGCTCGACGCGCAGTGCCGGCTCATCGAGCGCCACGAGGGCTTCGAGCTCTTCGACCTCGGCGCCCCCGGGGCGTCGGTTCCCGCAGCATGACCGGTGCTCACCCCGAGACGTGGCGAGGGGTGTCGCTCCACATCGTCCTCGTCGAACCCGAGATCCACTTCAACACCGGCAACGTGGGCCGCACCAGTCTCGCCACGGGCGCCAAACTCCATCTCGTGAAGCCGCTTGGCTTCTCGCTCGACGACGCGCGCGTGCGCCGCGCGGGGCTCGACTACTGGCCCGCGGTGAACCCCGTCGTCTGGGAGGACTTCGCGTCGGTGGAACGCGACCTCTTCCCGCTCGGGACGCCCGTCTTCTTCTCCGCGGAAGCGAAGACGGCATTCTGGGATCGCGACTACACGAAGCCCACGATCCTGGTCTTCGGTCGGGAGAGCACGGGGCTCGACCGCTCGGTGCGGGAGCGCTATCGCGACTCGCTCGTCTCGCTGCCTCAGCAGCCGGGCTCGGTGCGCTCGCTCAATCTCTCGAACACGGTTGCGGTCGCCGCTTACGAAGTGATGCGCCAGCGCCGTTCCCCTGGCTAGCGGAGGCCCCAAAGGCTCGGATCCAGCATCGCCTCGGGGTCGATGTTGGCCGAGTGAAGGTAGACGCCGAAGCACAGATGCGGGTTCTGCGCTCCGATACCCGACTTGCCCGAAGCCCCGACGACCGCGCCTTGGGTCACCACATCCCCTTCCGCAACATTCACATGGCTCAGGTGCGAAAGCACGCTCATGAGGCCGCGGCCGTGATTGATGACTACGGTCTCGCCCGAAAAGAGCAGGCTCCGGGCCAGCACCACGACGCCCCCGCCCGGGGCTTTCACCGGCGTGCCCACGGGCACGTCGTAGTCGATGCCCCGGTGGTGCTCTCCCATCAGACCGTCCTTCATCGGTCCCATCGGCATTCCGTAGTCTTCGAGGCCGCCGAAGGGCACACTCACCGCCCCCGCAACCGGAGCCTGCAAGGCGCGGAGCTGATAGGCGCGCGCATCCTTCGTGCGGATCGCGCGCAGGAGGAAACGGGCGTGACCAAGCGCGGCCTGGGAATTGGCCTGCGCCACCCCTTCGGGGGTGAGGGCGCGACGAATGCCCGGCCTGCGCCCTTCGGGGATCGGCACCTTGACCGTCGTGGCCCCTCCGCGCTTCCGTCCGCCCGGGAAGTACAGCGACAACCGATGCTCGAACGGCTGGGTGTCGAGAGGCACGGGGATGAGTCCGAAGAGCGGTCCGGTGTCGCTCGCAAGCGCGCCGCGGTGCCCGTCGAAGACCACGCTCGCGGTGGCCCAGCGCCCCCCTCTCACGGTGACCGCGAGCACTCCCCCCGCCTGCGCGCGAGTCGTATTCACGACCACGGTGGTGCGCCCGTAAGCGTGCACGACGGAGGACGGAGCCTCCTGCGCCGCCGTCCGATGCCCGGACATGGCGATTCCGAGGAGGGCGAGTGCGGCGAGAGTGGTGCGACGCGCGAACGTCATCATTCGGAAGCGGACTCCTTGAGCACGGCGATGAGGATCAAGGCGAGTTCTTCATGCTGGCCTTCGAGGATGGTGCGCAGGTCGAAGAGCACGGCGCCGTCGTCGATCCTGGTGATGACCGGGGTGGCCGCGGCGCGCAGCCGGCGGGACAAGGCATCTGCGGAAACCGCCGAAACCCGGACCGCCAGGGCGAAGGACGGCAGGGCGACATCGGGAGCCGCTCCTCCGCCCACCGCGGAGGTCGTGGCACGAACCTCGAAGGTGGCTCGAAGCGAGGCCGCGGCGAGACGGTCACGCAAGGCCTCGGCCCGCTCGCGAACCACGGAGGCGGGAAGCGCCAGCATGCGCGGGACAGGCAGGTCCTCGCGACGCCCCGCCTCGTGCTTCGCGAGGACGGCGTCGAGGGCCGCGATCGTCATCTTGTCGACCCGCAACGCGCGGTAGAGGGGGTTGCGCCGCAAAGCGTCCACCGCCTCGCGACGACCGACGAGGAGCCCCGCCTGTGGCCCCCCGAGGAGCTTGTCGCCGCTCGCGGTCACGACATCGACGCCTGCGGCCAGACTCTCGGCGAGGGTCGCCTCTCCGGACAACGGCGCCGGCATCGACGCGAGAAGACCGCTGCCGAGATCCTCGACGACGGGGATCGAGCGCTCGCGACCGAGGGCCACGAGTTCGCTCAGTTCCGCGGATTCCGTGAATCCCACGATCCGGAAGTTCGAGGGATGCACGCGCAGGATGAGGCCGGTCTCGGGGCTCACGGCCTTCGCGTAGTCCGCAATGCGGGTCCGGTTGGTGGTGCCCACCTCGCGTAGGCGCGCGCCGCCCTTGCGCAGGATCTCGGGAATGCGGAACGAACCGCCGATCTCCACGAGTTCCCCGCGGCTCACGAGGACCTCGCGACCTTCCGCAAACGTATTGACGGCGAGGAGAACCGCGGCCGCGTTGTTGTTCACGACGACGGACCCGCCCGCGCCGAGCATCGCGCGCAGGCGGCCTTCGGCGTGCGTTTCGCGATGTCCCCGCCCGCCCGCCTCGAGGTCGAACTCGAGGTTCGTGTAGGCGGCGGCGAGGGTCGCGACATGGCCGGCCACTTCCTCCGACAGGGGCGCGCGACCGAGGTTCGTGTGGACGATGACGCCGGTCGCGTTGATCACGCGCCGCAGCGAGTGGGACGCCGCCTCATCGGCCATGAGACCGATCCGGGCGTCGAGACCGCCGAGCGCCGCCTCGAACGCCGCCACGTCCCCCGCCTCGGCGAGCGACCTTATCCGCGTCACCTGCTCCTGCAGGACGCGATCCACGACGGCACGTCCTCGGGCCTCGATGGCGGCCCGGACGACGGGCCGGTCGAGGAGCTTCGCGACCTGGGGAATGCGGCGGCGAAGGTCGGACTCAGGCGTCACTGGCGCTTCATCGTCATCGGGTCGCGGAGCGGAAGCTCCGTGACCTTGCCGCCCGCCACCTTCTCGATCGTCGCGTCGTGCTTGCCGTCGCCCTTGGCGATCTCGGCCTGGTTACCGACCACGAGCGTGATCATCTTCTCGGGCACCAGGTACTGCTTCGCCACGCGCTGGATGTCGGCCGGGGTGAGGGCCTGGATCTTGTCGCGGTAGGTGACCCAGAACGCGGGGTCGCGCTTCGCGTACTCGTCGGCCGCGAACGTGCCCGCCTGCTGCGCCTTCGATTCGAAATTGCTCGGGAAGGTCTGGATCAGGTTGTTCTTGATGGTGACGAGTTCCTCCTCGGTGACGAGGGTCTCGCGCATCTTCTTGATTTCCTCGAAGACGAGCTGCAGCGCGTAGGCGACGGTCGAGCTCTTCGACTGGTACGCGGCGCGGAAGCGGCCGGGGAAGAAGGTGCCGAAGCTGATGCCGCTGCCCGCGGAGTAAGCGAGGCCTTCGTTCGAGCGCACGGTCTTGGTGATGCGCGAGGTGAAGCCGCTGCCCCCGAGGATCTCGTTCATCACTTCGAGCGCGTAGATGTCGGGCGACGTCCGGGTCACCGTCGGAAGGCCCACCGAAACGCGACCCTGGTTGACGTCCTTGTTGATGCGGTAGAAGCCGGGCGCTGCACTCTTGATCCCGGAAGGGATGGCCCCCACCACACGCTTCGGGGACGGCCAGTTGCCGAACGCCGCCTCGAGCTTCGCCACCATGTCGGCCTTCGTGAACGATCCCGAGACCGCGAGGATCATGTTCGCGGGGTAGTAGTACATGTCGTGGAAGGCCTTGAGGTCGGCGGCGGTGATCGAGTTGATCGAAGCCTCGGTCGAGAACTTGTTGCTCACGTGATCCTCGCCGTAGAGGAGCACGGAGAACTCGCGGCCTTCGATCGCCTCGGACTCGTCGTTCCGCTTCTTCATGTCCTGAAGGATCTGGTCCTTGGCGAGCTTCAGGCGATCCTCCTGGAAGCGCGGCTCCCGGAGCATCTCGATGAAGAGCTTCATCGAGTCGTCGAAGTTGTCGGCGAGGCAGTTGAGGGAGGCGGAGGCCGCGGTGTCGCCCATCGAACTGCCGATCTGGGCGGCGAGGAAGTCGGCGCGCTCGTCGAACTGCTCGGCGGTGAGCGACTTCGTTCCACCCGCGCGCATCTGCGACCCGGCAAGACGCGAGAGACCTTCCTTGCCCGCGGGCTCGAGCCACGCGCCCGCGCGGACGGTGGCTTGGATGCTGATGAGGGGCAGGGCGCGGTCTTCGATGATGAAGGCGACGATGCCGTTCTTCAGGACCACGCGGTGGTCCTTCGCCGAAGGCGGCGTGTAGGTGATGGGCGCGTAGGCGAGCTTCTCGGGATTGTCGGGAAGCGACGCCGGGGCCTGCGCGAACGACGGGGCGGCGAGGAGGCAGAGCGAAGCGGCCAGGATCTGAGTGCGGTTCATGACTACTTCTTCCCTTCCTTCTCGAGTTCAGCGAGGCGCTCCTCGGCCCTCTTCAGCAGAAGATCGAAGATCGGTTTCATCGGCGGCGGCACCTGCCCCGCCTGAGCGCGCATCTGCTCGAGCTGTTCCTTGAGCTTCGTCGCGTCCTTCTCGGCCTTGATGCGGCCGAGAGCCTGCTTCGCCATCGGACGCGCCTGCTCGGGCAGCGCGGCAATGTCCGGATCCTCGGTGGACGCGGCCCCTGCCTCGGCGGCCTTGCGGGTGAAGATGCCGACGGCGCGGGTCTCCTTGGTGAAGTACTGCTTCGCCACGCGCTGGATATCTGCGGCGGTCACGGCGTCCACCGCTTCCGACTGGGTGTTGATCATCTTCCAGTCGCCCATGCCTTCGTTCTGCAGGAGCTGGAACATGATGAAGGTGCCGCTCGACAGGCGACGGTACGCGTTCGCCTTCGCCTGGTTCTTCACCTTCTGGAGTTCGGCGTCGGGCACGAGTTCGGTCTTCAGACGGTCGATGACTTCGTACAGCGCCGCCTCTACAGCCGCGGGCTCCTGACCATCCTTGACCGTGGCTTCGGCGCCGATGACGCCCCCGTATTTCTGCGCGTTGACGTACGCACTCGCGTTGTTCGCGACCTTGCGATCCAGCACCAGCGACTTCGTGAGGCGCCCGGTGCGGCCGGAGAGAACGTCAGTCATCAGATCAAGCACCGCGAAGTCCTTGTGGACGATGGGAACGCCCTGCCACCAGATGCGGACCGTGGGCGAGGTCTCGGCCTCCGCGTAGTAGCGCTTCTCCCCGAGTGCTTTCGGCTCGAGGGTCACGACCTCGGGGGGAACCGGGCCGCGCTTCAGTCGGCCGAAGTACTTCTCGAGCAGCGGCTTGATCTCGGCGGTCTTGAAATCACCCACGAGCACGCCCGTGATGTTGTTGGGCGCGTAGTAGGTCGCGAAGTAGTCCTTGGCCTGCTGCAGCGTGTACATGGGCAGATCGGAGGCCCAACCCACGACGGGCCAGCTGTAGGGATGCGCGTCCCAGAACATCGAGTTGAACTGCTCGTCGAACTTGCCGAGAGGCGTCGACTCGGTGCGCAGACGGCGTTCCTCGAAGACGACGTCGCGCTCGGAGTAGAACTCGCGGAAGACGGGGTTCAGGAGGCGGTCGGACTCCATCCACGCCCACAGCTCGAGCTTGTTCTTCGGCAGACGCATGAAGTAGACGGTCCAGTCCTCGTTCGTCGACGCATTCAGGAACTCGCCGCCGTTCTTCGTGTAGATCTGGTCCATCTGGTCCTTGATGATGTTCTCGCGCTGCTTGAGGACCAGCTCGTCGAACTTCGCGTCGAGCTCCTTGTAGCGCGCGGTCTTCGCGTTCGGGTCGTCCATGCTCGCGATCTCGCCGCGGCGCAGGCGCTCGCGCATCTTCGACATCTCCTCGCGCATCTCGGCCCGGACCTTCTCCTGCTCGTCGATGAGCTTGAGGTCGAGGGCGATGTCCTTGGTCCCGATGACGTTGGTCCCCTTGAACATCATGTGCTCGAAGAAGTGGGAGATGCCGGTGATGCCGGGGCGCTCGTTCGCGGAACCGACACGGGCCACCCAGCCCGTCGCGATCGTGGGCGCGTCGTGGCGCTCATAGAGCAGCCACTTCATGCCGTTCGCCATCGTCCACTCCTCGACCTCGATCCGCGGCTTTTCGGCGGCGCGGGACACGGGGACGAGAGCGAACAGGGACAGAGCGAGAGCCGCTCTCCGCAGGTTCAGAATCATGAACATCTCCTTGACTTGATGCCTTGCATCATAAAGCGGCGGCTGCGCCGCTCTATCGCGAACTGTGCGAGCGCCCGGGACGGGATGCGTCTACTGGGCGCGGTTGCGTCGCTTCTTCGCCGCCATGTAGCCGGGGCGCACGCGGACCGTGACCTCGGGACGCGCGACGCGCACCTCGATCTTGCGGTACGTGTTGTCGGCCGCGCGCTTCGGCGAATAGGCGACGAGGTAGTTGTTCTTGAGGTCTTTCGCGATCTCGTCGAAGACCTTGATGAGTTCGCTCACCTTCGACGGGAAGTGATAGGTGCCGCCCGTGTCCTGCGCCAGGTTCCTCAGGAATCCCTTCGGGGTGTCGAAGCCCTCGATGCCGACCGAGTAGATCGAGACGTCGAGCGACTTGGCAAGGGCGGTGGCCTGCGAACGCGTGGCCTGGCTCGCGCGGGAGTCGTCGCCGTCCGAGAGGAGGATCAACGCCTTGCGCCCCG
>Ga0075163_10007138_pt1 | contig 14793 bp, 12 predicted proteins | sample JI1023141ADNA_FD_71478 | JGI IMG/M metagenome (GOLD analysis project Ga0075163, IMG submission 71478) | Wastewater effluent complex algal communities from Wisconsin, to seasonally profile nutrient transformation and Carbon sequestration -... | ecosystem: Engineered > WWTP > Effluent > Algae...
GTGATCATGTCTTCCATCTGCTTCACGCTGGGCGCCTGGCAGACGACCTCGATGCGATCGAGATCGACGGTGACGCGGTCGAGCGTGATGGGGGAGTCGGCCGGAATGCGCTGAGAGACCTCGGCGAGCAAGGTGACAGCAGAGCGCTTCGGCACGCTCGCGGTCGGGCTCTCTTTGCCCTCGAGCAGGTTGAGCGCGATGTCGAAGTTCTTCTCGCACTTGCCGAGGATGCGCTGCGTGACGTCGCAGAGGATCTGGTCCACTGCCTTCTCACGCCGCTCGAGAATCGTATTCCGTGCAATGCCAGACGCGATGAGCAGCACCAGCAACACCACGGCGAACGCACCGATCTGCCCGAGCTTGTCTTTCGCGAAGTCGAAGTCGCTCTTGAAGGCGAACTCGCCGCGGCGAAGGTTGAACCGCGGAGCCTTTGCTCCCGTCGCCTGCCCACGCAGCGCGAGTGCCCACGCCTGAACGGCCTCGGGGCCTGCGTTGAGCCCCAGCGCTCCCTGCGCATCGGGAGGCAGCGCCACCACCGTCGTCGCGATGCCGAGGTCCTTCTCGAGCTGACTGGCGAGGCCCATCAGCTTGGCGGTGCCGCCGCAGAGCAGCAGCTTCGTCACCGGCCGCTTCATCTTCGCGGTGTACGCCTTGATGCTCGAGCGCAGCTCACGAATGACCGGCTGCAGCGCGCGCAGGAAGGCGCCGGCCGCACGCTCGGCGTCAGGGCCCACGACCTCGGTGCCGACCGCGCCGTGCGTCTCTTTCCAGCTCTGCGCTTCAGGAATACCAATCTTGAACTCGTTCGACAGCGCCTTCGTGAGCGCGAGCCCACCGCCCATGAACGTGCGCGCGAAGTCGACGGGACCACCGGCGCGGCCGATGGCCATGCTCGTGCGCTCATGGCCGATGTCGACGACCGCCACGCCTTGATCATCCGAAGCGGGCAGGGTGGCGAGCACGTTCTGATACGTGAGGCCCGGGTGCGTGACGATGCGCGGGTCGAGCTTGGACTTCTTGAGCGACTCCAGCAGCGCCCCGAGCTCTTCCTTGCGCATGACGCCGACGAGCACCTGCGCGCCCTTCACGTCGCCGTTCTTCGTCTCGTTCGCCTGGTAGTCGTAGATGGCGTCGTCGAGATCGAACGGCAGCTGATCGGCCACTTCGCCCGAGAGCGCGGCCTCGACCTTCTTCTGATCAGAGAAGGGCAGCGCGAGCGAGTGCGTCGCCATCGAGACGCCCGGCACCGAGACGACCACGCTGTCTGCGGTGAGGGTGTTCTGCGAAAGCAGCCGCCCGATGGCGGCCTCGAGGCGGGGCAGGCGCTCACCCTCGGTCGGCACGGGCGCCGTTGAGTACGACTTCACCTGAAAGCCACGAAGGGTCGTCTCGAGCAACACGGCCTTCACCGAGTGACTGCCGAGATCGAGGCCGAGGACGCGGGCCATGGGTTATTCCTCTCTCCAGTAGACGAGCCGGCCGAGGCCGTCGTCGAGGCGAATGACCGCCGTGATGGTACGGGTGACGTCTCCAGCCGAGCCCGTGACCGCGATGCGGTACGTGTTGCTCTTGTCACCGATGAAGCGCTGGTTCGCCGGGTTGTTGAGAATCGTCTCCTGAACCGCGAGGCCCGCCGAGGCGACGATGTTCGCGAAGTCGACGACGCTCATTCCAAACATCGCAAAGAGCCGCGCCGCGCGAATGCGCTTGATGACCGTGTCGATGAAGATCGGGTCGTTCAGACGTGGATCTGCGGGAACAGGCTTCACGATCGATCGAATCGCGATCTCCAGCATCACGGGGTCGTCGGTGTTGATGTTCAGCTTCGAGTTCATGTCTGGGTAGACGGTGAACTTGTCCTTGAACGCCGCCATGAACCGGTCGTTCACGCCGTGCACGAGGAAGACCTCGTCGAGGCTGTCGAAGCGGGCGTTCTTCGCGCGGTAGCGGGTCTCGTAGTTCGAATAGCCGCCGTTCTCGTCAGAGAAGCCACGCTGGAACGGGTCGATGAGAATGCTGGGCAGGTTCAGGCTCGCGCCGCTCTCGTCCTCGTCGATCCAGTCCTTCATGCCGATGATGATCTCGTTGGCGGGGATCTTGAGGCGGTTCGCGTCTTCCTTCTCGAAGAGGAACTCGTAGCGCTTGTCGTTGAGCGTGGTGACGAGCTGACCAGCCGTGACGCCCGCGACCAGCTGCGTACCGTCGAGCTTGTTCAAGTTGATGCGCTCTTCTTCGTCGGTGATGACGGTGTCGAAGCACCCGGTGAACGAGCCGAACTTCTTGGCCTGCATCTCTTTGCCGAGCTCGGGGTTCTCGTCGTCGAACTCGAACTTCTTGTTCTTCGGAGCGGCCATGATTCCGCCCTTCTCCGTGACCTCCGGCACCATGCCCTCGAGCATGTGGCAGTCGATCTTCGCCATGCGCCAGAGCTGAATCGACGCGGTGCTCATGCCCGGAGCGCCTGCGGCTCCCGCACCACCCAGCGCCCCGGCCGCTCCGCCTGCACCACCCAGCGCACCCGCGAGCGCGCCGAGACCACCAGCACCACCTGCGCCGCCGAGCAGCCCTGCGAGTGCCGGGTTGCTCCCGAGAATGCCCTGCAGCATTCCCGAGAAGTTGGGGATCGGCATCTGATCGATCTGCTTCTGGAACCGCAGCATCAGGCGCGACATGCCGATGCCGGAGCGGGCCAGGTAGTGCGCGCGCAATTCGTCACGCTGGTTGGTCGCGAGCCGCAATTCGACCATCGAGTTGTAACGAACCTCGTTCGCCACCAATGACAACACTGCAATTCCAACCAGTACGAGTAGCAGCGCCACGCCACGCTCGGTCTTTCGCGAACGGGGTGACGTCTTCTGGCGGGGAAGTCTCCGGGCTCTCATTGGAACCTCGGGAACTCGGTGTTCAACATGATGCGCGCCTGGGTGACGTACTTCACGTCTTTGCCGTTCTCGTCGACGGCGGTGATGGTCACCTTCACGCGCGTGGGCAGAATGGTACGGCGCTCGCTGCGGCGCGTGTCCCACTCGTCTTCCCACTGCTTGCGTTCGCTGTTCCAGTACTGGAACTCGAGCTTCTTGATGCCCTCGAAGAGGATGTCTTCGGTGCCGCCGCGCTCCATGCGCTCCTCGAGGATCATCTTCTCGCGGCGAATGAGGTCTTGCCGGTCGCGGGCCTTCTGATCGGGCGAGCGCTTCACGGAGTACTCGACCACCATCTGGTCGCTCTCCTTCGCGTCGGCGTACAGGCGTTGGTGCGCGAGCGTGGTGAACAGCAGCTTCTCTCGCGTGCCCACGAAGTTGGTCGGGCGGTCGAAGGCGTCGCGGTAGCGCTTCGAGTCGTACCGATCGCTCACGAAGGCGGCGCCAATCTCACGCGACATGCGGCTCGTGGCCGCCCGGAGCATTCGGTACTTCTCCGCCTGGCCTTCGATGACGTCTTTGTTGGCGATGGTGGTGCTGAAGGTGACGCCGATGACGACCCCGATGAAGGCCGTGATGCCGATGGCGGCGATGACCTCGATGAGCGTGAAGCCACGGCGTGCGCTCATTGGAAGCCGCCTCCGCGAATCACGTTGCCGATGCCCTGCGGAACCATCGCGGGTGCCATGGGGCGAAGGCCGGGAATGGGGTTCTGCAACAGCTGCTGGGCGCCACCGCGCTGTTGAGCGAACTGTGCCGCCGTGATGACCGGCTGGTTGTTGGCCGGGTTCACCATCTGGCCGTTGGGGCCCGGCTGCGCGTTCGGCACGGGTTGGCCAGTCGCCGAGTCGACGTACACGTCAGCCGCCGCACCCGCAGGAGCCCCCGCCGCTCCAGCCGCACCACCGTTGCGATCCGAGCCGGGCCCGAGCGAGACGATGTGCGTGACGAGGTCGAAGCTCTCGGTGAGCTTTCCTTCCTTCCAGGTCACCGTCAGGTGCACCTCGCGCACCGACTTCTGCAGCATGTCGACCATCTGCTGAAACTGCGCCGTGAGGGGGTTTGCTCCGCCGAGCGCGCCCATGAGACCGCCCATGCCACCAGCGCCTGCCCCTGCACCACCACCGAGCGCCGCCGCTGCTGCTGCGCCTGCCGCACCACCGGGAGCACCTGAACCGAACAGCGCCGCCAGCGGACTCGCCTGGCCATCTTTGCCATCACCGCCACCCATCGGCAGGTTGAACAGCGCCGTGAAGAGCTGCTCTGGCGTCAGGCCATTCGTGCGCGGCGCGATGATCTTCGCGCGCCACTTGTACGAGGGCCACCCTTCAGCACTGAAGTCACCGGCGTCTTCGTCATCATCGGCGGGCAGCGGCTCGTCGTAGAGCTTCTGCTCGATGTCGGTCATCTTCGAGCGCGCCAGAATCGTCGCGACAGTCAGCTTGCGCGCATAGATGTGCGCCGCCACCGCGGTCGAGTTGATGTCCAGAATGGCCATCAGCGACACGGCCAGAATCGACATGGCCACGACGGTCTCGAGCAGGGTGAAGGCGCGCTTGCTCATGTGCGGGGGAGCTCCAGCGCGTCTGCATGAATCACGGTCTTGCCGGTCAGCGGCGAGACGGTGATGGTCCACACGTTCTTCCCCTGGCGCACGTAGATCTGCGCGCGCTCGGTGAACCCCTGGGGAAAGAAATACAGATACGCGACGCCAGATTTCGCCGGCGTCTTGAGTTTCGAGGTCCACACCTCGACCTCGACGCCCTTTGGAAGCGAGCGCTCGACCACGTCCTCGGTCGAGAAGCTCGAGAACTTCGCGCTGTCTTCCACCCGGTTCTTCTCTCGCGCCATCAACTCCTGCAGGTTCGGGCCACTGTCGTCACCCGAGAGCGAACGAAAGCGTGAGTCGTCGTCGTCGCTCTTTCCCTTCTTGTCTTTCTTGTCGGCTGCGCGCTGCTCGTCTTCCCGGTTCGCACCCGCCGTGACGCCTGCCTTGGCGCACTCTGCGTGGTACTTCACCTCTTCGTCTTCGGCTCCCTTGCCCGGCAGCTCGAACACGAGCCGGCACGTCTTCCCCGAGAGCGCGGCGGAGTCGTAGAGCGACCGAATGGTGCCGGCGAGCTCGGCGCTCGCCTCTTTCGCCTTTGCGCCCGTGAGCGCGCCGACGCCAAACACGACTGAGGCGAAGAGCACCACGACGATGCCGAGCGCGACGACGAGCTCGATGAGCGTGATGCCTCTGCGGGCGCGGGTGTTCTTCACAAGAACCTCTTGAGCGCGTCGAGCGCGAGCCAGACGAGCGCAGCAGCTCCCACGCCCACGGCGATGGCCGCAGGTGAGAGCCCGGTCGTCTTGTCTTCGCGGTCGCGCGGGTCAGAGGTCATGAGTCGCTCACTGCTTCCTGGCGCCGATGTCCTTCGAGGAGATGTCAGCGTCACCTTCAGCGCCGCCCGGCGCCTTGTCCTTGCCGTACGAGATGACGACGGGGGTCGAGCCCTCTTTCATGTACACGTACTCGGTCTGCCAGGGGTCTGTCGGAATGCGGTCGAGGATCTGTGTATCGACCAGCGCTTTGAGGCCCACGCCCGTGTCGGGGTAGTTGCCCTTCTTCGCGTAGTACGTCTTCAGCGCGTTCTGGATGTTCTGGATGTCCATCTTCGCGGTGTCGACCTTCGCCTGCTCGAGCTGCGGAATGACCGCGACGCCGACGGCGGCCATGAGGACGCCAAGAATGGTGATGACGACGATGATCTCGATGAGCGTCATGCCGCGGGCGCGGCGGCGACGGGTGAGGGTGTTGCGGAGCATGCGGGTGTTTCCTTTCACACGTACAGGTTGAGGCCGACGACCACGAGGCCGACGGCGAGCGCGACGAGGCCGGCCGTCATCAAACGCCAGAGCCACTTCTCGGAGGCAGGGCGGGTGTCAGTCGTTGCGGTTGGAGTCACGTTCACTGAACACCTCACCGGACCATCGAATTCATCTGAAGAATGGGCATGAGAATCGAGAAGGCCACGAACGCGATCACCGCGCCCATGCTCACGATCATCATCGGCTCGAGCAGCGACGTCAGCGCGCCGATGCGCACGTTCACCTGCGACTCGTAGCTGTCTGCGACGTTGAGGAGCATGTCCTCGAGCTGGCCCGACCGCTCGCCAATCGACACCATGTGGTACACGAGCGGAGGGAACTCGCCCGACCGCTTGAGCGGGTTGGCGATGCTCTCACCTTCACGAATCGAGTCGCGGGCCTTGTCGACGACGTCGCTCATCACCGAGTTGGTGACGACGTTCTTCACGATCTCCATCGCGGTGAGCAGCGGCACGCCAGACTTCAGCAGCGTCGCCAGCGTGCGCGAGAAGCGGGCGACCGACAGCATTCGCACCAGCGAGCCCGCCACCGGCACCTTGAGCACGAACTTGTCCCAGATGGGCTTGCCCTTCGCGCTGCGCGTCCACTGAAACAGGAAGATGGCGGTCGCGATCATCAGGGGGATGAGGACGAACCACCAGTCCTGCAGGAAGTTCGACGACCAGATGAGCAGGCGCGTCGTCCACGGCAGGGTGACCTTCATGTCGTCGAAGATCTTCGTCACCTTCGGCACCACGACGGTCATGAGCATGATGAGCACGCCGCCGCCCACCACCATCATGATCAGCGGGTAGACCATCGTGCCGACGATCTTCTGCCGCAGGCGGGCCTGGCCCTCGGTGAACTCGGCGAGGCGCAGCAGCACCGAGTCGAGCGCGCCCGACGACTCACCGGCGCGGATCATGTTGATGAACAGATTGCCGAACACCTTGCCGTGCGCGCTCAACGCGTCAGCGAGCGAGTTGCCTTCGTTCACCTTCTGCTTCACGTCAGACAGAATTCGTTTGAGCTTTTCCTTCTCGACCTGATCGACCATCGCCGCGAGGGCTTCGACCAGCGTCACGCCGGCGCCAAGCAGGGTCGCCAGCTGCCGCGTCATGATGGCGATGTCGTCGGTGTTGACGCCACCACGCGCGAGCCGGCGCAGGTTGATGTCGGTCGACAGCGCCTGGCTCGCCGCAGCCTTCGCGCCCTTGACGCCGCTCTTGAGGCCAGCCTCGGCTTCGCCAACGACCTCGGTGAGGAACACGCCCTCTTTGCGCAGCGCCGCCCGCAGGGCCTTCGGAGAGTCAGCCTCCTTGAGCGCAGTGACGGTCTTCCCGTTGGCCGCGAGGCCTCTGTATTCGAAGACGGGCATGGCGCGTTACATGTCCTCCTGCGTGACCGACAGGACTTCGGCGATGGTCGTCTGCCCCTGTGCGACCTTGAGAGCGGCGTCGTCGAGGAGCGTGAGCATGCCCTTCTCGATACCCTTCTTCTTGATGGTGCCCGAGTCGACGTTCTTCAAGACGAGCTGGCGCACGTCTTCGTCGACGGGCAGCAATTCGTACACACCCATGCGGCCGCGGTAGCCATTCTTGTTGCAGGCATTGCAGCCGACGTGGCGGTAGGCGATCTCGGTGCCGCCCATCGCGACGAACCGGTCGCGGCTCATGCCCAGCTTCGAGATCTCCTCGTCGGTGGGGCGGTAGGCCTGGCGGCACTCCTGGCAGACGCGGCGCACGAGGCGCTGGGCGAGCACGGCGGTCAGCGACGACGCCACGAGGAAGGGCTCGATGCCCATCTCGACGAGGCGGGTGACGGCGCCGGCGGCGTCGTTCGTGTGCACCGTCGAGAGTACGAGGTGACCCGTGAGCGAGGCCTGAATCGCGATCTCGGCGGTCTCTTTGTCGCGAATCTCGCCGACCATGATGATGTCGGGGTCCTGGCGGAGGAAGGAGCGCAAGCCCGACGCGAACGTCAGCCCGATCTTCGGCTGAATCGCCATCTGGTTGATGCCCTTGAGCTGGTACTCGACCGGGTCTTCGACGGTGAGGATCTTCACCTCGGACGTGTTGATGCGCGAGAGCGCGCCGTACAGCGTCGTCGTCTTGCCAGAGCCCGTCGGGCCCGTGACCAGGAAGATGCCGTGGCTTCGCGCGATGACGTCGTAGACGCCCTTGAGCACCTCGGGCGCCATACCCACCTGATCGAGGTCGAGCAGCGTGCCGCTCTTGTCGAGCAGACGCATGACGATGCTCTCGCCATGCACGGTGGGCACGGTCGAGACACGAATGTCGATGTCGCGGCCAGCGAGCTTGATCTTGATGCGGCCGTCTTGAGGCAGGCGCGACTCGGCGATGTTCAGCTGCGCCATGATCTTCACGCGGCTGATGATGGCCTTCTGTGAACGTTTGGGCGGCCGAATGATGGGCTGCAGCACACCGTCGACGCGGAAGCGCACCACGAGCTCGCGCTCCATGGGCTCGATGTGAATGTCGCTCGCGCGCTCTTTGGCGGCGCGGAACAGCAACGAGTTCACCAGACGAATGATCGGCGCTTCGTCGCCCGAGTCGAGAAGGTCTTGCGCCTCTTCGAGCACCTTCTCGGCGGCGTCGATGTCCTGCGCTTCCATCTCACCAACGACCTGCTCGGCCTCGTTGATGTTGCGGTCGTAGACCGCGTTGATGGCGTCGATGATCGTCGTGGCCTGGGCCATGACGGGCTCGACGTCGAGCGCGAACATCATGCGCGCGTGATCGAGCATCGCGGTGTCGAGCGGGTCGGCGACGGCGACCTTCACCACGTCGCCCACCTGCTTGAGCGGCAGCATGCGCATCGTCTTGGCGAAGCCGATGGCGACCTTCTGAATGAGGTCGGGCTGCACGTCGTCGGCCGAGACGCTGCCGACGTATTCGAGGTCGAGCTGAGCGGCCAGCGCGCGGGCGATCTGCTCCTCGGTCGCGGCCTTCATGCCGATGAGCACCTCACCGATGCGGCCGCCCTTCTCGGCCTGCGCCACCAGCGCCTCGTCGAGCTTCTCGCGCGGCAGCTGAAACTGGCTGACGAGGATCTCTCCGAGCGGCCGGCCGAAGAGATACGCCGGCCCGTGCGACACCATCTGGGTGCGCTCGGTGCGGATCTCTTCGTTGCTCTCCATCGACTCGCTCATGGTTACTGAATCTCCGGCTGCACCTTCAGCTGCTCGGGGCTCGGCTCCTTCACTGGCACGGGCGGCGTCGCTCCAGACGGCGCGACGACGGGCGTGGCAGGCTTCGGCTCGGCTGGCGCAGGAGCAGGCGCGATCACCTTCTCGCCAGGAAGCCCAGGGCCGCCGTTCTCGATGCGGTTCAATTCCTTGTTCAGCAATTGGGTCATGCGTGCGAGCGGGCCGGGCTTGCGGTTGAAGTCGATGGCGACGTCGTAGGTCGTGCTGGCGCCGTAGAACTGTTCAACGAACTGCTGACGCTCCTTGATCTTCCGCTCGAAGATGCGGCGGAAATCGCTCGCGTCACGAATGATGTACGGCGTGAGGAAGAGCAGCAGGTTCGTCTTCACCTTGCGGCGCGACTGCTGACGGAACAGGTTGCCCAGCAGCGGAATGTCGCCGAGCAGCGGCGTCTTCGAGACCGATTCCACGAGGCGGTCCTGCATGATGCCGCCGATGACGATGGTCTCCTGGTCCTTCGCGATGACGGTCGTCTTGGCGCTGCGCTTCGAGGTCGTGGGGCCGAGCACGGGATCGGACGAGGCGATCTCTTCGATCTGCTCGTTGATGACGAGGCGCACGTAGTCGGACTCGTTGATCTGCGGCTTGATGGAGAGCTTCAGGTCGACGTTCTGGCGCTGAATCTGGCCGAACACGCCACCACCGAGACCACCCAGCGAGCCAAGCGCACCAAGCCCACCGAGCTGGCTCGACGCGCCGCCCAGACCGGCCAGGCCACCGAGGCCACCCAGGCCGCCAGCCGAGAAGCCCGACTGGAACGGCACGTTCTGGCCGACGGTGATCTCCGCCTCTTCGTTGTCGGTGGTGAGAATGTGCGGCGTCGACAACACGTTCACGTCGCTCGACCGCTGCAAGGCGTTGATGACGAGGCCGAAGTTGGGAATCGTGAGCCCGGCGATGTTGATGGTCTGCGAGCTCTGAATGCCGCCCAGAAAACCAGACAACGAGATGAGGTTGGCAAGGCTGAGGCTGGGCGGCAGACCCTGGCTCGTGTACTTCGTGCCGAAGAAGATCGGGCTCACGTCCTGCGAGGGCAGGGGCACGCCGCCGTGGAAGTTGATGCCGAGGTCGGAGTTGCGGTCGAGGTTGACCTCCATGATGACGGCCTCGACGAAGACCTGGCGGCGCTGAATGTCGAGCTTCTCGATCACGCGCAGCAGCGAGCGGTAGTCATTCTGGCTGGCAATGATGACGAGCGCGTTGGTCGACTTGTCGGCAGAGACCTTCACTTCACCCGAGAAGAGCTCGGCGGCGGTCGTGGGGCGGCCACCGGGCGGCGGCGGCGTCGGCGTCTTGGGTCGGTTCGCGGTGCCCTGCGCCAGCGTCTGCAGCGTCGAGGCGACGTCTTCGGCGTTCGCGTTCTCGAGGTAGAGCACGTTGATGCGGCCCTCACCCGAGATGGGAATGTCGATCTCGCGGATGAGCGCCATCACGCGCGCCATCGCGCCGGGGCTGGCGATGATGATGAGCTTGTTGGTGCGCTCGTCGGGAATGAGCTGGGTGAGCGTCGCCGGGCCCGCCTCGGGGCCGGGCGTGCCAGCCGTCGCGCCGGGCGGAGGCGGCGGAACGAAGCCACCGGGCCGCTGACCAGGGCGGTTCACCTTCGCCTCGAAGAGCTTGGTGATCTTGTCCGACATCTCCTGCGCGGTCGCGTACTGCACCTGAATCACCCGCATCTCGTCGGAGGCCGAGCGGGAGTCGAGCTGCTCCACCAGCCGCTCGAGCCGGTGCATGTTCGACGCGAGGTCGTTGATGATGATGGTGTCGGGCTGGAACGGAATGGTGTCGCCCGAGGGCGTGACCAATTGCTGCAACACGCCGCGCAGCTGCTCGATCTCGACGTTCTTGATCTTGAACATGCGAGTGACCATCTGCTCGTTCATCGTGTACTGCTCTGTCGGGTCGAAGATGGTCTGAATGGGGAACTGCTTGGCGCGCTGCTTGTCCACGATCTTCATGAACTTGCCGTTCGAATAGACAGACAGGCTGTTCGCGTCGAGCGCCGACAGGAAGGCCGCGTAGAACTGGTCGGCGTCGACCTCGACCTTGCCGTTCTCGGGGCCGATGATGCTGATCTTGCCGCGAATGTTCTCGGGCAGGATGAACGTCTTGCACGTGACGTCAGACACGGTCTGAACGAGCTTCTCGATCTCGACCTTGTCGAAATAGATGTTGTAGCGGCCCTTGCGGCGAGACTCCTCGCAGCTCGGCTTCTTGGGGGCGATGGTAGCCCCGGGAGCAGCGGCGGCAGCTGCGGCGGGCGCTCCGGCTTTGGGCGCAGGGGGCTGCTGAGCAAGTGCGAACGCCGGCACGAGCGCGCAGAGGAGACCGATGGACAGGCGGGTGTTCATGTTCAAGTCGTTTCAGCGAACGTTGTAGGTCTTGCGAACCGAGGCACCATTGCGCTCGACCTCGATGTCGATGCGCGAAGCCTCTTTGAGCTTGGAGTAGACCTCGAGCGCCTTCTCGGGGCTGTTCAGGTCGTAGCCATTGATGCGTTTGATGACGTCACCGTTCTGCACGCCAATCTTCGAATAGATGGAGTCGGGGCGAATCGAGAACAGCTTGAAGCCCTGCGCGACGCCGTCTTTGAACGCGGGCACGATGCGGGCCTGCATCGCGACGTCGTTCAGGTTCGAGAGCGTCTTGTCGATCTCGGCGCGCGGCACCTCGTACTCGTTCTCGCTCATCTGCTTGATGGTCGAGCCGAGGCCGACCGCGGGCGGCGGCGCGTCGTTGTACTTGGCAGGCGCGGCGGCGATGGTCTGCACGGGCGGCGGAGGCGGAGCCATCGACCCGTCACCCGGGTTCTCGTCGATGTACTCTCGGCGATTGTTGTGTTTGATGATGACCCGTTTGCGCTCGATCTCGAGCACCTCGGCGCCCTGAATGGTGTCGCCAACCATGTACGTGTTGGTCTTCAGCGTGACGACGTCTTGAATCGACGCGACCGACCACTGGGGGTTGCCAGAGACCAGCGTGCCGAGCAGCTTGAGCCGCAGCGACGAGTGAATCGGCGGCGACTCCATGTCGATCTTCGGCGCCTCCGGCTCCTTCACCTCGGGCTCGGGCTTCGGCACTGGCAGGCCCGTCAGCTTGGCGATGCGGTCGAGAATGAGCTGAGGCACCGGCTCGACGACCTGGGGTTTGAGCACCTGCCGCGCTTCGCCATTCGGCAGCGGGAGCAGCTGGGCTTCGAGAAAGGCGTTCGCCGTCTTCCCGATGAAGAAGGCCACCCCGAACATGAAGGCGAGGTGGACCAGCCAGAAATGTCGTTTGAAGAGGAACTCCACGGCAGGAGGGCCGAAGAGCAAGCCGGGTGCCATCAAGTGCCTTGAAATTACTGATGAATTCGCCGGTCCGCGAGCGGTTCTCTGCCATTTTGTCAAAGCGAAGGTGAGCGTCATGACGGAACGGCAGGTCGGATCAGGAAGGACGGTCAGTTGAGGCGGTAGCGGTGGGTGAGCAGCTGGCCTTCGCGTTCGACCTGAACGAGCACCTCGGGCGTGTGATCGAGGGCGGCGGCGAGGCCCAGGACGCGCTGCATCGAGTCGAGCGGCTGGCCGTTGATGGCGCGGATCACGTCGCCGGTCTTGAGCCCCAGCTTCGCGACCACCGAGTCTGGCGCCAGGCCCGCGAACCGGAAGCCGATGGGCTGCCCGTCACGGAAGGCCGGCATGACCCGCACCTCTTTCGAGAGCGAGTACAGATCGCCCAGCCGGGTCATGACCTCGGTTCGAGACACGGCATAGTCTTGTGCAGTGATTGGCGTGACGAACGCGATGGAAGGAATTGCGGCGACCGGGTGCATCGACAATTCTTCCAACAAGCCTTCACGTCGAAGCGTGATGGCATTGCGGGCGATCTCGACGATCTCGGCCCCGAGCACCTGATCGCCCTCCCACACCGAGACGGCGCGACCGGTGGGGAGCAGCAGGGTCGCGACGGAGCGCTCCCTCAACGACGACGAGAGGGTTCCGAGCAGCTTCGCGCCGAAGGGAGGCAGGACGCGGGGGGCCGAGACGAGCTGCGGCGGGCGAGGGAGCGGCATGCCGAGCAGCGCGTACACGCGTGGCTCACTGAGCGTCGTCTGCACGCGATTCACCTTCGGCTCGGGGAGCACCGGCTCGGCGATGGCAACCTCCAACCCCTCTTCGAGCAGCGCGCCAACGGGAGACACCAGCAGCCACGCGGCCAGCGCGAGCACGGCCCAGGGCAGCAGGTGAAGGAAGAGGCTGGTGCGAAGGCGCATGCTCCAATGGTCGGAGCAACGTCAGTGCCAGCACTGCGCCCGCTGCGGTTCCGGTGTCTTGCGGGCGACTGGGCCACGCCGGGAGTGACATCCTGTCGAGCGGTGAGTTCGGGCAGCGACCAACTGACGAAGCGAGCCCGGCTTGCGAATGGAGGGCTGTGTCGGCAGAGAGGCGCCATGTTCCATCGCTCCGTCTTGCTCCTCATCGGTCTTGGCTCTGCGGCCCACGCGCAGACGACGTTCTCGGTGATGGTGAACGGCACGACCTTCCAGGTCGATCGCTACGCGCCGGCGGGAACGGGGCCGTTTCCCATCGTGGCGCTCGGTCACGGTTTCTCGAACAACAAGGACAACGTTCGCGGGCTCGCGCAGGCGCTGCTGGCTGACGGGGCTGTGGTGGTGGCTCCGCAGTTTCCGCTCGGCAGTGGCGACCACGCCCGCAACGCGTCGGTGATGCTCGCAGCCGTCGACGCCACGGTGACGGCAGGCATCGGCGATGCGCAGCGGCTCGCGTTTGGTGGCCACAGCGCGGGCGCGCTCGCCGCATGGCTGGCCGCCGCGCAGCGTCCCCTGACGAAGGCGGTCGTGCTGCTCGACCCTGTCGACAGCAGCAACCTCGGTTCGGCGCAGATCGCCAACGTCACGGCGCCCACGTTGTTCGAGTTCGCACCTGCGCAGTCCTGCAACACGCAGAACAACTCCATCGCCTGGTTCACGGGGAAGAGCGGGCTCAAGGGCCGCTTCAACGTGCCCATGGCCAACCACTGCGACCCGCAGGAGCCGTCGAGCGCGCTGTGCACCACCGGCTGTGGCTTCGCCACCTGGAACGCCACTCGTTCGGCCGTCTACAAGCGGTACGCGCGCGCGTTCTTCGGCCAGTTCCTTCTCGGGAATTCAGGCTGTGTCGAGTCGATGGTCGCGGCCGATGTCGCAGGCAACACCATCGATCAGGTCACGATGTCGCTCGGCAACATGTGCAGCACCGATGGCGGGTCGACAGGTGGTGGGGCGGCTGGCGGAGGCACGGCTTCGGCAGGCGGGAGCGCAACCGCCGGTGGCACTGCAACAGCTGGCGGCACTGCGGGAGGTCGGGCGACGGCGGGGGGCAGTGCGAGCGCGGGTGGCTCGGCGATCGCCGGAGGCAGTGCCGCGGCTGGTGGAGCGACGGCTGGCGGGACATCGACGGCGGGCGGTTCAGCCGGAGGTTTCGCAACGGCAGGCGGCTCGTCGACAGCGGGCGGCTCTGCCAACGTCACCTGCAACGCGACGAACTGCACGGGGTGCTGCAACGGCGCCGTGTGCGTGCCGTCCTCGGACATGGCGTGCGGCGCGAGCGGCTCGGCGTGCGCCATCTGCGTCTCGGGTCAGCTGTGCGAAGCGGGTCGCTGCACGTCGACGCCGACACCAGGCTGTGGTTGCGGTTCGGACTCGGAGTTGGGGGCACTCCTCGTGGTCGTGCTGCTCGTGCTGACGCGTCGCCGCTGAAGCCGGAGTAGCTTTCAGGGCATGGCTTCAAGCAAGCAGCCGCCGTTCGTTCAGAA